>PVMK01116511.1_pt1 | contig 19963 bp, 14 predicted proteins | sample 1853481 | NCBI WGS metagenome assembly PVMK01 (sample SAMN08533507, study PRJNA380276) | Marine sediment metagenome, whole genome shotgun sequencing project. | reverse complement strand
AGTATGCCGGTGGTGCCGCGCGGGACTTCGCTGCCGTCCGGCGCCGAGATACGCATCTGCACCAGTGGCGCCATCGGCTGGCCACAGCTGGTCGGCCGTTGCCGGGGTTGTCGCCAGCGTTGGACGCCGCGAGACCGTTGGTCTCGGTCATGCCGTAGGCCGCACTCGCACGGGTCTTGCGTTGGCTGCGTTCATCGATGCAGCGCGAGGGTTTGGGCGTCATCGCCGCGCCACCCCCGCCAATGCTGCGCAGACTCGACAGATCGTAGCTGTCGTAATTCGGCGAGTTGACCAGCTCGTAGGCCATGGTGGGCACGCCGCTGAAGTGTGTGATGCCCTCGCGCTCGATAATGGCGAGTGCTTTTTCCGCTTCCCACTTATACATGCCGACGACCTTGCGGCCCGAGCCGAACGACGGCAGCAGTTGGCCGTTCAGTCCGGTGACATGAAACAGCGGCACCGTGAGAATCATCGACGGCTGCGATGCACGGGGCCGTTGCGGTCGCCCGGCTTTGGCCCGCGCCAGGGCCGCACCCGCCTCCCAGCCCAGCAGGCAGTGGATGATCGCGCGGTGCGACGAGACCGCGCCCTTAGGGTGCGCCGTGGAACCGGAGGTGTAGAGGATCATGGCATGGTCGTCGGGCCCAACGTCTGGCCAGTCGGTCAGGCCATCGGAGGCGCCCACGAAATCCTCCCAGGTACGCACGCCGGTCCCACTCGTGTGTGGCGTACGTACGGCAACTACGTCGAGGTCCTGCTCATCGAGATACGGGGATAGGTGCTCGAGGCGCTCGCGATCCACGAAGATGGTCTTCAGACCGCTGTCGTGGATGCCGAAGATCATCTCTTCGCCCGACCACCAGGCGTTCATCGCCACTACCACCGCGCCCAGGGCCGTGATACCCATGTACGCCCACACCCATTCGGGGTAGTTGCGCATGGCGATGCCGACGGTATCGCCGGGCTTCACCCCAAGTTCGCGCAGTGCACCCGCCACACGCTCGGCCTGCTGCCAGGCGTCTGCGAAGGTGTAGCGCTCGTCTTCGTAGACATAGAAGGTTTCATCGGCCCATTCCAACGCCGCCTGGTAGTACTCGCGCAGGTGAACAGGCGCGTTTTTGAAGATGGGCAAGCGCACGCCATTGATGTCGGTATCGACGAGTTCGTAGGCGCCGCCAGGGCCCAGGAGTTCATCCGCCGAGGGCGTGGGGTGCTGCGTGCTCATGGTCACTTCCCCGTGTTGATCCATCACACCATCGTAATTGAGGGTAGTCCTCGGATTGACTGTGATGCAACCACCACCGGAAACGCCTTCAACAGCCGCAACCGACCTTCGACGAGGGCGTAGCCGGTGTCCAAAGTTGATAAAGTTGACGCGTTGATGAACGGGCGGAAGTCGCGGGAAGGCCATGACGGGTGAGGTGAAGCTTACGCAGCAGGAGAACGAGAGCGGTGATCCTGGCGCGGCCGCGCAGGGGTTCGGACGCGTGACCACCGATCGGCCTCCGGCGTTCGATCCGCACGACGATTGCGATGCGGCCTTCAGCTTCTTTGAGGCCAGCGGGTTTGTGGTGCTCAGCGACTGTCTGGATGACCGGGAGCTTGGTCACTTGAACGAGTTCTGCGAGCGGACCCAGACCGAGCGTCCCGCGGAGTGGGGCCTTTCGGAGAAGCGCAAACCGCATCACCGCAATCAGGGACTGATTTATTCCCAGCCGCTGCTCGACTACGCCGAACTCGACGGCTACACGCAACATCCACGCTCCTACCCCGTCGTCTCGCGCATCCTCGGCGGTGAAGATCGGGTGCGTTTCAGCGAGTTCAACTTCAGGGAAACCCCGGTCGACGCTGGAGTGGGCGCGATGAATTTCCATCACGACGCCGTCTCGGAAGATCGTCTGACCCGCAAGCCGTACATGCCGTGCGACTGGCTCGCTGCGATTCACTACCTTACGGACGTCGAGCCCGGCACGCCGGCGTTCTGCGTGGTGCCGGGAAGCAATCAGTTCGAGACACTCGCTGAGGCGTTCGACGGGTTGGGCGCCGAGTATCGGGAAGTGCCCCTTTACGGCGCCGCTGGCACCTGCATCCTCTACGACACCGCCACCTTCCATACCCGGTTCGACGGCGATGGCAAGCGAGCTCGGCGCACCTGGCACCAGTACTATGCGCGCGGCGGGTGGTTGCGTAGCTCGCTACCCACCACCAATCGTTACCTGCGCGCGCCCTCGCCCGTGCTCACCGACTGGAATCTGTTTCCGGAACGACTCGCGCTGCACGCGGATCCTGCAAAACGGTTGTTTTTCTCGCACTGGAATACGGCGCAATGCGAATGGGTGGCGTCGGGGTTCGACCCGGAGGTTCGTAAATCGATGCCGCGGGGGCATCAGTGATGACCAGCTCAGCATTACATAAGGCAATCCTATGACCATCGATTTCGCCGTCGGCCGCACGAATCCTGAAGACTTCCCGGTGGAGGCGTTCAAGGCGGCCGCCGCGCGCGCGATCGACAACGAGTTCGAAGCCCTGACCAACTACCACATCGGGCTGGGGCACCCGCGCCTACGCGAAATCCTTGCCGCGCGCGAATCCGATCGGGAAGGCGTCACCGTAGACCCCGACCATCTGGCGCTGATGAACGGGTCCATGCAGGGCGTCACGCTGGTTGCCGAAACCTTGATCGAGCATGCGGAAGACCACGTGCTGGTCGAAGAATTCTGCTACCCCGGAACGCTGGCGGCCTATCGGAGTCTTGGCATTCAGATGCATGGCGTGACGATGGACGAGGAGGGGATGCGCCCGGATTCGCTCGAAGAACAGTTGACCCTCCTGACTAACGATGGAATCAAGCCGCGCTTCATCTACACCACCGCCACCTACCAGAACCCGACCGGTGCGGTGATGTTGCGCGATCGCAAGCTGGAGATACTAGAGATTGCCCGGCAGAACGAGTGCGTCCTGGTGGAGGACAACTGCTACGGCGATGTGCACTACGACGGCGACAAGGCGCCGGCATTCTACGCACTTGAAATGAATAGCGAACGCCAAATTTACATCTGCTCGCTGTCGAAGATTTTCGCGCCGGGCGTGCGGCTAGGGTATGTCTACGCCCAGCCCGGCATGCTCGGGCGCGTGCTCGCCCGGCGCAACGACGCCGGCGGAAACTATTTCGCCGCCGCGGTGCTCGCCGAGTACTTCGACGGCAGTGTCTGGCCGCACACCGACGCGGCCAATGTGTCACTCAAGCGCAAGCGTGATCTCGTGGTGAGTTCGCTCGCCGACTACGCGACCGAGCTGTGCGTATGGTCGCATCCGCCCGGCGGATTGTTCGTCTGGGTCCGCTACCCGGACGACGTGGATAACGAAAAACTCCTGCGGCTGGCGGATGAGCGCGACGTGCGCTACGGCGTCGGCAGGAACTTCCACTTTGCGGCCAGGGAATGCTCCTATTTGCGGCTCGCCTTCGGGCACGTGCCCGATGCGGACATCGGTGAAGGGATCGAGCGGCTCGCGCAGTGCATTCGAGAATCACGCACCAGCAACGAAGCGGTCAGCCTGGACCTGTTCGAGGGTTGAAACCAACGGTTTTACGGCGACCGTGTTCGCGCGTATCGAAACCTCGCGTTAGCGACGCTCAGCCCTCGAGCACAACCGCCGGGTCACCGTTTTCATACAATCCAACCAGACCGCCCTTGTCGCGGGAACCATCGTAGACGGCATAGCCGAGCAGGGCCTGTACGTGGCGAGGCAGGCGCTTCGCGGACTCCCTCGGGATGTTGAGAAAGCTGTTCTCCACTGGACGCAACCAACCGACGCAAAAAGAGATGGAGATGGCCCGGCGCGGCCGATCAGTGTCGTTGGCACCACCGCCGTGGACGATGTCGCCGCGGAACAGCAGCCCATCGCCCGGGGCCATCTCCGCGCGCAGCATCTCCTCGGGCTGCGCCTTTTTGTCTCGATCCCAGGCAAAGCTGCCCGGAACGAGATGGGTGGCACCGTTGTCCAGCGTGAACGCATCGAGCGCCACCAACGCGTTGACGATCAGCGGGTGCTCTCCGAGCGGCGCCACGGGCCAGGAATCCGTGTCGCGATGAAGGTACTGGCGCGGTTCCCCGGGACCGATCTGGATGAGTTCCGCGGCATTAAGCAAAACAGACGAGGACACCGGCTCCAGGGTCCGGTTGGCCCAATCGCACAGTGCCGAATCGCCAATCCAGTCGGCCGCGCTCGGCATCTTTTCGATCAGCCCCTGCATACGTACGGTGCGATGGCCCAGGAACTGGTCGTACGACGATGAGCCGCTTCCAGGCTTGCCGGCGTCCTGATGCGTGTCCAGGTAGGCATCGGTTTCGCGATTGAACGTCGCCACCCGCTCGGCCGAAAACAGACCTTCCAGAATCACTCCGCCGCTGGCGTGGATCTCTGCATCGATGGCCTCCCAATCGTAGGGTTGGGTGAATCGTCTCGGGCCGGCGGTGTCCTGATTCAAGGGTGGCATCACGGTTGCTCCGAAGTGCTTGATTTGCAGGGTTACGTAACATACATTACGTAACACGTGTTATGCAACCCCTGAGGTTTCGATGCCGAAGCAAGTCGATCATGCGCTGCGACGCCGCCAACTGGTCGAGGCGAGCTGGGACGTGATCGCCGCGGAAGGCATCGAAGGAGTCACGCTTCGGAAGGTGGCCCAGGCCGCAGACTGCACGACCGGGCGTATCGCCCACTACTTCTCGGGCCGCGAAGAACTGGTGCGGTCCGCCCTGCGCGCCGCACACAAAGACGCGGCGCGGCGCATGATGCGGATCGCGCGATCGGACACCCAGGCACAGGATCGGCTGCGCCGAGTCGCCTTTGAAGGGCTGCCACTGGACGCCGCGCGGCTCAGAGAATGGAAAGTGTGGCTGGTGTTCTGGGCGAGCGCGACATCGAACGCGGTGCTGGCCGAGGAGAACGTGCGCCGCTATGCCGACTGGCAGGGACTGCTGGAGTCGCTGCTCGCTGAAATCGGGACCGACGCCGATACGCCCGCTCAAATCGAGCGACAAGCGCTCGAATTGGCCTCGCTGATTGACGGTCTGGGCATTCGCACCACGCTCGCGCCCACGCCTGCCAATCGGCGCCTGGCCCGAGACGCCGTCAATCGGTGGATTGCCAATCGCTGAACCCAGAATTGGACATCCATCAAAGTTCAGGACACCCATGCAGGAATTGGACATCCATCAAAGTTTGGGACACCCATGGATGGCGGAAAGCTGAGCTGTCCGATTCCTGGTGTCTCTGCAAGGCGGGTGATTCGCGGCGTACACTGGGTCTGTTGTGACACGGGGAAGACAGGATGGACGCAGACGACACGATCGCACTGGCCTCGACGGTGCGTCAGGCCGAGGCGATACGATCCGGCGAGATCACCAGCCGGGCGTTGCTGGAATTGTTCATCGCGCGCGTTGAGCGAATCAACCCAGAGCTGAACGCCGTAGTCACCCTGGATCTGGAGCGGGCGCGGCCGCCGCGGATGCGGCCGATGACGGCCCAGGCCCGTGGCGATGACCTTGGACCGCTGCACGGAGTGCCGATCACCATCAAGGATGCCTTGGAGACGGAAGGGATCCGCTCCACCGGGGGCGCGACCGAGCTGCACAACAATGTGCCAACCCGCGACGCGCCGGTGGTGCGCGCCGTCAAGGACGCGGGGGCCATCGTTTTCGGCAAAACCAACCTGCCGCGCTGGTCGAGCGACATTCAGTCCTTCAACGACATGTTTGGCACCACGGTGAATCCCTGGAACCCGGACCATGTCCCGGGTGGGTCGTCCGGCGGGGCGGCGGCGGCGGTCGCCACCGGCCTCACCTCCTTCGAGATCGGCACGGACATCGGTGGTTCGATCCGGTTTCCATCGTCCTTCTGTGGTGTGTTCGGACACAAACCGAGCTGGAGCGTGGTGCCTTCGACCGGCTACATCGATCACGTGAATGGCGGCACCACGGAAGCAGACGTCAACGTGCTGGGGCCAATCGCGCGGTCCGCGGAGGACCTCGAACTATTGCTGGGAATTCTGCTGCGGCAGGACGGACCCCTGGTCGCCCAGCTACCACCCGCGCCCGAGGATCTCTCGACGCTGCGCGTGGCCGCCTGGCTGGACGACCCGTTCTGTCCCGTGGATGCTGAAGTGCTAGAGGTGATGAGTGCTGCCGTCGACGCGCTGGAGGCCTCGGGCATCGCGGTCGATCGCACGGCCCGTCCGGATGTCGATCCGGCGGAAGCGTCTGGACTGGGGATGTGGATGGTGACCTCGGCCATGTTGCAATCGTCGATCGAGGACGTGGTGGAGGGCGCCGAAGACGCGGTGCCAACGCCGGATCCAGCCATCGCCAGTGGCTGGAGGGCCACGCGGCCCGGGAAGCCATCCGCGCGAAGTGGGCGGAGTTCTTCGAACGCTACGACGCGATCCTGATGCCGATCGGCTTCGTACCGCCCTTCCCGCACAACCAGGAAGGTAACTTCGGCACCCGCACGCTGACCTGCAATGGCGAGGAGCGCCCCTACGCCGATCTCGTCAGGTGGACCATTCTGACCGGCATGGCCTACCTGCCGGCCACCGTGCCGCCGATCGGCCGGGGCGCCTCCGGGCTACCCATCAGCTTCCAGGTGGTCGGGGCGTACGGCGCGGACTACTTGACGATTCGGCTGGCGGACGCATCGCCGAGTTGTGCGGGGGCTATCAACCGCCGCCGATGGCGAGGCTTTCTAGCGAAGTTTGAAAATCAACGCGCTGCGGACAGTAAGATCATTTCCGTCGTTGAAGCCAGTACCGAGGCCGATGTTTATCGTTAGCCACGGCAGCGGTCTGCAAAGAGGTCCAAGAGCACTTCGCCTTCCTTGTCGTCTTCAAATGATCCGGCAATTTCCAAGCCCACCGCGAAAACATCGGTCAACGATTTGCGCGCGCCTGCGGCATAACCCCATTCTGTGTCCGCCCCACCCGTCGCTTCACGTTCCGCCAGAAGATTGGCGCCGAACATCCAACCGTTCGCCTCATACGACGCAATCCCTGCGAATCCCCACACATCTTCATCGTCACTGTGATTCGCTAGCTCGTATTCAACGGCGCCACCGACCGCAAACGCAGACTCCCGGGGTGTGAATCGGAAGTAGCCGACCGCCGCTGTGGATTCGTACTCGGCCGATTCGCTTTCCGGCTTTTCGATGTGTGAGTGAAGCTCCAGCGTCAGCCAGTCGGTAACTGAGCCGATAACACCCGGTTCAAACTCATACTCCTCTGCCTCGCCCTCATCGATGTAGTCCTGCCTCGAGATTGCGTAAATTTCACCCTTTTTAGGAAGGTGGGCGGTCTGCGTCAGCAGGAAGTCGCGCCCGTGGTGTGCATCTGCCATAGGTGCCACGAATAGAATTGATGTGAGGAGCGCGATCGAGACGCGACCCGCTTGAGTCGTAACCATGATTTTCTCCGCGAATAAGACTTTTCGTTTGTGGCCTTGATTACGCAGACAAAGGCGGCGCCAGTGCTCGGCGGAACGACACCCGCCGAACTGGCGAGGCAATGGTCGGCGGGACGGACAAGTCCGGGCGCTCGCCGCGAAATTCTTCATCCCATCCGATTGCCTCGACAGGACTCGGCGCCATGCCATCGACACAGAAGACACAGTTGATCGGATCAAATGGCGACGCGGCGACGTCATGATGTGCACCATGATCACCGTGATCTTCGAGAAACGCGTTGCCAAGCCCCAGTGATGCACCAAAGAGGACAGCAGTGAGCGCAAGGTTGCGAGCTGAATTTGAACGCGTTATCGGGGGGCTCCTTCTAGACCAGCCGGCATCTTAGCAGGCGACCGTCTCGATATGATCTTTGGGAAGTATTCTCAGCTGCGCCGCTGCGCAGTTAATCAGCAAACGCCAGACGGACCAGCCCGCCGGTGACTGGGAAGTGGATCCACAGGCCGGCGACCGGCAGGCCGCTTTGCTCCACCGCGCTGGCATAGGCTGCCAGTTGGCCGGAGTATTCCTGAACCTCTTGTTGCCATTCCGACTTCGGCCGCGGTGAAGATTTGTGATCGATGATCACCCAGCCTGCGTCGGTTTCAACTAACGCATCGATCCAGCCGCGCAGCCGTCGACCATCCTTCAGCGTCTGGCTGATTGGATACTCGGTGAGAATGCGTTTCGGCTTGAATTGCGCCGTCAATGCCTCGCGGAATCGTCGGGCCGCCGCCACCGTGTCTTCCGCCGCCAGGAACGCGTCCACCCCGTAGGAGCTCAGAATCGCAGAAGCGCGCTTGACTGCATCTGGGCGATCCGGATTCACCAGCTCCGCTGCGATCACCGCGTGCAGGCCGCTGCCGATGGCGGTCATGTCGCCGCCGTTGATCGAGATGCGCTCACCCAGTTCGATGACCTCACCGATGCGCGAGCCCGCCACCGGTTCGGCTGCAGAGGGGCTGACGCCTTCGCGCGGGACATTGTCGCGGCGAGGGCGCGGTTCGAACCAGCGCGGCGCGAAGGCGAGTGGCTCCGGGTTCACTCCTTCACCGTCATAGCGCCGCACTCGGGTGTCGAGGATTGTGCCGTTGGGTAGTTCCAGCGTTTCACCGGCCGGCAGCACGAAGTCGGTGGCGAACGTCTGCAGCCAACTGGCCTTGCCCGGTTCCTTTTCGGGAAGCGCAATGACCAGGGCATCCCGGGCGCGGGTCATGCCGACGTAGGCGAGGCGACGCTCCTCCGATGCATGTTTGGCAGCGCACTCGTGACCTTCTGCGGAGGCGTGGATGCGATCGAGCGCAGGGATGTTCCTGGTGCGACCACCAAACGGATTCGGCCAGAAGCGGATAGTCCGGTGTGCAAGGGGTGCATTCACGTCGAAGTCTGCAGTCAGATTCACTCGCACGTCCCACAGGTTGCTGCGCTCGTCGCGGTCGAAGTCGGTCGCAATCACCACCGGCCACTCCAGGCCCTTGGCGCGGTGATAGGTGAGCACGTGCACGGCATCGCCCGAGGTAATGACCGGTTGGAGGTCAAGCTCCGGCGAGTTCGGGTGCTCGACCCAGAACAGGAAACCGGTGAGCGTGGCCGCTTCGTGCTGACCCTCACAATGGCGTTCGTACTCCACCGCGAGGTTCAAAAAGGCATCGAGGTTGCGCTGACGCTGCGCGGCCTTGATCGCATCCGGCCCCCAGCCGGTAGCCGCCTGGCGCACGCCGACGTCGTTCAATACCCGCGCGACGATCTCCACCGGGGAAGCCAGCGCGGTACCACCCCGCAGTTCCTTCAGGCGTCGAATAATCGGGTGGTCTGCTTCCGCCCAGCGCGTCGGGTCCTGCCCTTCGGCTAGAAAGGTCATCCGATCGGTGAGCCAGCTTTCGGGTTCGGCAGAATCGGCAAGGGCCATGATCTCGGCCGTCGCCAAGGTATCGGTGAAGTCGTTCAACCGCCGCAGGCAGGCTTTCGCGAGACAGACCTCGGGCACTTCGAACAGGCCCTGCAAGGTCATCTTCATCGGCACGCTTTGATCTTTCAGCGTGCGAGCAATGGTCTCGACATTCTTGTTGGTGCGCGACAGCACCGCGATATCGCGCCAGCGGACCGGGCGCGGATCGCCGGTGTCGGGATCGCTGACCAGATAGCCACTGCTCACGAGTTCCGCGATGCCCTGGGCGAGCGCACCCGCCCGCTGTGCTTTGTTACCCCCGATGATGTCCCATCGCAGCAGCACGGGTTCGCCGGTCTGTTCGTCTCTGACCGGCTCGAGGACGACTTTGTCGCGCGACATCTCATCGGCGGCGAACGCGGCCGCAAACACTTCGTTCACGTAGTGCACCAACGCCGGGCGCGAGCGCCAGGAGTTCTCCAGCTTGCTGGATTTTGCGTCGCCTTGAGTAAGGCCATCGAGGGTCTGGAAGACCAGATCCGGGTCGCAACCCCGAAACGCGTATATCGCCTGTTTCACATCGCCCACCAGGATCACCCGGTCGGCGAGTTGCGCGAGCTTCACAAACAGGGCGAGCTGCATGGGGTTGGTGTCCTGGAACTCATCCACCAGCAACAGTTCGAGTTCATCGTCGAGCCGCGCACTGATGGTGGCATCGTCCAGGGCATGCAGCGTGAGCTGCTCCATGTCGGAAAAATCGATGAGGCCCGCCGCGGTCTTCAGTGCCTGAAAGCGTTTCAGCGCGAGGCCCGAGATTTCGAGTACCCCTTCGGTGTAGGCACGGATATCGGCGTGGAAGTCCGGATGTGCAGCGTAGTCAGCCGCGGCCTCGCGAACCGCAGCGGCAATGGGCCGGGTTTTCTTGGCGGCGTCCTGGGTTGCGAGTTTGATCCACACCGACCACGGGCAGTCAGGACGGCGCAGCTGGTAGATTGCCTGACGCAAAAAACGCTCGTAGTCGGCGGTCTTCTTGGTCGTGTCGTGATCGAGGTCAATGGTGCCGATGGCCTCGCCCACGCGTTCGATCAGCGCCGGCAAGGGGTCGTGGCTCAGCGGCGTGGGGAAAAACGCCAGCAGTGCCGCAGCGCTGTCGCGGCCCATCTCGTTCAGGCCAGAAACGGAACGCTCTGCCGGCTCGGCACCAGGTCGCCGGACCGAGTCCAGATCGTTGTCCCGAACCTTGTCGGCGACATCCTTCACGGATTGTTGCCAACTGTCCTGACCAAGCCGGAAGGCAAGGCCATTCATGGCGCGAACTCGATCGATATCCAGCACTTCATCGAGCGCCTGATTGAAGAAACGCTGGCCGTCTTCGAGGCTCATGACGTCCAGCTTCGGCGACAGTCCGAGCTCGAAGGCAAAACGTTTCAGCAGCCGCTCGCAGACGCTGTGTACCGTGCCGATCAGCGCCTGGGCCATCTGTTCGGAACGTTGCGGGCGGCCCGCGGCAATCAAGCGTTCACGAACCCGTTCTTTGAGCTCCCCGGCCGCTTTGACGGTGAAGGTGGTGCCGATGACGCCTGCGGGGTTCACCCCGCCATCGACCAGCGCCGCTTCCAGTTCCTCGGTAAGGCGGTAGGTCTTACCGCTGCCCGCACCAGCAGAGATGAAGGTGACGTGCGCAAAGTCGGGGGAGTTCACACGAGAATTGTACGCGTTGCACCAAGCCGCTGCGCCGTCTGCTGGAAGTTGTTATCGACGCATGGGTGTCCCGAACTTTGATGGATGTCCAATTCTTGCATGGGTGTCCCGAACTTTGGTGGATGTCCAATTCTGCTTGCTTTGATGGATGTCCAATTCTGTTTGCTGCGACTTCGTTGAATTCACAGCGCTACTGCTCTTCTAGACGCTCGGGGGCTGTGGCTTCGATACTCACTCGTGGCGCTATGCCTGCGACGATACTCGCTGGCGGTGCATACGGGCAGAACTCAGGAGAATGAGTTCCAGCCGGTTAACCGGGTGAAATCATCGAATCTGTCCGGTTCGCGATCGTTGTCCAGGGCATGCTCTGGCGCTGCGGAGCGCTCGGTCGGCTCCGTTCCTGCGACATTCACCTCGATGTGCCCGGCTTCGAGCTGCTCGCGGCGCCACCGGTAGGTGACCTCACCCTTCGACCAGAGGTCGGCGACGTTCTCGGCCGGATCCACGGGTGGGCGGATGACGGCATTGGCAAAGACCGTATCGTCGGGCGCCAGAAGGTTGCCACTGGTGATGATGAAGTAGGCGGCATAGGGCCAGCGGTTCGCACCTGTGGCCGTTTTGCGCATGTAGGCATAGGTGGCCAGCTGCAGGTGCCGGTTGGCTTCGATTTCCTCGCCGCGGTAGCGCTCACCACCCCATTTAGCATCCACCACAATCTCCTGACCCGAGGCATCGGTCAGCAGCAAATCGATCGCTCCCCGAATGCCAATGTCGAGGTAAGCCTGTTGCTCCTGGAACTCCGTGCGCACATGCTGAATGTCGGCGGCGCGAAGGTGTTCCAGGAGTTGCACGAGCGCCCGCTCGAGGGTCGCGGACACGTGCTGCCGGTCAACCCCGCGACCAGGTTCTAAAAGCAAGGCCGCTTCCTGAGCGATCAGCGTGGGCAGGTGTTCATCGAGCCAGGCACGGACATCGGTGGCGTGCAGGTCCCGCCAGTGCATAGAGTGCTCCGGGGACTCTGGGGACCCCGGGGAAAAGAACCCGAAGAAGTTTTCGAGCAGTCTATGGGCGAGGCTCCCATACAACAGCGGCCCGTCTGGAAGGTCCTGAGAGCGGCCTGTTCTGAGCCGTGCAGCGTAAGTAAGCGCCCACTCATGTGGATGGAAGAAGAGCTTGGACAGGCTCGAATAGCTCTCGAAATCACGCGCTTTAAATGCCAGCTCGGCGGGCAGTTCCCACCACCGTTTGGGCGTCGGTAGCGGCCGGACGGGGATGCGTTCGGTCACCACCTCGAGGTGTGGCAGAACTTCCACACAAGCACTCAAAAGCGCCTCATCGAGGCGAATTTCAGCCCAGTTTTCGAACACGCTGGTGAACTGGCTCCACAACGGATGGTAACCCTGGTCGGAATCGTGGATGACCAGAATGAACCGTCGGCGAGCGTTCAAAATCGGCCGCCGCCACAGCGCGCTTCGACGTTGCACCTGGGCCTCGATTGACGGCAGCGCGACGCCGTTATCCAAAAGTTCCACAAGCTCGGCTTGCGACCACGGATAGTTCAGTTCGGCCGGGTGCGGTGGCAGGTCCCACCAGATGACCTGGTCGAACGGCTGGGTGATCGTCCCGGGTTCCGAGGTCGCACGGACGCGGCCGGCTTCCGCAAAGGTGTTCGGGTCCGGCTGAACGCGGGTGACCTCGTCCAGCAGCCGATCGAGCTCGATTTTAGCGACCTGGTGGTGGCCCTGATCGGCAAGGCCCTCGAGCGCGTTCATCAGCGCTTCGGCCTGGGCATAGGCGGAGCGGAACATGGCCTGCTCAGCCGGTTCGGCGGTGGTGTTCAGGCGTCCGGCGAGCCAGTTGGCGCAGCTCTGGGCACGTTCAGTGACCGTCTCGATCGGCGCCGCGTCGACCGTACAACGCGGGCTTTCGAACCAGTAGGCGATGTCGCGTCGGACCTGCTCGATGTCCAGGTCTCTGGCGGCCAGTCCTTCGATCGCCTGGCGCCAGGCGCGGCCGCCAATGCCGGGCTCGTCAGCGACAGCTTCGGCGAGCGCACGGCGGACGCGGCCGGGTACCGGACCCAGGGGATGGATCAGGAACTGCAGCAAGACGTGGGGGCTGATCGGCTCCCAGAGCAGCGCCAGGCAGAGTTTCAGCACCTGACTGACCGCACGAAACCGGGAATAATGCTGAAACCCGCAGCGCGGCAGCGCTGTACGCTCAAACGCGTTGTCCACAATGATGCCGTCCCGCTCGGCGATGACCACGCAGTCGCTGGGATCGGCGGCATCGCGCAGGGTTTCCGCGATGGCGCGGGCCGAGATATCCCGTGATACCGCGCGCAGGACGATGAACGAGCCATCCGCATTGAGACTGGTTTTCGTCAGCGGCGCGCCTTCAGGGCGCTCGGCAAGGTCCGCAAGCACGCGCTGGACCGTGTGCAGGTCCGTGCCTGGGGCTGCATTCGGGTTGGGATGCACCCCGGGAGCGACTTCCACCTCGAGTTTGTCCAGCACCGCGTGCCAGGCGGCAGGTAACTCAGCCGGGTCGTCGAGCAGGACGACTCTCTCAATCTGGGTACGGCGGCTGACCAGCTCGGTGGCAATGCGCCGCAAACGCTGACCGGGGGTGAGCGGGACCCGCTCCTTCGCCAACGCCTCGACATCGGCCATGTCACGCAGCCGCGGCGAGGCATCCTTCTCACGGTCGCACCCGTAGGGGTGACAAACGTGCCGTCCCAACCCGCCTCGTACCACTGGGCACGCCAGTCGAGCAGTGTCGCGGCCACGTTAATGGGGTCGACCTTGAACGAGCGGTGGTAGAAGCGCGTCAGGTCATTGGCGTCGACCAGGCAACCCCGGTAAGCCATCAGCCGTTCGGCCGGGTGGTCGAGCACCGGTGGCAGGCCTAAATCAGTTTCCAGAACGCCGATCAGGCCCTGGGGGCCGAGGGTTACCTCGCCGAACGCTGTCCTCGGCGGGTTGGGGTCGAGACCGTCAAGATGGAGGCCGAAGCGGATCAGCATGGGGATTGCTCAGGAGCCGACCCGCGCCAGCGGCGTCGGGTGTCCGGTCACACCCGGCCGAGCGCGCCAAATACACCCACCCAGCGACTCATCGTCCCGGTTGTCCGCGCTGACAATGTAGAGATCGCCGTAATCCGCACCGCCGAACGCACAACTGGTGACCCAACTGGCCGGAACCGCGATCTCATCGAGCTGATTGCCGTTCGGATCCAGCTTCACCACCCGGCGCCCGCCTACATGTGCAACCCACAGGTTGCTATCGCTGTCGACGCACATCCCGTCAGGGATGCCGCGCTCGAAGGCAGACTTGCCGATGTGCCGGCGATTCGACAGGTTGCCGGCGGGGTCGACATCGTGCACCCACAGTCCGCGGCTGGTGGAATCAACGTGGTAGAGCGTTGCAGCGTCGGTTGAGAAGCCGATGCCGTTGGACACACCCACACCGCCATAAAGCTCGGTGACACGGCCATCGAGCTCGATCCGATACGCTTCGCCCGGCGGGTCCGGCTCGGCGCGAAGATCCGAGATGTCCGCCCGGATGGCGCCCACGTATACCCGGCCTGCTTCATCGGTGTGCAGATCGTTGAACGATCTGACCCCGTCGCGCTCGAGCAGCACCTCGATGTTGCCGTCGCGCAGGAGGGCAACGTTGGGTCCGGACATGATCAGCCCGCCGTCGGCATGTAGCGCCAGGCCGCCGATCGATGGGCGATCACTGAGCACGGTCTCGATGGTGCCGTCCGGATCGCGGCGATTGACGGTTCCACCTCGCGCATCGGTGAACCAGAGCGCACCGTCGGCGTCGACGCGCGGCCCTTCGACCAGCCCGTAGCCGCTGGCAATCAGTTCGAGTTCGAGTTCCATGGTGCACCTCCCAGGCTTTCGAGCATCGTATACTCCCGGCCTCATGGTGGCACTGCTCGGGAGCATTTCGGGAGCAATTTGGGAGAAAAAAGGATGGGCTACGAAATCCGATCTGAGCAGGCGCTCCGCGAGGTGATCACCGGCGATCCGCATGAACTGGTGGTCGCCAAGGACACTTCTGTGATCACCGCGGCCATCAAGCGCTATATCGACCGCTCGCCGTTCGTGTGCCTGGCGACCCACGCAGCCGATGGCTCGAGTGATGTGAGCCCGCGAGGGGACGCACCGGGATTCGTGCATGTGCTGGACGAGAAAACGCTGGTCATCCCCGATCGCCCGGGCAACAGACGGTTCGACAGCGTGGTCAACATCATCGGCCAACCCCAACTGTCACTGCTGTTCATGATTCCCGGCGTGCTGGACACGGTGCGCATCAACGGGACCGGCGTGGTCAGCACCGATCCGGAGTTGCTCGGCCGATTCCCAGTGAACGGCAAACTGCCGAAGATCGTGATCGTGGTCACCGTTACCGACGCGCTGGGCCACTGCTCCAAGGCATTTCGCCGCTCGAAACTGTGGCAGTCGGACTATCGAGCCGACGCCGGCGTACCGAGCCTTGCCGAGCTGATGTCGGATCACCTCGGGCTGGACGCCCAGACCACAGAGATGCTCGAGTTGGGCATCGACGACGACGCCAGGAACAATATGTACTGAGCGTCAGCCGCAGGCGGCAACGCGACACACCGCAGCCGAGGTCCGATTCGCCAGGAACGCTGCAACGTCCGCAATGAAGGCGCGGCGCGTATCGGTGTCGGCGCTGGGCAGCTTCTGTTCACACGACACCATGACGATCAGGCCCTCGAGCCCCGTAAAGCAGACCGAGGTGCCAATACGCTCGCCGTGCAGGTGGTACTCATACTCGACGCAGAAGAAATTCACCCTGCACCCGGATTCTCGCGTGAGGTACTGATCGACGATGTGGGCGCTCTCGTACATGCCTATCTCGACACGCTCACCGAGGTCTGCAAGTACCCGGTTGATCTCATCGTAGATCGTCGACGATTCGGGGCCATCCGGGACGTCGTCGAGGCCACGGTCATAGAGCGCAACGCGGCCGGAGACCTCACCCTTACCCCTACCCTTTCCGTAGGCAACCGAGGCGCCCATCTCCGGGTGTTGAGCGTGTTGCGCTGTTTCACGTCGCAACAGCCCGGCAAATTGGTCCGGCAGCATCGCCGCCGTCAGCCGATCGTGACTTCTTCTGGTAGTCGATTCCTTATTCATCGGTTGGGTCCATCCGCTACAGCCAGGCATTTTCGCTCGCGACCCGTCTGAAGATCGGTCCTGACGTGCTAAATGCCGGTCTGTGGAGCCCTCCATTCGCCTCACCTTGCATCCCGCACCGCGCGCTGCCTATAGTCGAAACGGCTCTCTGAGCTTCAACGATGCACATCTGAACCGCATGAAAGACCTCAATCGACATCTCACCGCTGCCTGGCAAGGCCGCATTTCCGGTTGTCAGCTGGGCAAGGCCGTGGAGGTATTTTCGATGCGCCAGGGGCAGGCCGCGCTGAGCGACCACCTCCGCGATGCCGGTGCGCTGCCGTTGCGCGATTACGTGCCGCCGCCGGCGGGCGAGGTCCCCGAAGGTATGATCGCCGGGTGTTGCAAGGGCCAGTTCGAAGCGAGCGCCGCTGACGATGACATCAATTACTCGGTACTCGCGCTGATCGCACTGGAAAACCACGGCGCCGAGCTGGGCACGGAAGACATCGGCCGGTTGTGGCTGAACCACCTACCCGTGGGCATGACCTTCACCGCGGAGCGTGCTGCCTACCGGACGCTGTTGAATAGGGCCGCGGAGTGGTTTCCGCAAGGCGCCAAACCCGGCTTCGATGTCACCGATTGCGCGGACAACGAGTGCAACGACTGGATCGGCGCGCAGATCCGCGCCGACGTCTACGGCTGGGTGACCCCAGGCCGTCCGCAGCTGGGCGCCGAGCTTGCGCGTCGCGATGCGGCGCTATCGCACCGCGGCGACGGCATTTACGGTGCGATGTTCGTGGCAGCGACCGGATCTGCCTGTTGGGACGCCGGTTCGCTTAGCGATGCGGTCGATGCAGGGGCGCAGCAGATACCGACCGATTCGGGCGCGGCGGCGGCCATCGAACTGGCGCGCCAGAACCTGGGCGCCGGCGGCGATGTGGCCATTCGCGCGTACTACGCCGAGCTTTCGCCGGTGCACGTGCTGAACAACCTGGCGCTGGTGGTCTGGGCGCTGCTGTCCTTCGAGGACGATTACGCGGCGGCGATCGGCGAGGTGGTCGCCGCGGGGCTCGATACCGACTGCAACGCCGCGACGGTTGGCGGGCTGTGGGGGTTGTTCCATGGCGAGATCCCCGGCCAATGGACCGACCCCTGGCGCGGCGAGGTGGGCGTCTCGCTTGCCGGACACGACCGGATAGCGCTCGAGGCGCTGGTGCAACGAACCGTGGCCGTTACCGAACAACTCGCTGGTTAGTCCTCATAGCCCGGCGGCGGTTGGAAGCCCCCGAACTCATCGGCCATCAGGCGCGCGAAATCGATGCACTGGTAGTCGTTGAACTCGGCGCCCACGGCTTGCAAGCCGATCGGCAACCCTTCCGGCGACGGCCCGGTGGGGAACACCGTACTCGGCAGATAGCCGCCGGTAATGATGCCGGCCCAGAAGATCTGCTTGAAGTAGTCCTGAGCTTCGTTGTCGACGATGAGCGTGCGGCTTTCCATTGGCGAGTGGTCGTGCGGGAACGCAGTGGTTGCGGTCTGCGGACAGATCAGAATGTCCCATTCGTTGAAGAACGCGCGCCACGCCATGCGCAGGCGTTCGCGAAAGTGGTTGCCTCTGAGCCAGGTCCGGTGATGTTGCACGGCCGCTCGCGCCATGTTGGCCTGGTCGGAGTGATCACTGGCGTCGAGCGCGGCGACTGCCTGCTCGGTCGCCTTGAAATCATCGTCCGGCATGCCCGCCGCCATAACGGCGTTCAGCATGTACTGGTAGTTGGTGTAACCGCGATCGATGTCAAAGGCGGGCCGCGCCGTGTCCGACACGGTGGCGCCAAGCCCGGCCAGCCGGTCAGCCACCGCCTGGACACGATCGGCGATCTCCTGGCTGACGGGCGCACGTTCGTCGTTGGCCCAGATTGCGACCCGGTAATCGGCCAGCGACTTTTTGGTCGGACGTGGCAGATGCAACTGCCAGCCCGGTGCGTTGAGGTGATTGGCACCCGCGACCAGGTCCATGCACAGCGCCAGATCTTCCGCACTTCGGGCCAGGGGACCGACCACCGCAATGTCCGGGGGCGCCAACGCGCCGGGCAATGAATGCCCCTGGGACGGCACCACGCCCCAGGTGGGTTTGTGCCCGTAGACACCGCAGAAGTGGGCCGGGTTGCGAATCGACCCACCAATGTCCGAGCCGCTTTCGAGCCCGGTCATCCCCGCCGCCAGGGCCGCGGCCGAACCCCCGGAGGAGCCGCCGGGAATTCGCTCCAGGTTCCACGGATTGTTGGTGGTGCCGTAGATGTCGTTGTAGCTCTGAAAATCCGCAAGCCGTATCGGGACGTTGGTCTTACCCAGGAAATGAGCACCCGCGGCCTTGTACTTGGCAACCGTGTCGGAGTCTTCGCGGGCAATGTTGTCCTTGTACGCCGGGATCCCCCAGGTGGTGGGCAACCCGGCAATGTTGTACGACTCTTTGATGGTCATCGGCACGCCATGCAACGGTCCAAGGCTCTTGCCCTTTGCCAGTGCGGCATCCGCGGCCTCGGCGGCCGCCCGCGCGGCGTCGAAATCTCGAACCACCACCGCGTTGAGATCGGCGTCGAATTTCTCGATGCGCGCGATGAAGTAATCAGTCATCTCGCGAGAGCTGATCTGCTTGTCACGAATGCTGCGGGCGAGTTCCCTGGCCGAGTCGAATCCTTGGGTCATGCCGTCCTCTCAGAGTGAGCTGAACGACGAATCTGCTTGGCCAGCGCTGCGACGTCAACCTCAGCGTGCGTCTCCACCGTGATCACCGCCTCACCCTCCGGCGGGGTGATTCGTTCACGCTGCCGAGCCAGCACCGTTTCATCCGCTTCGGATGGGTCACCGCCCTGGCTGGACCGCGTTGCGATGCGCGCTTCGAGCACCTCGAGCGGCGCTGTGCAATACAGGATGAGTGCCGGGGCTGCCAACAGCCGCGCCATACCGATGAAGGCGTCGCGCTGCGGCGCGTCCAGAAACGTCGCATCGACGATCACCGACTCACCGCCGGCCAACAACTCGTGGGCCGATTGCTGCATGTGCCGGTAGACGGCCTCGGTGGCGGCCGGTTGGTAGATGCCCTGGTCGAGCGCCGACTCGGAATCTGCCTTGGCCGTCAGGCCGTGCAGGCGCTTTCGTTCTACGTCCGAGCGAATGCGAATCGCACCGAGCGCGGGCACCAGACGCTCGGCCAGCCAGGACTTGCCGGATCCCGACAGGCCGCAGGTCAACACCAGCACCGGCCGTGTGCCAAACGCGCGCTGCTCGGCGAATTCGAGATGGCGCTCAAACCGTGAGCGGGATTCGGCGGCGTCGGCCTGCAACGCCGCGACCTTGGCCCGGACCAGGGAGCGGTAGACCACGTAGTAGCCCAGCAGGCGCCCGCCGGGGTAATCACCATTGGTTTCGAGGTAGGCGTTCAGAAACCCATAGCCGAGGTCCGGCCGGTTACGCGCCAGGCAATCCATGAGCAGAAAGGCCACGTCGCTGATGACATCGATCCAGCGCAACCCAGGACTGAACTCGATGCAATCGAACGCGGTGATGCCGTCATCGAGGCTCACCATGTTGGACAGGTGCAGATCACCATGGCATTCGCGGACGAACCCATCGGCGCGGCGCGCCTCGAACTGCCTCGCCAACAGCTCATGCTGGTCTTCGCACCAGCGTTTCAGCCGCGCCAGCCGCCGATCGAATCGGCTGATCCA
>PVMK01127212.1_pt1 | contig 19965 bp, 22 predicted proteins | sample 1853481 | NCBI WGS metagenome assembly PVMK01 (sample SAMN08533507, study PRJNA380276) | Marine sediment metagenome, whole genome shotgun sequencing project. | reverse complement strand
GCGGTTTTTTGCCCGCAAATGGCTTGATTTGAAGGATTGGGAGTGGCAAACAGTTGCAGGGCAGAGGGAGCAACTAAAGTTTAAAAGTTTGCCCTGATCTTTTGTAAGGCCTCATTGTTGACCGTGTAGGTCGCCTTGCAATATTCACAAGTCACCTGAGTTTCATCAGGCTCCGCAATGAGCTGGTCAAGTTCATCTGCTCCCAGGGTGCGCAACAGGCTAAGTGTCTGCTGCTGGCTGCAGGTACAGGAAAAAGATAAAGGTGTCGTACTGAGGGTCTGGTAGGGGAAATCTTCTAAGAGTCGCTCAACGATCGCTTCGGCAGAAAGCCCCTGGCGTAGCAGGGTCGTCGTTGGGGGTAAAGAGCCAAGTCTTTCTGTCAGGCGATCTGCCAGGGCGTCGTCGGCATCAGGCATCATCTGTACCAGGAATCCTCCAGCGGCAACAACTTCGGCCTGCTGCCCCAATTCAACTCCCAGGGCGACACTTGACGGTGTCTGCTCCGAGGTGGTGAAATAGTGGGCGAGGTCCTCGGCAATTTCGCTGCTGACCAGCTGGACCGTGCCTCGGTAAGGTTCTTTCAGATCAAGATCCTTGACGACATGTAGAAACCCGGCGTGACCAATGGCTCCGGCAACATCGAAGCGGCCGTCTTTGGGTGGCAAACCTGCTACCGGCACCTTAATGGTGGCCCGCACGTGGCCAAAGGCATCGGCTTCGGCCTGAAGTCGCTTTAAGGGGCCGTTGCCTTCGATGGTCAAGCCGATCCGCTGACGGTCTTTAATCAGGCTGCCCATGAGTGCAGCTGCCGTTGCCAGCCGACCAACGGCAACAGTCGCGGTCGGGTCGGTTTTTTGCTGCTGCCGCACGACCTCAACCAAGTTGGTGGTTGTGGCAACGCTAACGCGGATAGCACCATCGAGAGTCAGTACCCGAATCAGATGATCAGACATGGAAATCTCCTTAAATCGACAGGAATATTAGCCCAAAGCTGACGAGCGGTAAAGGATGATCAGCTGATAATTCATATTGAGAGAATATTATGTTAGAAACTCTTCCCTGGTTGGCCTACCTGCTGCCGCCCCTGCTTGGTGCGCTGATCGGTTATGTGACCAACTACGTCGCCATCCGTATGCTTTTCAGGCCTTTGCACCCTTGGCACCTGTTCGGCATTCGTCTGCCCATGACGCCAGGAATTATCCCCGCCAAGCGCGGTGAGCTGGCTCAGCGCATGGGTGAGATGGTTGGCTCTCACCTGCTGACGGCTGATGATGTCCGTCAAACTCTGAAAAAACCGGCCTTCGAACGTGAACTGAAAGGGGCCGTCAATGATAAGCTCAGAGTTTTTCTCGATCGTGATCTTGGCTCGTTAGACAGTCTTGTCCCAGATAGCTACCAGAAGCGTTTTCGTGAACTGGTCACAACGCTGCAGAGCAAAGTGGTGGGGACAATAACCGACTACTTGTCCAGCAACGAGTTCGAACAGTCTTTGCGTGATTTTATCCAGGAAAAAGGTGACGCACTGCTGGCGCGCGACCTGGAAAGTTTTCTGACCCCGGCCCGCTATCAGAGCTTGCAGAGCCATCTTGATATGCGTTTGACCACAATTTTACATTCGCCAGAGGCCAGCAGAGCTATCGAACGGTTTGTCGATGAACGGCTGGAACGACTTTTACAAAGTGATCGTTCCCTGCGTGATCTGCTCCCGGAAGATCTGGTTGAAGTTCTCCTGCAGCAGCTTGAACGCGAAGTGCCGCCGCTGCTGGAGCGTTTCGGTGGCATGCTCTACGACCCTGATTTTCGGCAACGTCTGGTAGAAAAGGGCCGACAGGGAATTGATGCTTTCCTCGATTCGTTGGGAGGTCTCGCCGGGCTTCTGAGCGGCTTTATGGATCTGGAGCAGCTTTACGATAAAATCCCTGGTTTCCTAGATAAGGCTGGCGAAGAAGTTTCCCACTGGCTGCGTGAAGAGAAAACCCAGCAGCAGGTTGCTGCAATGCTGCGCGAACGTATTGAAGGTTTGCTGGATAAACCTTTGAGTGGATTCCTGGAAAAAGCACCCTACGAAAAGGTGGCCGGAGCCAGGCGTTATATCAGTGAATGTTCTGTCGAAGTCGTGCAAAGTCGACGGACCACAGATCTGTTGCTCGGTTTTGCCGATAAAGGTTTGCAGCAGGTCAAGGACCGTTCGTTTCGTAGCCTACTTGATGAGAACCTGCCTGCTGATGGTGTAGAACAAATACAAAACAGTCTGAGTGACAGGCTGCTTAAAATGGCCAGATCCGCCGAAGCAGCGACAGCCATTGACGCTGTGATCAAAGACAAACTGGACGTCTGGATGTTCCACCGTCCTTTAGGTCGACTGGCAGAACGTTTACCCGCAGATGTCCTTGAAGAACTGGAAGATGGTCTCTATCGCCAGGTTGGCGAGGTTTTGCAAAAAGAAGTGCCGCCGCTGATCGAAACCCTCAACGTAACGCGTATGGTGGAAGACAAAGTCAACCAGCTTGATATCCTTCAGGTAGAAGGCTTGTTGATGGGAATCATGCAGGAACAGTTTAAATATATCAACCTGTTCGGAGCCATTCTTGGTTTCCTGATTGGTTTGCTCAATCTGGCCGTCTTATGGATGGGCTGAGTTGGTTTCCAAATCAGAAACGTATACTGCACCCAACCAGAGTTTCTGGATGGGCACTAAGGTAAGGACACTTTCATGAATTCTCGTTTTCAATGCGGCTGGGATCATCTTAGAAAGGCCTGGAGCGGCATCCTCGGCGCAGGCGACCTCAATTGCCTTCCCTATGTGGCTGTCGACCTGCCAGCGGCAGATGCCGAGCGGGTCAAGCGCCTCATGGAAGATTGCCTGACAGCTCGTGGTGGCGAAGTCACAGCCCGCCAGCGCGCGGCTGTCCTTGGTGAGCTTTATCTGACTTTAAGTGAAACGGGTCGACGCAATTTTCTCGAAACTCTGGTGGACAACTTTTGCGTGAATCGTGAGCAGGTTAAAATCACAGCGCGGCAACTCCTCGAAGCAGTCGACGAGAGAAGCTTTCAACAGGTTTCCGGGCGGATGCGAGAAACTCTCATTTCACCACAACAACAGTTGCTTCGCCAGTTTAATGCCCTTCCCGAAGGTATTAAGTTTCTGGTTGATTTACGCGCTGATTTGCGGACCTTTCGCGCAGCCCAGCCGAAGCTTGCCGCACTTGATCATGATTTGAAAGAGCTGCTGGTTTCCTGGTTTGATGTCGGTTTTCTGAGCGTAGAGCGCATCACCTGGCAGAGCCCGGCGGCCTTGCTGGAGAAGTTGATGGCTTACGAAGCCGTTCATGCGATCAGCTCATGGACCGATCTGCACAACCGCCTGGAATCGGACCGCCGCTGCTATGCTTTCTTCCATCCCGGCATGTCCGAGGAGCCGTTGATTTTTATTGAAGTGGCTCTGGTCGAAGGGTTGGCGACGAGTATCCAGGAGTTGCTCGATGAAAGTGCACCGTTGATTACACCGGAAGAGGCCGATACTGCTATCTTCTATTCGATTTCCAATACCCAGCGTGGCCTGCAGGGCATTAGTTTTGGACCCTTTCTGATCAAACAGGTGGTGACCGAGCTGCGTCAGCAGTTGCCGAATCTCAAGACTTTCTCAACGCTGTCGCCTCTGCCAGGTTTTCGCCGCTGGCTGACTTCGTATTTCGAGGCGGCCATGGCGGCGAAGAACAAGGCCCCATAGAGCAAGCCCTGATCGAAGCAGCACAGCTGCTCAAGGTTGCAGCAGAAGCTGAGATCGTCTTCAATACGCCACAATGGTGGGAAAACCAGCTGGTGGCCGACGTTCTGAAAGAACCTCTGCTCTCGCTTTGCGCCCGCTATCTCCACGAATTGCGTGAGAAAGACCGAGCCCCTCTCGATCCGGTTGCCCGCTTCCATCTCGGCAACGGAGCCCGCATTGAACGCATCAACTGGCTGGGGGATACCTCTGCGAAAGGGATGCAGGAGTCATGCGGACTGATGGTTAATTATCTTTATCAGCTCAAAGATATCGAGAAGAACATAGAAGCTTACGCAACCAGCAAAGAGATTGCAGCCACCTCCAGGGTGCGCAATCTGCTGCGTGACGATGAGGACGAGCAGGGCAGCTGACTCGCCTGCGTCGACTGCTCTCTCTTGGTCGGGCGACGAATTCATCACAATCCTGAAACTTAAGGGACAGATTATGAATCTGAAACCGGAAGTCGTTGAATCGATCGATTGGACGAAAACTTCGGCTGCCAACTGGCGTCGTCATTCTTTTGCTGGCTACCTGGAGCCGATAGAGTATATCGAAGACACCCACCTTGATGACCTGGTCGGGATTGATCGACAAAAACAGATTCTCGAAAAGAACACCCGCCAGTTTCTGCGGGGTTATCCTGCAAACAATGTCTTGCTCTGGGGCTCGCGCGGCACCGGTAAATCCTCGGTGGTCAGGGCTCTTTTCAACAAGTACAGCGATCAGGGCCTGCGGATTGTCCAGGTGGACAAGCACGATCTTGATTACTTGCCAGACATCTTTGCGCAGATTGGCAAGCAGCCTTATCGCTACATCCTGCTCTGCGATGACCTCTCTTTTGAACCGGATGATCCCGGTTATAAGATCCTCAAAAGCGTGCTTGACGGTTCGGTCTATGCCTCACCAAAGAACGTACTGATCTACGTGACTTCCAATCGACGTCATCTTCTGCCGGAGTTTCATACCGACAATCTCGGCGCAAAAATGATTCATAACGAGATCCACCATGGCGAGGCTGTTGAGGAGAAAATCTCTCTTTCCGATCGCTTCGGTCTTTGGATTTCGTTCTATGTGTTCAAACAGGAGCTCTATCTGGAGATTGTGCAGAAAACTATCGCCCGACTCTGTGTAGAAAACCAGGTCGAGCCGCAATGGAATGATGACCTGGCCAAAGCCGCCATCAAGTGGTCTCACGAAAAGAGTAAACGCTGTGGCCGGACTGCACTGCAGTTTGCGCGGCATTGGCTGGGTCAGTACATGTTGGAAACTTCTGAAGATTTCTAGAAAAGGCTCTTGAATATGAAAAAATATTGGTTGCTCCTGATTTGTATCTCTTTGGTTTTGACGCTGTCAGCATGCGCAAGGCCAAACATAACGCTTGATCGTGTCATCGTCCAGAACGACACAGCCGGAAAAATCACAGAGGTGAAAGTGCGTCATGAGCCGACGATGAGATTCGCTAAAGTCAGTGCGATTTTACCTCAGAGATCGTTGGAGATTGGTTTGGGGAGGGTGCAGATGCAGGCTAGACAGGCGGTTGTCAGTTGGCGGGATAGTGACGGTCGGGAATGGTCTGTTGAACTGGAGATCCCTTATGATCGAAGCGCGGCAAAAGAAGGTCGACATATGAGTCTGATTTATACGATCATCACATCTGGGCGAGTTACTGCGCACTTACAGTCATCAAGCTTATGAAATAACCGTCCCCGTCCTTGTTTTATCTCTCCGTTTCTTCTGCAACAACTTCTGCTGCCACAGGTGGCGTCGCTTCTGTCTGAAAACAGGTGGCCAGCTCGTGAAGCTGTTCGGCCAGGCTTTCCAGAGCATTGATTTCGTCAATAATGATGTGAGCTTTTTCTGCGTTGCCGTGCAAGCGCTCTTCGGAACGACCAAAGTGCTTGAAGATTTTTTCAACGGTCTCCATTTGAAAACGGGTGGCTTCAAAAATCGCCTGGATCTGATCTTCGCGGCCGTCAGGCTACGATCAAATTCACGGTTCGCTCTTACCTGTTCATCAAGGCCGCGCGCAATCTGGTCGGCTGCGGACTTCATCTCGTCAACACCTGCGTCGATGCGCTGATGGCGGTGTTCTGCTGCTCCATGGTTTCCACGATCGCTCTGACCGAACGCAGGCTGCTACCAGCTTGATCGATCATGCTGCGTGCCCGCAACCCCTGCTCAGCAGTTTCTTGAGAGAGCGTATGGGATTCTTCTGCAGCCTGACTGGAACTGTTAACAATCTTGCTTAAGGCTTTCGCTGTCGATAAAGATAACTCTTTGCCACGACCAATAAAATGCCCGGTCGATTCAACCGATTTATTGACCTGTTCGGTATCTTTGCGGATTAACTTGATGATCGTTTCAATTTCATCGGCGCTGGTCGTGGTACGGTCGGCCAGATCGCGGATCTCTTCTGCGACCACCGAAAAACCGCGACCCTCAGAACCTGCTTTGGCTGCGATAATCGCGGCGTTGAAGGCAAGCAGTTCCGTATCGGAGACCAGATCCTTGATGACTTCAATAATTTTGGCAACTTCAATGGTTTGACGATTCAGTCGCTGCATGGCGACAATTGTTTTTTTGCTTTCTTCGTCGATGCGGTCCATTTCTGAGGTAAAAGATTGCACGACCTTAACTCCCTGCTCGGCATCCTGCTTCACACCGGCAGAGCTCTCGGCATTGCCGGCAACTCCTGCGCGCAGACGATCGAGAGCCTCACCGATTTGATCCAGATCGCGCGCCGTACTCTCGGTAGCATGAGACATCTTCTCTGCCTGGCTGGTCGCATTCTGAATGGAGCCAACCATCTCATCAACATTGCGGGTTGTTTCGAGAAATTTCTGAGAGGAATGTTCCAGAGCCCCGGCCATTTCCTCTAAGGATGCAGAGAGCTCTCTGGATATAGCGGCTTCATCCTGAGAACAGGTGGTCAGATTTTCAACCTGACCGATCACTGTCTGTTGCTTCTGGTGCATGCCGTCAACATCAGCGCGAGCTTTGAGCGCCGCTTGTAGACCATCTTCTGATCGCGCCGAAAGGTAGCGGCTGGCATCAGCCAGAGTCTGGTAATGGGGGACAAATTCATCGACAGTCTGATGAAGACTGGTTAGCAGATTGCGAACTTTACTGACCGTGTTGTTGACGGCCGAAAAAAGCCCTTCGACAGTCTGTCCGGTTTGATCATTGCCTTCCTCACCGAGAAGTTCATGGAGAGCTTGGAGCTGCTGTTGAAGTTGTTTTTTCAGGGTGTGCCTGACAAACCAGAAGGAAGCCGCGCCAAGCATAAAACCGGCCAGAAGACAGATCAGAAAGAACGGCACAGTCAGCGCAATGTCACCAAGCATCATGTAGGCAACAAAAGGAAAACATGCTCCAATCGTCAGGCCGACACCGTGATTAAAGAGAAAAAGTTTGCGTAGGTAGGTGCTGCTACCTTGTGCAGGCGTCTGCATAGGGGCTCCTGGAAAAGTTTTGTGCGAAAAGAAATGATATAGGCTGTTTACGATTATCACAGGCGGGCGAAAAGCGGCAAGGCAAATTCGCAGTGATTGGCTGTACAGAACGGGTTGTGATACGATTTATGGGTCGTGACCAATTATATTGATACTCATATCCATCTGGATTTCTTGGCTGCGCCGGGGTCCTTGCTTGCAGAGGCCCGGAACGCCGGTGTTGGAGCCTGGGTCGTGCCAGGGGTTTCATCTGAACGATGGGCTGATCTGCTGGCGATAGCGGAGCGGCATGCGGGCGTGTATGCAGCACCCGGCATTCATCCTCAGGCGGCAAACAGCTGTAAGAAATCACACTTTGAAGAATTACGTCGCCTTCTCGACCATCCCAAGGTTGTCGCGCTCGGTGAAGTCGGCCTCGATCGTCAGGTCGAAAGTCCCTGGCAGATTCAGGAAGAGGTTTTTGTCGAGATGGTTCGCTTGGCGCTGGAGATGGACAAACCACTGCTGATCCATGCACGACGGAGTACAGACCGCATCCTGGAGTTGCTGCAGCGGGAAGGCGGCGATAGGGTTGGCGGCATCTTTCATGCTTTTTCCGGCAGTCTTGAAACGGCCCGCAAAATTATCGATATGGGGTTCGCCCTTGGCATTGGTGGCGTTGTGACCTTCCCGTCAGCCAAGCGACTTCCTGAGGTCGTCCGTGCTGTTCCTGCTGAAGCTCTGGTGCTTGAGACTGACGCTCCTGATATGACGCCCGACCCATACCGCGGGCAACCGAATCGACCGGTTTATCTCACCCTTGTCGCCGAACGATTGGCGGAATTGCGCGGCTGGAGCTTGGCGGAGACCGCTCGCATCACGACCGAGAACAGTCGTCGCATTCTGCGACTTGCTTGACGGTCAAAAAGACTGGCTCGCCCAAAAGCACCATGCTACAAAGAAGCACATCAACAACTGACGGGAGAAGAATACCCCTTATGACTGACTTACATCGCTTCAGCCGGATGGAACTGCTGACCGGCCAGGACGGCATGAAACGCCTCGAGGAGGCCTCGGTTGCCGTGTTCGGCATCGGCGGAGTCGGTAGCTATGCAGCCGAGGCTCTGGTCCGGGCCGGTGTCGGTCGTTTGACGCTGATCGACTTCGATGACATCTGCCTGACCAATATCAATCGACAGATTCACGCTCTCGACGGCACCGTCGGCAAGCCGAAGGTACAAGTGATGGCAGAACGCTGTCGAGCTATCAACCCGAGCATCCAGGTCGAACCGCTCAAGGCTTTCTTCAGTGCCGAGAATGCCGATGAAATGCTCGGCCGGGGCTACGATTTCGTGCTCGACTGCATCGATCATGTCACTGCCAAACTCTATCTGATCGAGCATTGCGTTAAAAGTAAGATGCCGATCATCGTTTCGATGGGTGCCGCCAACAAGCTCGATCCGACCAAGATCGCCGTGGCAGATCTGGCCCGGACTGAGAAATGCCGCCTGGCCCGGATCATCCGCAGGGAGCTACGGCGGCGAGGCATTACCAGTGGGGTAAAGGTGGTCTATTCCACTGAAGAATTCCGTCCGCTGGGGGACCAGAGTGCTGCCTGTTCTGACAACTGCATCTGTCCCAACAAAAATGACCATCTCTGGCGCTGCACCGATCGCCGTGTCATCCTCGGCAGTTCCTCATACATTCCGCCGCTATTCGGCCTGACCATGGCCGGAGAGGTTATTCGTGAGTTATTAGCAGAGCAGGTGCTGTGATGGATCCCTACGTCTGGCAAATCCCGGTATTGGCTCTGGTTGGTGTCATCGCCGGATTCCTCAACGTTCTGGCTGGCGGCGGTTCCCTGCTGACGCTGCCTTTACTGCTTTTTTTCGGTCTGCCGGCTGCGACAGCCAACGGCACCAACCGTATCGCTATCTTCTGTCAGAATATTTTCGCCATTACCGGTTTCAAGCGCCAGGGGGTGTTCCCCATTCGTCTGGCCCTGCTCTGTACGCCGCCTGCTCTGATCGGCAGCTATATCGGTGCAAATCTGGCAATCACTGTCGATGAAATGCTCTTTCGCCGTTTGCTCGCCATGGTCATGGTCATTGTTCTGATTTTCATGGTCGTCGACCCGATGAAGCGTATGCAGGTATCCGAAAAGCCGATGACGCCGCTACGGCTTGCTGTGCTGTTTGTCAGTTTCTTTGGCATCGGCATCTACGGTGGTTTTGTTCAGGCCGGAGTCGGCTTTCTGATTATCACTGGCTTGCTGGTCCACGGTCTTGATCTGGTGCGCACCAACGCCGTCAAGGTTCTGGTTATCTTTGCTTTCACCGTGGTCGCTCTGGGCGTTTTTGTCATGCACGGCCAGGTGGACTACGTCCTGGGATTTGCGTTGGCAGTCGGTAATTCTATAGGTGGTTGGTTCGCCTCCCATGTTGCCGTGAAAAAAGGCCACGAATGGATCAAACGTTTTGTCATTGTAACCGTGTTGATCTTCGCTCTGCGTCTGCTCATCCCATAGACCCGAGTCAGTTTTCGTCCGGAAACGGCCCTTTTCCGCAATCTCGGCGTCAATCTGCACCTTTGATTGTGCGGCGTAAAGTACTACGCCTCCGCTCAAATGCTTGATTTCCTTGACCTTGAGAAAAATTGCACGTTTCCAAATCGAAAACTACACTTGTGTCCATATAGAGTTTCCGGATGGGCACGAGTTAGTGAAATCATTGACACAGGTTAGAGGTTTTGCGAGCGGAGATATATATGTTATTCTTAGTGCCATTGAATGATCTCTATCCTGAATCGATGAGTTCACTGGTTCAGGTCTATGTAATGGATTGATACTATGTCCGAGTCAAGTACTCCTGTTCCTCAGGGGAAAACCGAGAAACTTCCTGCCATTCAAACGTCGCCGACCTCTCAGAGTGGCGACGCTATCGCACGTCTGCTGGTTGAACATGGACTGATCACCGAAGCACAACTGATCTACGCAAAACGGGTCAAAACCAAGCTGATCTCCGACCGTTCCCTGATTGAAATTTTTAAAGAATTGCGACTGCTGACCAATCGGCAGCTCAACCAGGTACTCAAGCAGCAACGGTTGAACATCCGCATCGGTGATCTGTTGGTTGAACTGGGCCATATACGCCAGAGTGAACTGGATGCGGCTCTGGCCATTCAGGCCGAAAATCGGCAGCAAAAGATCGGTGATATTCTGGTCGAATATGGCTTTATCGATGAACACCGCTTGATGGAAATTCTGGCATCGAAGCTTGGTTATCCTTTTGTTGAACCGGTTTTTGCCGACATCGACCGTAAGTTGCTTGCCCAGGTGCCGATCAAAATGTACGCTCAACATTCTTTTGTGCCGATTGCGAGAAATGATGGGCGGGTCACCATTGCTTTTGCGGATCCCCTTGATCTTGAGGACCATGAAGCAGCTGACCGGGTCTTTGGTAGAATGATTCTGCCTGCGATCGGTCCCCGCCAGGCAATCCGCGAAGTCATTGAACTCTACCGTAGAGGAGCCCGGCGTGGCACTGTAGAAGAAGCCGATGACTCAACCATTATCGGTATTGTCAACAGCCTGTTTGACGATGCAATGCAACAGGGTGCCAGTGATATCCATATTGAGCCAATGAAGGATCGGCTGCGTATTCGATTTCGCCGCGACGGCGTACTCGGTGTTCACAAGGAGATGAGCCTGGATGTCGCTGCTCCTGTGACGACGCGTCTGAAGGTCATGGCGGAAGCCGACATCGCCGAACGTCGCCGTCATCAGGATGGGCGCATTCTCTATGAGAGCGTAGCCACAGGTATGAGTCTTGACCTGCGGGTCTCTTTCTATATCACCGTGCATGGCGAAAAGGTCGTGTTGCGGTTGATGAACAAGAAGGGCGAACTGCTTGATATCGATGATATCGGCATGGCGCCGCGTATGTTGCAGCAGTTCCGCGACGAAGCCCTTGCCTCACCAAGCGGCATAATCGTCATCACCGGACCGACCGGTGCCGGCAAGACCACGACCCTTTATAGTTGCGTCAATCACCTCAACGACCTCGAGACGAGTATCATTACGGCCGAGGAACCGGTGGAGTATGTTCTTGACGGTATCACTCAGTGCTCAATTAACCCGAAAATCGGCGTGACCTTCACCGAAACCCTGCGTCACATTGTTCGCCAGGATCCGGATATCATCGTTATGGGTGAGGTCCGGGATACCTTCTCGGCGGAGACTGCAATTCAGGCGTCTCTGACCGGTCACAAAGTGCTGACGACCTTTCATACCGAAGATGCAGTTGGTGGCCTGTTGCGTCTGCTGAACATGGGTATTGAAGCCTTTTTAATCGCTTCAACGATTAACTGTATGCTGGCGCAACGCCTGCTGCGCAGGATTTGTCCACACTGTACCGCTCCCTACAAACCGACTCCGGATGAATACCGCTTGCTTGGTTACACTCATGGCGATCTGGCGGGTGCCGACTTGCAGATCGGCCGCGGTTGTACCGCCTGCAGGTTTACCGGCTATAAGGGCCGGGTCGGTATCTTCGAATTGCTTTATCTGAATGACGATGTCAAGGAAGCGGTCCTTGCGCGCAAGACAGTACAGGAAATCCGCCGTATCAGCATCGAAAGCTCCGGCTTGATCACTTTGTTGGAGGACGGTATTGCCAAGGCGGCGCGCGGCAAGGTTTCTCTTCCGGAAGTCATGCGGCGTCTGCCGCGCACGTTGAAACCTCGCCCGTTGCATGAACTGCGTCGTTTGTTGGGAGAATAGACTTGGCAAATAAATCACTGGCAGAAGTTATCAAGGAAATGATTGATGCTGACCGGGTGCGACTTCCGGTTCATCCCAAGATTTCCCAGCAGATCACCACGTGTCTGGCTGCCGAAGGTCCTGATTCAAAGCAGTTGTGGAAGCTGGTCAGTTATGACCCGGCACTACTCTGTAACCTCTTTCGCGCCGCCAATTCATCCTTTTTTGCCGGTCTGCAAAAAACTCTTTCTATAGAAGAAGCAGTGACCCGTCTAGGCAGTAGCAAGGCCAGCCAGGTTATTGAACGGGCCTGCCGGGAGGGTGAGGGGTGTCCGCAAGGAGAGTTGTTGCCGCGCTATATGCCCAGCCTCTGGCAGCATGCCCAGGGCTGTGCTGTTGGTGCTCGCTGGCTGGCGAAACGATGTGGTTATCAGAGCCTCGCAGATCAGGCCTATCTGGCCGGGTTGCTCCACGATGTCGGCAAGCAGTTTCTGCTGGCGGCGCTGGAGGAGGTGACTAGTTGTGGCGAGTTTGGTATGACTCTTTCTGATCAACTGGTTGAAGAAGTTATTGACACCATGCATGTTGAACAGGGGCTGCGACTTTTCGAAGAATGGAACCTTCCGGAAGTTTACAAAGAGGTGGTCGCCGATCACCATGTCGAAGAACTGGATACGCAGGATATTGTGGTCGCAGTGGTAAAATTGGCCAATAAGGGTTGTCGCAAGGCAGGACTTGGCCTGGTTCAAAATCCGGATCTTGTCCTGCCGACAACGGGAGAGGCTCAGTTTCTAGGTATTGATGAGATTGCTCTGGCTGAATTCGAGATTATGCTCGAAGATAAGTTCCTCGGTGGAAAGCCTGCTTCTTCTGGCTGATCATCGGGATTATACCTCTAATTATGCATGTACACTTTCTGTTAATCGGTTTTTTTGCTAAACTTTCATGAAGTCTGACGGGCTACTTCTGGAACTGTTTTTCGTTGTAGCCTGAATCCTCCAACCTTTGCTATTTAACATTAGGGAGCAGGTATGTCGAAGTCGATTGCCCAGATCTTGAAACTCAAAGGGAATGATGTCTGGAGAATCACTCCAGATGCCTCAATTTATGATGCTTTGGCACTGATGGCAGAAAAGAACGTCGGCGCTCTCGTGGTCATGGAGCAGAATCAGGTGGTCGGTATCTTTACTGAGCGCGATCATGCCCGCAAGGTTGACCTGGAAGGCCGCTGCTCTCAGAAGGCCAACATCCGCCAGGTCATGTCAGTCGATATCTGTTATGTCACTCCTCAGACCACTGTCGATGAAGCCATGGCAATCGTGACCGAAAGCCGGCGCCGGCACCTGCCGGTTATGGAGAATGATCAACTGGTTGGACTGGCTTCGATCGGTGACCTGGTCAAGGCCTCACTTGACGAGAAGGATTTCGAAATCAAGCAGCTCAAAAGATACATCAAAGGTGATCCCTGATTATCATCGAGCGCTTAATTAACTTAAAGGCTCGGCCATGATGCAGATAAAAAAAGGGCTCGACCTGCCCATCAGCGGTGCACCCAAAATGCACATTGAGGATGGGCCGCCGGTTTCACAGGTGGCCCTCGTCGGCGCTGATTATCAGGATATGAAACCGACTCTTCTGGTCGCTGAGGGGGAGCAGGTCAGCCTTGGTCAGCCGCTCTTTTTCGACAAAAAGAATCCTGAGATTCTCTATACTTCACCTGCGTCAGGTGAAGTTGCCGCCATCAATCGGGGCGAGCGGCGTGTCTTCCTTTCCCTGGTTATCAAGCTTTCCGGAAGTGCAGAAAAAACTTTTCCAGTGACAACCGTTGATCAGCTCGAACAACTTTCTTCTGAAGATGTTGAACAACAGTTGATCAACTCCGGCATGTGGACCTCACTCCGCACCCGTCCATACAGTAAGATACCAACGCCGGGAAGTCGTCCCGCAGCACTCTTTGTCACTGCTATCGACACCAATCCGTTGGCGGCAGACCCACAAATTGCAATTTCTGAAAAGGCGGCAGAGTTTGAGGCCGGTTTGAAAGTCGTTCGTCATCTGACGACAGGAAAGGTCTATCTGTGCAAAAAGCCGGAAGCGCAGATCCCGGCACCACAGGGGATCACCGTCAGTGAATTTTCCGGATGTCACCCGGCCGGTCTGGTCGGCACCCACATTCATTTTCTCGAAAGAGTCAATCAACAGCGCACAGTCTGGCACATTGGCTATCAGGATGTGATTGCCATCGGTCACCTCTTTCTCACCGGCAGAATCCTCACCGAAAGACTTGTTGCGCTCTGTGGCCCAGCAGTTAAAACCCCGCGATTGATCCGCACTCGCCTTGGTGCCTGCCTGTCGGAACTGGTTTCCGATCAGCTGCATAGCGTGGACAGCAGGATTGTCTCTGGCTCGGTTCTGGCCGGTCACAAGGCTGATGAGGCCAACGACTTTCTCGGCCGTTATCACAACCAGGTCTCTGCGCTTGAGGAAGACCGGCATCGCGAATTCATGGGCTGGAGCATGCCGGGCTTTAACAAATTCTCGGTCAAAAAGATTTTTGCCTCGTCCTTGCTGCCTAGCCGAACATTGCCGATGACGACCAGCACCCACGGCAGTTTGCGCGCTATGGTTCCGACCGGTGCCTTTGAAAAGGTGATGCCTCTCAACATCAAAGCGACCTGGCTGCTGCGTTCACTGCTCACTCTGGATACCGACCTGGCGCAGGATCTTGGTTGTCTCGAGTTGGATGAAGAGGATCTTGCGCTCTGTAGTTTCGTTTGTTCGGGAAAAATGAACTACGGTTATCATTTACGACAAACCCTGCAGAAGATAGAAAAAGAGGGCTAATGAAAGCATTGCGTAATCTTCTCGATAAGCTTCACCCCCATTTTACGCAGGGTGGTAAATTCGAACGGTTCTATCCGCTCTACGAGGCCGCTGACAGTTTCATTTACACTCCCGGTGAAGTGACTGAAGGAGCACCGCACATCAGAGATGCGATGGATCTGAAGAGGGTGATGATCACCGTCGTTTTCGCCCTGATTCCCTGTTTTTTCATGGCTATGTGGAATACCGGTTATCAGGCGAACAGCGCGATGCAACTCACTGGAGGGTCTGTTGAGGGCTGGCGCGGAAGCCTGATCGGGCTGCTCGGTTACTCTGCCAACCCGAATAGTCTCTTTGACAATCTGTTACTTGGTGCGGCCTGGTTTGTCCCCATTTACCTGGTCACCAACATTGTCGGTGGCTTGTGGGAGACTCTGTTCTGTATCGTCCGCCGTCATGAGTTGAACGAAGGATTTCTGGTCACCGGCTCACTTTTTCCACTCATCTGCCCGCCGACCTTGCCACTCTGGCAGGTCGCCTTGGGAATCAGCTTCGGTGTTGTTATCGGTAAAGAGATCTTTGGTGGAACCGGCAAAAACTTCCTTAATCCGGCATTAACCAGTCGTGCTTTCCTCTTTTTCGCTTACCCGGCACAAATCTCCGGCAACATGGTATGGACCGCCGTGGATGGTGTGAGTGGAGCAACAGCGCTGAGTCGTGCTCGCCGAAGGCGGGTTGCAGGCGGTTACGACAGTGACCAGCTGGTTCGATGCTTTTATGGGTGCGATTCCCGGTTCAATGGGGGAACCATCTACTCTCGCCTGCCTGTTTGGCGCTGCCGTCCTGGTTCTTTCCGGCATCGGTTCCTGGCGCATCATGCTCTCCGGATTGGTTGGCGCTGTTGGCTTATCCACTCTCTTTGTCCTGATCGGCAGCAGTACCAACCCGATGTTTGAACTTGGACCTCTCTGGCATCTGGTGCTCGGTGGTTTTGCCTTTGGTCTGATTTTTATGGCAACTGATCCGGTTTCCGGAGCGATGACGGAAGAGGGGCAATGGGTCTACGGATTTCTTATCGGGACCATGTGCATCATGATCCGGGTTGTTAATCCGGCTTTTCCGGAAGGGATGATGCTCGCCATTCTGTTTGGTAATGTTTTTGCGCCGCTGATCGATCAGATGGTTCTCAAGTTCCATATCAAGCGGAGGCTGCAACATGTCCAGGGATAGCACCAGAAAAGTCCTGAGCGTTGCTTTTGCCCTTTGCGTGGTCTGCTCGATCCTGGTCTCGGCGGCGGCCGTGGGATTGCGAGAACGTCAGGAACGGAACAAGGTGGAGGAGAAAAAGAAGAACATTCTGCAGGCGGCAGATCTCTATGAGGAAAACGTACCGGTTGAGGAGCAGTTCAGTAAGATTCAAATCCGTATCGTCGATCTTCAGAGTGGTCAGTTCAGTCAGGATTTTGATGCTGCCACATTCGACAGCCGCTCGGCGGCACGTGATCCAGAGACCCGTTATCAGATCCCGTCTGATCTGGATCTTGCAGCAATCAAGATACGTTCCCGCTATCAGGATGTCTATCTGGTAATGGCTGATGGCGCGTTACAGCAGATTATTCTGCCGGTCCACGGCAAGGGTTTGTGGTCGACAATGTACGGTTTTATCTCCCTCAATAATGATTTCTCCACGGTGAACGGTTTTGCCTTTTACGAACATGGGGAAACCCCGGGTCTCGGTGGTGAGATCGATAATCCAGCCTGGAAAAAGCAATGGCCGGGCAAGAAAATCTATGATGATGCAGGTAACACCCGTATCGAAGTGCTCAAGGGAATTGTCGATAAAAACTCTGAAAACGCAGTTTACCAGGCAGATGGTCTGGCCGGTGCGACCCTGACCGCGCGCGGTGTCGGCAACCTGCTCAAATACTGGCTGGGCGACAATGGCTACAAACCTTTTCTCGAAACATTGAAAAAGGAAGGGCTGAGATAATGAGCAAAGCCAAAGATGTTTTCCTTGATCCTTTATTCAATAAAAACCCGATCGGACTGCAGATCCTCGGCATCTGCTCCGCTCTGGCCGTCACCTCCAAACTGGAGACCGTTATCGTTATGTCCTTGGCGGTCACCTTCGTTATCGCCGGTTCCAATCTTTCGGTCAGCCTGCTTCGCCAACAGATCCCCAGCAGCATTCGCATTATCGTCGAGATTACCATTATTGCGACGCTGGTTATCATTGTTGACCAGTTCCTTAAGGCCTATGCTTTCGGCATCAGCAAACAGCTCTCGGTTTTCGTCGGCCTGATCATCACCAACTGTATCGTGCTCGGTCGTGCCGAGGCCTTTGCCATGAAGAATCCGCCGGGGCTCAGTTTCCTCGACGGTATTGGTAACGGGCTGGGCTACAGCGTGGTGTTGTTGATAGTGGCTTTTTGCCGTGAACTGCTCGGTGCTGGTAAGCTACTCGGGTTCACTATCCTGCCGACCACTAACGAGGGTGGCTGGTATCTAGCCAACGGCCTGATGTTGTTGCCACCGAGTGCTTTCTTTATTATCGGCTTGTTGATCTGGGCTTTGCGCAGCTGGAAAACTGATCAGGTCGAAAAGGAAAATTAGGTGATAGAACACTACCTCAGTCTTCTGATCCGCTCGATTTTTATTGAGAATATGGCACTCGCCTTTTTCCTCGGCATGTGCACTTTTCTGGCTGTTTCGAAGAAGGTGGATACTGCTATTGGCCTTGGTATCGCTGTTATTGTGGTGCAGACAATTACGGTCCCGGTCAACAATCTGATCTACCAGCACCTTCTGAAAGCAGGGGCTCTCACCTGGCTCGGTATGGGAGATACGGACCTCACCTTTATCGGCCTGATCTGCTACATAGGTGTGATTGCCGCGATTGTGCAGATTCTCGAAATGGTGCTCGACCGCTTTTTCCCCTCGCTTTACAATTCACTCGGGATTTTTCTGCCCTTGATCACTGTTAATTGCGCCATTCTTGGTGGATCTCTGTTTATGGTTGAGCGCGATTATAATTTTGCTGAAAGCATCGTTTTTGGTTTCGGCAGCGGCACAGGTTGGGCGTTGGCGTTGGTCGCTCTGGCCGGTATCCGCGAAAAAATGAAATATGCTGATGTCCCGGCCGGATTGCGCGGCTTGGGTCTCACTTTTATGATTGCCGGCCTGATGGCCATGGCTTTTATGGCTTTTTCCGGTATTCAGTTGTAACGGTAAAGATGATGATTGAAATAGGCTTAGGCGTACTGATATTTACCGGAATTGTGATGCTTCTGGTTGCCCTTATTCTGGTCACCAGGTCCTGGTTGATCCCGGCTGGCGAGGTTACTCTGAATATCAATGAAGATGCAGAGAAAAGCCTGTCGGTTGATCGTGGTGACAAACTGCTAGGCGTGCTTGGCAACCATGAAATTTATATCCCCTCTGCCTGCGGTGGTGGCGGGACCTGCGGTCAGTGTCTGGTCAAGATTACATCAGGTGGCGGCGATATCCTGCCCACTGAGACGGCCCACATCAACAAGCGGGAGGCGAAAAAGGGGTACCGACTCTCCTGTCAGGTTAACGTCAAGCAGGACATGGACCTTGAACTGCCGGACGAAATCTTCTCCATCAGCAAGTGGGAATGTCACGTGCGCTCCAACGAGAGTCGTGCCACTTTTATTAAGGAGCTGGTTCTGGAGTTGCCGGAAGGCGAAGTTCTGGATTTCCGCGCAGGCGGTTATATACAGATCGATGCGCCACCCCACGTTGCTGAATACAAAACCATGGAGATCGACGAAAAGTTCAGGGACGACTGGGACAAATTCAACCTCTGGCAGTACCGGTCCGAAGTCAAGGAACCGATCATGCGCGCCTACTCGATGGCCAACTATCCGCTGGAAAAAGGGGTCGCCATGCTCAACGTGCGTGTCTGTCCTCCGCCACTCGCTGTTCCTGATGCACCCCCCGGGCAGATGTCCTCATATCTCTTCAATTTAAAACCCGGCGATAAAGTTACCATTTCAGGTCCCTACGGCGAGTTCTTTGCCAGAAAAACCGACGCCGAAATGGTTTTTGTCGGTGGCGGCGCAGGTATGGCACCGATGCGCTCACACATTTTAGATCAGCTCAAACGTCTAGATTCGAAGCGGAAAATCTCCTTCTGGTACGGCGCCCGTAGCCTGCATGAAGCCTTTTATGTAGAGGAATTTGAAGCGCTGGCGGAAAACTTTGCTAACTTCACATGGCGTCTGGTTTTGTCCGATCCCCTGCCGGAGGACAACTGGACCGGTGCTAAAGGGTTTGTTCATCAATATCTGTACGATAATTATCTTGCCAGCCATTCAGCGCCGGAAGACTGCGAATTTTACTTGTGTGGCCCGCCGATGATGAATAAGGCGGCTACCGAGATGCTTTATAACCTGGGCGTGGAACATGAAAATATCCTGTTTGATGATTTCGGGATATGAGCTGTCGTTAGGAGTTAAACATGCGCTTTGAACAGACACGAACTATTTTACAGCATCTGGCTCCGGACTATCATCGTACGGTCAGCGGCTACTACCAGGCGTTGGTAGAAGGCGATGTTTCCCCGCGTGTCCGACTAATGCTCGACTACCTGATCGACCATGAGCAGCACCGGGCGCTGGCGCTGGGCGAGTACTGTCGGGATGCTTCGCCTCACGTCCTTGACCATTGGTTCAAAGGTGTGGAGATCAATTTCCCGGAAGCGCGGCAGGAAATCCTTGAGGAAACCGCAAGAACTGACCTCGATCAACTGATCAAGTCGGCGGTCAGCTACAAAAGTACCCTGATCAGCTATTTTGGTCACCTGACCGCTCACTGCACCGGTGAGGAAACCTGCCATCTTTTCCTGACCTTGAAAACCCAGGAAGAAAAGGCAATGAAACGAATGATCCGTCACTCGCAGGGGCTGGCTGATCTTTAGTATGCTACGAGTGCTTTGTCACCTGATAATTAATTTCCTCTTACTGGCTCTGATCAGCGGCTGTCAGCAGGAGAAAAAAACGGAGACTCTCCATGTTTCTGGACAGACCATGGGAACAACCTGGTCGGTCGCCATGCTCCCCAGTTCTGACGGGACAGACGTGGCAGCTCTGAAACAACGTCTGCAAAAGCGCCTCGATCAGATCAACAGCCTGATGTCCACTTATGACCCGGAATCAGAG
>PVMK01119049.1_pt1 | contig 19965 bp, 19 predicted proteins | sample 1853481 | NCBI WGS metagenome assembly PVMK01 (sample SAMN08533507, study PRJNA380276) | Marine sediment metagenome, whole genome shotgun sequencing project. | reverse complement strand
ACCTGCTCGCCAAGCTGATCTTGGACAAGAAGTTCCAGAAGGTCTTCAACCTGGCCAAGGGATCGATTCCGGCACGCGTCGACGTCGATCTGGGTGATTTTGATTATTGCGCCCGGCGCTCGGCCTACGACATGGAGGTGACCAGCGGTTCCGGTGGCCTGCTGCCGAGCTTTGCTCACGGCATGGCCATGCGCAATGCCCAGGCCGGCGCCATTATCGATGTGGTAACCGCGCACTTTAACTCAGATCAGTCTTCGGCCGAGGCAGCCAAGATGCTCGCCGATGCGGTGAAGAACTCTCTGTAAGCGGACGACGTTTCCCGGGTCCGGTCTCGATCAACGGACCGGATCCGGGTCGTCCATTTCCGCCGCCCGCCGCGTTCGAGCGCGAACGGGTGTGTGTCAGAGGACGCCTTGAAAACCCTGCTCGATAGACATCTGCCGAAAATCGTGGTCGCGCCGTCTTTCGCGGCCGTGTTGTTTTTCGTTTACGGATTCATCGGCTGGACCTTGTACGTGTCCTTCACCAAGTCGCGAATCCTGCCGAAGTACGATCTGGTCGGATGGCTGCAGTACGAAAAGCTGTTCGCGACGCCACGCTGGCACGTGGCGCTGGATAATCTGTTCGTCTTTACCGGGCTGTTCGTCGCCATCGCCATTCTGATTGGTTTGTTGCTGGCGATCCTGCTGGACCAGAAAATCCGCGCCGAGGGCGTCATCCGCACCGTCTACCTGTACCCCATGGCGCTCAGCTTCATCGTCACCGGCACCGCCTGGAAGTGGCTTCTCAATCCGGGCCTGGGCATCGAACAGGTGGTTCAGGACCTGGGGTTTCCCGACTTTAAGTTCGACTGGCTGGTCGATCCGGAGATGGCCATCTATACCGTGGTGATGGCGGGGGTCTGGCAGTCGTCGGGTTTCGTCATGGCCTTGTTCCTGGCCGGCCTGCGCTCGATCAACGAAGAGATCGTCAGGGCCGCCATGGTCGATGGCGTCGGCCCGTTCCGGCTCTATTTCCATATCATCATCCCGTCGCTGCGGCCGGTGTTCGTCAGCGCGGTCATCGTGCTCTCGCACTTGGCGATCAAGAGTTTCGATTTGGTCATCGCGCTGACCCACGGCGGCCCCGGTTATGCCACGGACATGCCCGCGACTTTCATGTACGCCATGGCCTTCAGCCGCGGCCAGTTGGGCCAGGCCGCGGCCAGCGCCACCGTCATGCTGGCCACGGTCTCGGCGGTGATCATCCCCTATCTCTATTCCGAACTGCGGCGCAAGCATGACTAGCGGCCACCCGGATCCCAGCACCGTCCTCATGCGGCCGGCCCCGGAGCGCCGGACCGGCCGGGCGTGGACACCGGCGTTGCTGCGCGCGTTGTTGTTTCTGATCCTCGGCTTGTTCGTCTTGTATTATTCGCTGCCGCTGTTCGTGATGATCGTCACCTCGCTCAAGTCGCTTGAGGAAATTCGCCTGGGCTCGCTTTTGGGCTTGCCCCAGGCGATCGAGCTGACGTCGTGGAAAACCGCCTGGCAGAGTGCTTGCACCGGGGTCACCTGTCTCGGCCTCAAGCCCTATTTCTGGAACTCGATATTGCTGGTGGTGCCGGCGGTGGTGATTTCGACGGCGCTCGGTGCGATCAACGGCTACGCCATTTCCAAATGGCGTTTCCCCGGCTCCAACGCGATCTTCGGATTGATGCTGTTCGGATGTTTCATTCCGTTCCAAGTGATCCTTCTGCCCATGGCGATCACGCTGGGCGTCATCAACCTGGCGGGCAGCGTCGCCGGTCTGATTTTGGTTCATGTGGTTTACGGCATCGGCTTCACGACGCTGTTTTTCCGCAACTACTACGTGACCGTGCCCGACGAGCTGGTCAAGGCGGCAAAGGTCGACGGGGCCGGTTTCTTCGCCATCTTCACACGTATTTTCCTGCCGCTGTCGACCCCGGTGATCGTGGTCACGGTAATCTGGCAATTCACCAATATCTGGAACGATTTCCTGTTCGGCGTGTCGTTTTCGCAGGGCGGTTCGCAACCGATTACCGTGGCCCTGAACAACATCGTCAACTCCACCACCGGGGTGAAGGAATACAACGTGGATATGGCCGCGGCGATCATCGCGGCGATCCCGACCCTGTTGGTCTATGTCGTTGCCGGAAAGTATTTCATCCGCGGTCTCACCGCTGGTTCCGTGAAGGGTTAGAGTCAAATGGCGGTGTTGCAAACAAGCAAACTTTATAAGGACTTCGGACCGGTCGAAGTGCTGAAGGACATCACCCTCAGCATCGAGGAGGGGGAGTTTCTGGTGCTTGTCGGGCCGTCGGGCTGCGGCAAATCGACCCTGCTCAATATCGTCGCCGGATTGGAGAAGGCCTCGGCCGGCGACGTCCTGATCGACGATCTGGTGGTCAACGAGGTGGCGCCCAAGGACCGCGACATCGCCATGGTGTTCCAGTCCTACGCGCTCTACCCGACCATGACCGTGGAAAAGAACATCACCTTCGGTATGCGGGTACGCAACGTGCCGCGCCAGGAGCGTGAGGAAGCCCTGCAGCGGGTCGCCAAGCTCTTGCATATCGAGCCTTTGTTGCGGCGTAAGCCGAGTCAACTATCGGGCGGTCAGCGCCAGCGCGTCGCCATGGGCCGGGCCCTGGTCCGGCGGCCGAAGCTGTTCCTGTTCGACGAGCCGCTGTCGAACCTCGATGCCAAACTCCGCTCTCAGATGCGCAGCGAAATCAAGCAGCTTCATCAGCAATTTGGCGCCACCATCGTTTACGTCACCCACGACCAGACCGAGGCCATGAGCCTGGCCACCAAAATCGCGGTGATGTCGGAGGGTGAAATTATCCAGTTGGGTGCGCCGCAGGAGCTTTACGACCGTCCAAACAGCGTCTTTGTCGCCGATTTCATCGGCTCGCCGGCCATGAACCTCATTCGCGGCCGGATTGAGGCTCGAGACGCGAAACCCCATTTCGTCGCCGACCACGACGGGGCGCAAGTCGCCCTGCCGATCGATCACTACGACTTCGAGCGCGATCTCCGCGCCGACCAAGAGCTGATTCTGGGCATCCGCCCGGAATATATCACCAGTGGTATCGCCAACCATCACGGCGCGGTATCCGTGGATCTCGAACTGGTGCCGTTGCTGATGGAGACCAACGGGTTCGATCAATACGTCATGTTCGAATTTTGCGGCGGCGAGTTTGTCGGGCGGTTTTCCTCAAAGGAATCGATCGACGTTGGCCGGCCGCACCGGGTCCAACTGGATCTCTCTGAAATCTCCTTGTTCGATGCCGAGGCGGAATCCCGGATCTGACGCCGCCCGGCGATGGCGCCGCTACGCCGCGCAGAAGGGTTCGCGCTCGCGGTAGGAGACTGCCTTTAGATCTTTTATCGTCGCCTGGGGGCCGCAGAGATCGCAGGCCGGATCGGCCTTGACCTTGACCTTGCGGAACGTGGTGCCGAGCGCGTCGTAGAGCACCAGCGAGCCCGACAGGCTGTCGCCGACATCGAGCAGCTCCTTGACCACCTCGATGGCTTGCAGCGAGCCGAGCGCGCCGGCCAGCGCGCCGAGCACGCCGACGTCGGCGCAGCTGTCCTTGGTGTCCGGCGGCTGGTTGCCGAACAGGCAGCGGTAGCAGGGATGGGCGTCCGGCGCGTGCGCCTCGCGCCGGTGCGCCTTGAAGGTGGCGAGCTGGCCGTCGAAGCGCAGGATCGCCGCCGAGACCAAGGTCCGGCCCGCCAGGTAACAGGCGTCGTTGACCAAGTAGCGGGTCGGGAAGTTGTCGGAACCGTCGGCGACCAGGTCGTAACCCGATACCAGCTCCATTGCCGTCTCTCCGGTGAGGCGGAGCTGGTGGGTCTCGACCGCGACCTCCGGGTTGATTTCGGCCAGACGCGCCTTGGCGCTTTCGACCTTGCTCATGCCGATATTCGAGCTGTCGTGCACCACTTGGCGCTGCAGGTTGGAGAGGTCGACCGCGTCGTCGTCCACGACGCCAATGCGCCCGACCCCGGCGGCGGCCAGATAGAGCAGCAGCGGCGAGCCGAGTCCGCCGGCGCCGATCACCAGCACGCTGGAGTCCAGCAACTTGGCCTGGCCCTCGTCGCCGATCTCGGGCAGCACCAGGTGCCGGGCGTAGCGTTCGATCTGGGTGTCGCTGAAGTCGATCATGGGGTTATCCTGAATGGATCGGGCCTTGCGATATATGGGCTTCTTAAAGCCCTTCGAACAGGTCGGTGGTCAGGTAGCGCTCGGAATGGGACGGCAGGATCGCTACCACGGTCTTGCCTTTCATCGCCGGCCGGCCGCCGACCTCAAGCGCCGCCGCTAGCGCCGCGCCCGAGGAAATGCCGACCGGCAGGCCCTCCAGTGCCGCCACCTCGCGCGCGGTCGCGAAGGCGGTGTCGTTGCCGATGCACAGCACTTCGTCGATGCACTTGGTGTCCAGGACCTCCGGGATGAAACCGGCGCCGATGCCCTGGATGCGGTGCGGCCCGGGTGGTCCGCCGGATAGCACCGGGCTGTCCTCCGGCTCCACCGCGATCATGCGGACCCCGGGTTTGTAGGCTTTGAGCGCGCAAGCGACCCCGGTCAGGGTGCCGCCGGTGCCGACCCCGCTGATCACCGCGTCGACCACGCCCCCGGTGTCCTTCCAGATTTCCTCGGCCGTGGTCAGGCGGTGGATTTCCGGGTTGGCCGGATTGTTGAACTGCTGCGGCATGACCGCGTGCGGCAACTCCTCGATCAACCTCTCCGCCATGGCGACCGCGCCGCGCATGCCCTCCGCGCCGTCGGTCAGCACCAATTCGGCGCCCAGCAGGCGCAGCATCTTGCGGCGCTCCACCGACATGGTCTCGGGCATGGTCAGCATCAGGCGGTAGCCCTTGGCGGCGCAGACGAAGGCCAGCGCGATCCCGGTGTTGCCGCTGGTCGGTTCGACGATGACCGTGTCGGGGCCGATTTTGCCCTCGGCTTCCAACGCCTGGATCATGGCGTAGCCGATGCGGTCCTTGACCGAAGATAGCGGATTGAAGAACTCGCATTTTCCCAGGATCTCGGCGTCCACGGCGTGCGCCTTGGCCAGCTTGGACAGGCGCACCAGGGGGGTCGCGCCGATGGTTTCCAGGATCGAATCGTAGACCCGGCCACGGAACTCGCCGGTCGTCTCTAGGACTGGCGCGCGCCGCGGCTCAGTCATGCGCGCCCGCCGTCATCCCGCCCGCCGTCATCCCGCGCGTGCCGCCGCCGGTGCGAGTTGCGGCGCTCATATGGTGAAATCCGGCACCCGGGCAGCCTCGCTCTCGATCCGCGCGGCACGCGCCCGGTTGCACAACTCCTCGACGGTGAGCCCATCGAAGCGCGCCATCAGCTCGTCCTGCGCCTCGGCCCAAATCGGTCGCACCACCTTGACGCCGATTTCCGAGCCGTTGGATTCCTCCACCGGATCGTTCGCGCTTTCGAGCTCGCGCACGACGCGGACGATTTCGCCGACGGTGATGCGCCGGCGCTCGCGCGCCAAGCGATAGCCGCCGCGCGGGCCGCGCTGGCCCGAGAGCACGCCCTTGCGCACCAGCTCCTGCAGGACCTGTTCCAGGTAGCGCCGCGGGATGCCCTGGCGCCGCGAGATGTCGGTCGAGCGCACCGGTCCGGGCCCGGCATGGTAGGCGATGTCGACCACCGCCTCGATCGCGAACAGCAATTTCTTGGACAGCCGCAGCATGCCGGTCACGTGCCTCCCGTACCGCCCGTTGCGCCGCCGGTTGCGCCCGTCGAGCCGAATCCGCCCGCGCCGCGGGCGCTGTCGTCCAGGGCCTCGACCACCTGCCAGCGCGCCTGGGTGTAAGCGGCGATCACCAGTTGGGCGATGCGATCGCCCCGGTTGATGGTAAAGGGCTCCTGGCCCAGGTTGATCAGAATTACTCCGACCTCGCCGCGGTAGTCGGCGTCGATCGTGCCCGGCGCGTTGAGGACCGTGATCCCGTGTTTGAGCGCGAGGCCCGAGCGCGGCCGTACCTGGGCCTCGGTGCCGGCGGGCAGCGCGATGGCGATGCCGCTGGGGATCAGCCGCCGCTCGCCGGGCGCCAACACCACCGCGGTCTCGACCGCCGCCAAGAGGTCCATGCCGGCGCTCATCTCGGGGGCATGGCCGGGCGGCGCCAGGCCCGCGCCGTGCGGCAGGCGCAGCAGCGCGACCTCGCCGGCACTCATGCCAATGGACCTTTGGTAGGAGCCGCGCTGCTCAAATGATCGGCGATGCGCAGGGCGAGCCGCTCGGCCACCGCCTCCTTGGTCATGCGCGGCCACGCGTCCACGCCGCCGGCCTCGACCAGATGGATCTGGTTCTCCGTGCCGCCGAAGGTACCGGTCCCGGCGGAGACGTCGTTGGCCAGAATCCAGTCGCAACCCTTTTTCTCAAGCTTGGCCTGGGCGTGGGCGACCAGGTTCTCGGTCTCGGCCGCGAAGCCGATCACCAGGCGCGGCCGGGCATTGCCGGCGCCGGCCAGGCTGGCCAGGATGTCCGGATTGGTGGTGAGTTCCAGACGCGGCGGCTTCCCGCCATTCTTCTTGAGCTTCTGTTCGCTGATCCCGGCGGCCCGCCAGTCCGACACCGCGGCGGCGCAGACCGCCACGTCCACCGGCAGCGCCGCCTGGCTGGCGGACAGCATGTCTTCGGCGGTTTCGATGTGGACCACCGAGACCCCGGCCGGATCGGCCAAGTGGGTTGGCCCGGTCACCAGCGTGGTCTCGGCGCCGAGCCGCGTGAGCGCCGCCGCGATGGCGTGGCCTTGGCGGCCGGAGGAGCGGTTGGCGAGGTAGCGCACCGGGTCGATCGCCTCAAAGGTCGGGCCGCTGGTGACCAGGGCGCGGCGGCCGCTGAGCCGGGCCTCGGCCGCGAAGAAGGTCTCGATAGCGGCCAGGATCTCCCCGGGCTCGGCCATGCGCCCGAAGCCGTACTCGCCGCAGGCCATGTCGCCCTCGTTGGGGCCCGACCCGACGCACGCCCCGCGCCGCCAAGGTCGCGATATTGGCTTGGGTCGCCGGATGCTCCCACATGCGGACGTTCATGGCCGGCGCGGCCAGCACCGGCTTGTCGGTCGCCAGCAGCACGGTCGTGGCCAGGTCGTCGGCGCGGCCCTGGGCCATCTTGGCCAGCAGATCGGCGCTGGCCGGCGCGATCACCACCAGATCGGCGGCGCGCGACAGCTCGATGTGGCCCATCTCCGATTCCTCGGTCAGCGAGAACAGCGCGCTATGCACCGGGTTGCCGCTGAGCGCCGAGAGCGAGAGCGGCGTCACGAACTGGGCGCCGCCCGCGGTCAGCACGCAACGCACCTCCGCCGCCCGCTCGCGCAGGCGCCGGATCAAATCGAGGGTCTTGTAAGCCGCGATCCCACCCGAGACCACCAGCAGGACCCGTTTTCCCGCGAGGACTGTCATTTGGCCCTATTTCACGCCGCAATCATGTAGATAACGTAAGCGTCCCGGCCGCCCATGACAAGACTTCGCCGTTGGCCCGGGGACCTAATCCGCCAGCAGGGCCACGGCGAGGGCCAGGAGGGCGATCCAGAAGGCCCAGCGGGCGTTGCGCCCGGCACTTTCGCCGCCGAGGGACTTCAGGCTGTCCGGATGCAGGCGCAAGCCCCCGGCCGCCAGGTCGGAGGCCAGGCTTTCGGCGTCGGCGACCAACCGGGGCAGGCGTTCCAGGGTCCGCCCCAGGTCCTGGATTGCGCCGCGCGCCCGGGCCTCGGGGCCGCGGTTTTCGATCATCCAGGCCTCGATCAGGGGTTCGGCCAGGGTCCAGATGTTGAGTTCCGGGTCGAGCCGGCGGCTGACGCCTTCGGCCATCATCATGTTTTTCTGCAGCACCAGGAGCTGCGGCTGCACCGGCATGTCGAAGGACTCGCTTAGCTGCAGCATGCGCGCGAGCAGGCGGGCGAAGGAAATTTCGTTCAGCGGCCGGTCGATGATCGGCTCCGAGACCGAGCGCAGGGCCTGGGCGAAAACGTCGCGCGATTGCTCCGCGGGCAGGAAGCCGGCTTCGAAGTGAATCTCGGCCAGGCGCCGGTAGTCGCGCGCCAACAGCGCCAGCAGCATCTCGGCCAGAAAGGTCCGTGTCTTGCGGTCGAGCCGGCCCATGATGCCGAAGTCGACCGCGACGATGTTGCCCTGGGCATCGACGAACATGTTGCCCGGGTGCTGGTCGCCGTGGAAAAAGCCGTCGCGGAACACCTGGGTGAAGAAGATCGTGGCGGCCTTGGTCAGCACCTCGGTGAGGTCGTGGCCGGCGGCGACGAGGGCGTCCCGGTCGTCGAGCCGGATGCCGCCGACCCGGCTCATGGTCAGCACCCGGCGCGAGGTGCGCTGCCAGTCCACCGAGGGCACGTGGTAGCTCGGGTCGTCGGCGAAGTTTTCCGCCAATTCGGTGGCGGCCGCCGCCTCCATGCGCAGGTCCATCTCGATGCGCACCGTATCCTCGAACATGCGCACCGAGGCGACCGGCTTGAAGCGGCGTAACCGGGGCTGGGTGCGTTCGACCAACCCGGCGACCCAGTAGAGCAGCTCCAAATCGCGTTCGAAAGCGCGCTCGATACCGGGGCGCAGCACCTTGATCGCAACCTCTACGTCCGGCGCGCCCGCCGGGCCGTCCTCTGGCCCGGCAACTGTGGCCAGGTGCACCTGGGCGATTGAGGCGGCGGAGATCGGGACGTCGTCGAAGCTCCGGAACAGCTCGCTCACGGGGCGTCCCAGTTCCGCCTCGATGGTCTTCCGCGCCGCCCGGCTCTCGAACGGCGGCAGGCGGTCCTGCAGGTCCGAGAGGTCGGCCGCCAACTGCTCGCCCAGAAGGTCGGCGCGGGTCGAGAGGAACTGGCCCAGCTTGATGAAGCTCGGCCCCAGGTCGGTGAATGCGCGCGCCAGTTTCTGACCGGGTCGGTCCTCAGGGAGGCTCGCGGCGCGGCGCCGGTAGACGCGCCGTATCAGCCACAGGACACCGGGCGCGACGCGCAGCTCCTCAAGCGCGCCGAGCACGTCGTGGCGGGCCAGGGTGCGCGCGATCATTAACAGGCGCAGCAAAGAGCGGAGCGTACGAAGCATGGCGGTTACAGCCGCCAGCCGGAATGGAGCGCGGCGATACCGCCCGACAGGTTGCGATAGCGTACTTGGTCCAGTCCGGCCGCCGACATCAACTCGGCGAGCGCGTCCTGGGCCGGAAAGCGGCGGATGCTTTCGGCCAGGTAGAGGTAGGCCTCGCGATCGCCGGTCACCAGCCCGCCAAGCGCCGGCAACACCGAAAAGGAATAACGGTCGTAGAGCTCGGACAAGAGCGGCACCGCGATCCGGCTGAATTCCAGGCATAGGAAGCGGCCGCCGGGCCTGAGCACGCGCCGCGCCTCCGCCAAGGCGTGCTCGATCCGGGTCACGTTGCGCAGACCGAAGGCGATGGTGACGGCGTCCATGGAGCGGTCCGGCAGCGGCAGGCATTCGGCGTCGGCGCAGACCCAATAGGGCCCAGCAAGGGACCGGCCCGGCAGCAAGCCGCGGTCGATCGTCCGGTCGCGGCCCCGGGCAATCATTTCGGGCGTCAGGTCGCAGACCACGATCGGCCCGCACCGTTCCGCCCCGACCCGCTCGACCACCCGCATCGCGATGTCGCCGGTGCCGCCGGCCACGTCGACCAGGCGCTGGCCGGGCCGCGGATTGAGCCAGTCGATCATGGCCGCCTTCCACAGCCGGTGCACGCCGCCCGACATCAGGTCGTTCATCAAGTCATAGCGGCTGGCCACGCTTTCGAAGATGCCGCGCACGCGCGCGCCCTTCTCCGCTTCCGGCACCTCCTGGTAGCCGAAGTGGGTGGTAGCGGCACGGTCGCGCGGCGCTTCGTGGTCGGGCTTGTCGGGCATCGCGCCGGACCATAGCGCGGCCCCCGCCTTCGCGCTACTCTGGCTGCTCCGCCGTCCCGCAAATTCGGCGCGGCCCCGATTCGGAGCCCGATCCCGCTAAAATCAAGGATCATTGGTATTATGCCCGAGCTGCCCGAAGTCGAGACCGTGGTCCGGGGCCTGCGCCCTTGTCTGGAAGGCCATCGCCTGGTGCGGGTCGAACAGCGCCGCGCGAACCTGCGGTTTCCCTTCCCCGAGAACTTCGTTCAGCGCCTCGAGGGCCGCCGGGTGACCCGCATCGGCCGCCGCGCCAAGTACATCCTGATGTATTTGGACGACGGCCAGGTGCTGCTTTGTCACCTCGGCATGTCGGGGCGGATGACGGTGACCGACGGTGCCGGCGCGCCGCTGGACAAACACGACCACGTGATCCTGACCACGGACGAGGGCCGGGAGGTGCGCTTCAACGACGCGCGCCGCTTCGGAATCATGGATCTGGTGCCCGAAGCGGGGCTCGCCGCCCATCCGCTGCTCGCCGGGCTTGGGCCGGAGCCGTTGGGCAACGACTTCAACGGCCCCGAACTGGCGCGCCGCCTGGCCGGCAAGCGCAGCCCGATCAAGGCGGCGCTGTTGGACCAGCGGGTGGTCGCGGGCCTGGGCAACATTTACGTCTGCGAAAGCCTGTTCCTGGCCGGCCTGTCGCCACGGCGCAAGGCCTATACCGTTCAGGGCGGCCGCGCCGAACGTCTGGCCCATGCGGTGCGCGAAGTGCTGACCCGCGCGATCGCGGCCGGCGGCTCGTCCCTGCGCGATTACGTGCAGGCCACGGGCGAACTCGGTTATTTCCAGCATTCCTGGGCGGTCTACGGCCGCGAGGGCGTGCGTTGCCCGGGCTGCGACTGCGATTTCGCGGCGACCGGCGGCATCCGCCGCATGGTCCAGTCGAACCGCTCGACTTTCTATTGTGCAGTGCGGCAACGCTAAGGTAGAGAATGCAACAGACCGCGGCCATTTCGCCGCGACATTTCCGGCGACGATGGCGCGCCGCCCGCGGCCTAAATAGAAATACCAAATCGGAGGACGAGGCCGATGGCCTACGAGCATGTAATTGTTGAAATAAAGAACAAGGTCGGCGTTATCACGCTGAACCGGCCGAAAGCACTCAACGCGCTCTGCGGTGCACTGATGGACGAGCTCGAAACGGCGCTCGACGAACTCGAGGCCAACGACGACATCGGCTGCATCGTCGTGACCGGTTCGGAAAAGGCCTTCGCCGCGGGCGCGGACATTGCCGAGATGAAGGACATGTCCTACATGGACGCCTACAAGGCCGACTTCATCACCCGCAACTGGGAACGGCTGGCGTGCGCGCGCAAACCGACCATTGCGGCGGTCGCGGGCTTCGCGCTCGGCGGCGGATGCGAGGTCGCCTTGATGTGCGACATCATTATCGCCGCGGAGACCGCGAAATTCGGTCAGCCGGAGATCACGCTCGGCGTTCCGCCCGGCGCCGGCGGCACGCAACGCCTGGCGCGCTCCATCGGCAAGGCAAAGACCATGGACATGTGTTTGACCGGCCGCATGATGGGCGCGGAAGAAGCCGAGCGCGCCGGCATGGTCGCGCGCGTCGTGCCCGCCGATCGCCTGCTCGACGAGGCGCTGGAGGCCGCAAACAAGATCGCCGCGCTTTCCGGGCCCGCCACAATGATGGTCAAGGAAGCGGTCAACCGCGGTTTTGAAACCACGCTCGCCGAGGGCGTCCGTTTCGAACGCCGCCTGTTCCACGCCGCCTTCGCCACCGAGGACCAGAAGGAGGGTATGGCCGCGTTCGTGGAGAAACGTGCCGCGAAGTGGAAAGACAGTTGAATTACAATATCTTACCGGATCGTCCCTCCGGGCTTATCGTGGCCGCGGCGGGCCGGATTTCGGGTGGTTCGCCCGGCTTGACGCCGCCGCGTCCCGGGGCTATAACCCCGCCCTTCCAGGGTTTCATGAACATATAGGTCGAGCCAATGGCCCACCATGCCTCCGCCAAGAAGCGGATTCGTCGAAACGCGCGCCGCGCCGTGATCAACGGTGCGCGCGTGAGTCGTCTGCGCACCTTCGTCAAGAAGGTCGAGCTTGCAATCGCGAGCGGCGACAAGAGCGCGGCGCAGAGCGCGTTCAAGGACGCGCAACCGGAACTTCATCGCAGCGCCCGCGTCGGTGTGATGAACCGTAACACTGCCGCGCGTAAACTCTCGCGCCTGTCTACGCGCATCAAGGCGATGGCGTAAGCGCGCGACGCACGCAAACACCACGCGCCGCTAAATCGCGAATCGGCCGCGCCCGTTCTTACGCGGGTGCGGTTTTCTTTTTCAGAATCAATACGTCGCGGCCAATTTTTCAGAATCGATTCGGCGCGCTCGAATGGAATGAATTTGCATGCCTATGGGGCCGCGCCGATTATGTCAGCGCAATGGATTCAATACATTGAACGCCGTCTTGCATGCGTATGTTTGGAATCGCGTGGCCGGCAGGCGTCGTTCGTGCCGGCTTTACACGAACCGGCTTTGGAAAGCCAAATCGGGGCAAAAAAAATTGGCGTTCTCTTTTCGGACCGCTTGTCACGGAACCATGCTACGGGTACATTCGAATGAACGGTCCTTGAGCCGCTCGGGCAAGTAAACCCGAGTAAAAATCAAATAATAACATTCCCATACCGACGGCCTCTTAATGGCTGTTTTAGAAAATGGGGGCGACAAGCGGGGAAAGATAATAAATGAAGGCGCGCTCCGCGGAAAGGTTGGAAAACTCCATCCGTGAAAAGTAGCCTGTTCGTCGGCTTCGGTTTGTTGGGGACCTGTCGTAAATCATGTTTTTTCCCCGCGCCCTTGCAGCGTTATTCGCACCGATTGGGAAAAAGAATTTTCACTCCGTGTTTGGGTGCGTGGGTATTGCGGCGATCTCCGGCGGTAAGACTGCGAAGATAGAGTCGAACGTGCCGTGGCCGTGGCCCGGCGCTCATAAGAGCAATGCGTTTCGAATTGCGGCGGGCCTGGTTGGGGCGGGCCGCGATTGGGGCGCTGCGGCAAAGTGGGGGACATGAACATGCTCGGCGATGGGCGGGATAGCCTGGGCAGTGGCGAGGAGTGGGCGCGGGTGCGGGGGCGCCTGCGCGCGGAGGTCGGCGACGCGGCTTTCCGGAGTTGGCTGAAACCGTTGACCAGGGTCGGGGCCAAGAACGGCGTGGCGCGCATGTCCGTGCCCACGCGCTTTATGCGCGATTGGGTGGTGAGCAACTACGCCGAGCGCATTCAAGTTCTGTGGCAGGACGAGGACGTTGGAATCGAGCGCGTCGAGATCGTCGTTCAACCGCCGCCGCGCCCGGCGCCGAAACCCGAATGTGCGCCCAAGGCGGTGGAATCCCCGGCCGGCCCGCCAACCTGTCGTCGCGCCCGCCGTCGCGCGCAGCGAAGCCGATAACTCCTACCGGGACCTGAGCGCCCCCTTGGACCGAAGGTTCACCTTCGAGGATTTTGTGGTCGGCAAGTCGAACGAGCTGGCCTACGCCGCCGCCCGGCGCGTCGCCGAGGCCGGCAGCGTGCCCTTCAATCCGCTGTTCCTTTATGGCCCCGTGGGTCTTGGCAAGACCCACCTGATGCATGCCATTGCATGGGAAATCGGCGCCCGCTATCCCAAGCGCCGGATCATCTATCTGTCGGCCGAAAAGTTCATGTATCAGTTCGTGCGCGCGCTCAGGACCAAGGACACGGTCGCGTTCAAGGACCAGTTCCGCTCGGTCGATGTGCTGATGATCGACGACGTCCAGTTCATCGGCGGGCGCGAGGCGACCCAGGAAGAGTTCTTTCATACTTTCAACGCGCTGGTGGACCAGAACCGCCAAGTTGTAATTTCTGCCGACAAGAGCCCCTCCGACCTCGAAGGGGTCGAGGAACGCATGCGTTCGCGGCTAGGTTGGGGCCTGGTCGCGGACATTCATCCGACCACCTACGAGTTGCGCCTGGGCATCCTGCAGGCCAAGGCCGAGCGAACCGAACCGGAGATCCCGGCCAAGGTGCTCGAGTTCCTGGCTCACAAAATCACCTCGAACGTGCGCGAACTCGAGGGCGCGCTCAACCGCATCGTGGCGCATGCGACCTTGGTCGGACGTCCGATCACGCTGGAATCGTCCCAAGAGCTGCTCCACGATCTGCTGCGCGCCAATGACCGCCGGGTCACCATCGAGGAGATTCAGAAACGGGTCTCCGAGCACTTCAACGTGCGCGTGACCGACATGCACTCGGCCCGGCGTGCCCGCGCCGTGGCCCGGCCGCGCCAGGTCGCCATGTACCTGTCCAAGCAGCTCACCGCCCGTTCCTTGCCGGAAATCGGCCGAAAGTTCGGCGGCCGCGACCACACCACTGTTATGCACGCGGTGCGCAAGATAGAGGAACTCAAGTCCACCGACCCCGGCTTCGCCGAGGATGTCGAGCTGCTGCGCCGCATGCTCGAGGCATAAAACCAATAATCTTTGGAATAATTCCCGCCGAATCTTGGCCATAACCCGGTCTCCGGCCGCCCGGCCAGCGCGATCCGGCTGGGTTGCCGGGTCCAGCTCGGCAGGCGCCGAAGCCAGTCCAAGGGACCCATCGGCATAGGGCTCGGGGCGGCCTGGAAAACTTTGTGTATCCGCGCTTAAAGCTTACGTTCCGTGCGGTTCCCCGCTATACTGATCCACCGTATCCAGGGTGCTGACGCCTGCCTCCCGGAAAGCGGTGCGGAGAGCAACGAGTGGCCTTGGCTCGGGGTGCCCAATGGGGACCGCGGCCGGGGCGCTAGGCTCCGTGATCCATCGTCCCGAACGACCACTGTCCCGAACGACCACTGTCCCGAACGACCACGCCGAGACATCATGAAGCTGACCATCGAACGTGCCGCCCTGCTCAAGACATTGGCCCATGTACAAAGCGCCGTCGAGCGCCGCAATACCATCCCGATCCTTGCCAACGTCCTGATCGACGCCGGCGATGGACGGTTGTCGCTGACCGCGACCGACATGGATCTGACCATTGTCGATGCGGTGCCGGCCGAGATCGGCGAGCCGGGCGCCACCACGGCGCCGGTGCATACGCTCTACGATATCGTCCGCAAGTTGCCCGACGGCGCTCAGGTCGAAATATCGAGCGCCGGCGACGGCGGCCAGATCAAGATCGAGGCGGGGCGCTCGGTGTTCACGCTCGCGACCCTGCCGCGCGAGGACTTCCCCGCGGCCGGGGAAACGGATCTGCCGCACTCCTTCATGCTGCAACCCGGCGAACTGCGCAATCTGATCGACCGGACTCGCTTTGCCATCTCTACCGAGGAGACCCGCTACTACCTCAACGGCATCTACCTGCATGCCGCCAAGACCGGAAATATCGACGTGCTGCGCGCGGTGGCCACGGACGGCCACCGGTTGGCGCGCTTCGAGATGCCGCTGCCGGAGGGCGCGGCGGGCATGCCTGGCGTCATCGTGCCGCGCAAGACGGTGACTGAGCTGCGCAAGTTGCTCGATGAGACCGAGGAGACGGTCAGCGTATCGCTGTCGGATACCCGGATCCGGTTCGCCTGTGGCGCCGCGCTGCTGACCTCCAAGCTGATCGACGGTACCTTCCCGGACTACGAGCGCGTGATCCCAACCGGCAACGACAAGATTGTCCAGGTGCGCTGTCAAAGCTTTCGCGAAGCGGTGGATCGAGTTTCCACCATCTCCTCAGAGAAAAGCCGCGCGGTGAAGCTAATGATCGCGAACGGCGCCATCACGCTCTCGGCCAGCAGCCCGGAGAACGACACCGCCACCGAAGAGGTCGAGATCGATTACAGCGGTCCGGAAATAGAGATCGGTTTCAATTCTCGCTATCTGCTTGATATTGCCCAGCAGATCGAGGGTGAGGATGCAAAAATCAGCCTCGCCGACTCGGCCTCGCCGACGATAATGAGCGATGTTTCCGATTCGAGCGCTCTCTACGTGCTCATGCCCATGCGGGTATAAGTAGCGTGGGAGACCGACCGGACCATTGGCCAACCAATTGACGAACAGGGCCATTTCCATTCGATCTCGCGCCGCAGAGGGCGCCGCAGAGGGCGCGATAGGCGCGCGCGCGACAGGGGGCGCCGCGGATGGCGCTGTGGGGGGCGCTGTTGCGGCGTTTCCGGCCGTGCGCCCCGGTGGTCTCCCGGCACCGCGCCGGGTGTGGCTGTCCCGGCTCACGGTCACCAATTTCCGCTGCTACGCGCGCGCCGAAATCGAGGCCGATGGACGCCCCGTGGTGCTCGCCGGGCCCAACGGTGCCGGCAAGACCAATCTTTTGGAGGCGATCTCCTACCTGGCGCCCGGGCGCGGTCTGCGCCGGGCGCGGCTGAGTGATGTCGACCGCCGGACCCTGCCGGCCGCCGGGCCGTGGGCCGTCGCGGCCACCGTGGCCACTCCCGAGGGCCCGCGCGATCTAGGCACCGGGCGCGACCCGGCGATGGGCGCGAATGGCAACGGTGGCGGCGAAGGCCGCGGCGCGACCGGCCGGCCGCGCGAGCGCCGCGTCGTCCGGATCGACGGTGCGCCGGCGCGCAGCCAGCGGGAGCTCGGCGAGATTCTGGCCATCGTCTGGCTCAGCCCGCGCATGGACGGATTGTTCCGCGACAGCAGCGCGGCGCGGCGGCGCTTCCTGGATCGGCTGGTCTACGGCTTCGACCCGGCCCATGCCGGACGCGTGGCCGCTTACGAACAGGCCCTGCGCGAGCGCGCGCGGTTGCTCAAGACGGGCGCGGCGGAGGACACCTGGCTCGCGGCGCTGGAGGACACCATGGCGCGCCACGGGATCGCCATCGCGGCCGCGCGGCGCGATCTGGTGGGACGGCTGGCCCAAGCCGGCGGTGCGGCCAGAGGTGCGGGCAGCGGGCTGTTTCCGGTCGCCGATCTGGCGCTCGACGGCGAGATCGAGGCGGCCTTGGAGGGACAGGCGGCGCTTGCGGTCGAGGACCGGTTGCGCGCCCGGCTTGCCGAGGCCCGTTCCCGCGACGCGGCCGCCGGCGGCGCGGCGGCCGGGCCGCATCGCAGCGACTTGGCGGTCAGCCACGGGGAGCGGGGCCTGCCCGCGGCGCTCTGTTCGACCGGCGAGCAGAAGGCGCTGTTGATCTCGATCGTGCTGGCGCATGCGCGGCTTCTGGCCCTGCACCGGGATGCGGCGCCGCTGCTGCTTTTGGACGAGATCGCGGCGCACCTGGATGAAGCACGGCGGCACGCCTTGTTCGACGAGATCCTGGAGCTCGGCGTTCAAGCCTGGATGACCGGAACCGACGCCGCCGTGTTCGCCGACCTCGGCGAGCGTGCGCACTTTTTCCAGGTGCGCGCGGCGACCTTGACGCCCGTCGAACCACCGACCAAGAACATATCGTGACCGCCCTGGCGGCGCGCGGACCCAGAATTGGATTGCCACGAGTATGACGCAGCAAGCAGATAAGAACGAGCCGTTGGAAACGGCGCCGGCGGAAGCCTACGGCGCCGAGTCCATCAAGGTGCTGCGCGGCCTGGAGGCGGTGCGCAAGCGCCCGGGCATGTACATCGGTGATACCGATGATGGCTCCGGCCTGCACCACCTGGTTTACGAGGTCGTGGACAATTCGATCGACGAGTCCTTGGCCGGCCACTGCGACCTCATCGAGGTGATCCTGAACGGCGACGGTTCGGTTACCGTGCGCGACAACGGACGCGGCATCCCGGTCGGTATCCACGCCGAGGAGGGGGTGTCGGCGGCCGAGGTGATCATGACCCAGCTGCACGCCGGCGGGAAGTTCGACCAAACTCTTACAAGGTCTCCGGCGGCCTGCACGGGGTCGGTGTTTCCGTGGTCAACGCGCTTTCCGAATGGCTCCAGCTCACCATTTGGCGCGACGGCAAGGAACATGCCGTCCGATTCGCGTACGGCAACGTGCAAGACCCGCTCGAGGTGGTCGGCGAGGCCGAGGCGCGCAGCGGCACCGAGATCTCCTTCCTGCCGTCCAAAAAAACCTTCACGATGACCGAGTTCGACTTTGCGACGCTGGAGCACCGGCTGCGCGAACTCGCCTTCCTCAACTCGGGCGTCAACCTGGTACTGATCGACGATCGTCATGCCGAGGCCAAGACCGTCAATCTGCACTACGATGGCGGGCTCGAGGCCTTCGTGCGTTACCTCGATCGCACCAAGACCCCGCTGTTCGAGCCGCCGATTCCGATCCTCGGCGAGCGTGCCGGCGTCGTCGTCGAGGCCGCGTTGGAGTGGACCGACAGCTACCACGAGAACGTGATCTGCTTCACCAACAACATCCCGCAGCGCGACGGCGGCACCCATCTGGCCGGCTTTCGGGCCGCGCTGACCCGCCAGATCAACGCCTATGCCGTCTCCTCGGGCATCGCAAAACGCGAGAAGGTGGTGCTCAGCGGCGAAGACGGGCGCGAAGGGTTGACCTGCGTGCTCTCGGTCAAGGTGCCCGATCCCAAGTTCTCGAGCCAGACCAAGGACAAGCTGGTGTCATCCGAGGTACGGCCGGTGGTCGAGGGGTTGATCAACGAACGCCTGGGCCAGTATTTCGAGGAGCACCCGAACGAAGCGCGGCGCGTGGTCGCCAAGGTGGTCGAGGCCGCGGCCGCGCGCGAGGCGGCGCGCAAGGCGCGGGAGCTGACCCGGCGCAAGGGCGCACTTGATATCTCCTCGCTGCCGGGCAAGCTGGCCGATTGCCAGGAGCGCGACCCAGAGCGCTCGGAAGTGTTCATCGTCGAGGGCGATTCCGCCGGCGGCTCGGCCAAGCAGGGCCGCGACCGGCGGTTCCAGGCGATCCTGCCACTGCGCGGCAAGATCCTCAATGTCGAGCGTGCGCGCTTCGACAAGATGCTGAGCTCGGCCGAAATCGGCACCTTGATCACCGCGCTCGGCGCCGGCATCGGCGTGGACGAGTTCGAGATCGCCAAGCTGCGCTATCACAAGATCATTATCATGACCGATGCCGACGTCGATGGCAGTCACATCCGTACCCTGCTTTTGACTTTCTTCTTCCGCCAGATGCCGGAAATCGTCGAGCGTGGCCACCTCTACATCGCTCAGCCACCGCTCTACCGGGCCAAACGCGGCGAATCCCTGCGCTACCTGAAGGACGACCGCGAGCTCGAGGCGCACCTGATCGAGAACGGGGTCCGGGACAGCGTCCTGACGCTGGCCGACGGCGACCAGGTCGCGGTCGCCGACCTGACGGAGTTGGTGGTGCGCGCGGTCCAGGCCAAGCATCTGATGGAGCCGCTGCTGCGCAAGGTGCCCAGCGTGCCGATCGTCGAGCAGACGCTGATCGCCGGCGCGCTCAATCCGGACATCGTCAGCGATCCCGAGCGCACCGCCGAGGCGGCGGAGTACATCGCGTTGCGGCTGGACGCGCTGACCCGCGACATCGAACGCGGCTGGCGCGGCGAGGCCGAGCCCGACGGCGGCCTCGCCTTCACCCGCACTTTGCGCGGCCTGACCGAGCGGCGCGTGATCGACGGGCCGCTGCTGCGCTCCAGCGAGGCACGCCGGCTCGACGAGATGGCGCCCGAACTGCAGGCCACCTATCAACACCACTCGGTGCTGCGCAACAAGGAGCGCGAATTCCAGATCACCGGACCGCACACGCTCGCCGACGCGATCTTCGAGCTAGGCCGCAAGGGGGTTGCGATTTCGCGCTACAAAGGCCTCGGCGAGATGAATCCGGAGCAGCTCTGGGAGACCACCCTCGACCCCAACGTGCGCATGCTGCTGCAGGTCAGGGTCGCTCACGCCGACGAGGCGGCGGGGATATTCTCGACCCTGATGGGTGACAACGTCGAACCGCGCCGCGAGTTCATACAAACCCACGCCCTCGAAGTCGCCAACCTGGATATCTGATTCTGTAGCAGCGCTGCAACAAAGCGCGCCCGGCGCCACCATATCTATGGCCCGGCGCGCGTAGCTAGAGGTAGACCTTGATGAGATACACGTATATTCCGCACATTGGGTTGTTTATTGCGGTCGTGTGGGGGCTCCATGCGATCGTAGCGCGGTGGCCGAAGCTTCGTATAGGG
>PVMK01117749.1_pt1 | contig 19974 bp, 19 predicted proteins | sample 1853481 | NCBI WGS metagenome assembly PVMK01 (sample SAMN08533507, study PRJNA380276) | Marine sediment metagenome, whole genome shotgun sequencing project. | reverse complement strand
AAAAAAACACAAACGTCCCCACAAAGAACGATTGTCTCTTTGGAGGCCGAAAAACTGTTTTCCCGGTAAACCTCACTCATTGGAGTTTATCCCCCAGAGGTTTGTAATTGAAATACCAGTACTTCTTTTTCTAAAATTTCTTTTTGAGATTTAAGTTCGCTAATTTTCGTCTGATTATTACTAATAAATTTTTGAGAGTGTAAGGAATCGGAACTTAATTGCCTATTGCTTGTAAATAGAAGAGATATTTGGGAATCAATCCCTTCTATTTTAATTTGCAGTAGAGCTATGTCAGCAATTCTATCTTCTGACAATTTATTTTCTACATTGTTTTCAGAACTACACCCTGTCAAAACGAGGAAAACGAACAATAGTGGGGTCAGTTTTTTCACATGGAGCCTCATTTTCCCTATAGAGTGATTCCCGACACAGTGAGACCATAGGTATTTATACGTAGGTATTTATACGTATGCGAACAGATACACCAATGTGACAAGTTTAACAACAAATTATTGAGTGGCATTCATTTTTTTATTAATAAATGTTGCTATATGTGAATTTTAGTAGAAGTTCATGACAAGATTTTTCCTAAAAAGACAAATGAGGAAGATGAGTTGATGCGAGAATCAAAATTAGCTTTTAAAGGATTGCACTACCATTTCAAGAATTTGTATGCGGAAGTAAATGTGCTGCCATAAAAAACGTCTTAAAACCTTTCGTTAAGTCTTTCAAGAAATATCAAGGAAGCACAGTCGCTATCGAAGCAGGAACTCACTGAGGACCAGGGTTTTTACTTTGTACTAAATAAAATTTCAGACCATGATCATGCCACGTATAACAATTTCACTATAAACTTGACACGTATCTATTTAAGAATTAAGTTAAATGCTAAACTTCTTAAGGAGGCAAATATGCATACACAGGAAATTGATGAACTGACAGCTATGCTGAAAGCTCTTGCGCACCCTATAAGGCTGCGGATTCTCTGCTTACTGCAGGACGGGGAGATGACAGTCGGAGAGATCAGGAAGACGGCTCAAACCACAAATGCAAACATATCACAACACTTAACTATCTTAAGGAACAAAGGCATAATCGGGTTTCGTAAAGAGGCTAACTTTATCTACAATCGCATTACCGACGATCGTGTCATCAAGTTAATTGAAACAATGCAAAATCTATTTTGCAGCATTAAGGAGTAAACAATGCCAGAATTACTAAAACTTCATCGGCGTTTTCTATTAATGCCTTTCATTCTTTTTTCTGCATTTTTTATGTCCCTTCATCTTGTAAATTCAGCACATGCAAAAGAACCCGTGTCTCTCAAGGAGGCAATTGAGGTGGCGCTGCAAAACAACCATGAAGTTGTTGCTTTCAGAAGTTCACTGTTGGCCCAGAAGGAGGATATCGGCATTGCCAGAAGCGACCTGCTACCCAAACTTACCTTTGAAGAACGATTCCTGCGGACGAATAACCCGACTTACGTCTTCATGTCAAAGCTGAACCAGCAACGTTTCACCATACAGGACTTTGCCATTGATTCACTCAACAACCCATCACCAGAAAGTGATTTTCAAACCTCCATCGGTATTTTTCAACCGCTACTGGCAAGACAGGCCAATATCGGCGTAGATATGAGTGAAACTGCTTATGCTGCAAAAGAAGAGGACTATTACCGCAAACAGGAAGAAACAGCCATGCAGGTTGCCAAAACCTATTTAATGGTACAGATGGCCCGAGAATTTATAGCAGTTTCTGAAAATGGTTTAGAAGATGCACTTGAAGGTCTGCGGATTGCTGAACTCAGCTTTAAAAACAGTTTAGGCCTGTACGCTGACACCTTGCGGGCTTCAACAGGTGTAACCGAGGCTGAGCAGAAACTGGTAACCGCCCGGAAAAACTTGAAAGTTGCTGAACGGGCGTTGGGGCTGCAGATGGGTCTTGCCGAGTCCGTGCAGACAACATCCAGCGACACCGATATCATGCTGCATGACTTGGAATATTACAGCAACAGTGCCCGGACAAGGCCTGATATTAAATCCATGGAACTGAAATTTCAAAATGCCCAGAACAGCCTTAAAATGAGCGAAGCCGCCTATATCCCTACCCTGGGAATGGGTTCTTCCTACCAATTAAACGATCATGAACACATCTTTGGCAGCGAGGGCCAGAGCTGGCAGGTTTTCGCCGCCTTGAAATGGGATATTTTTGACGGCTTAAAACGGAAACATGAAAAGCAGAAGGCGCACCATCAAATTGCCGAAACCAAAGAGTACCTGAGGGGGTTGCTCAACACGACTTCCTTCAAAGTTTATGAGGCGTTTCTGGGTATTGAAGAAGCGCAGAAAAACAGTGAACTGGCCCAGGCAGCATTAACCACTGCCAAAGAAGGCAGAAGGCTTGTTAGACTCCGTTATGAAAACGGGCTTTCCCCTCTTGTTGACCTGCTGACTGCCCAGGTCAGCCTTGACCAGGCCAGAGCCAATGTCGTGGTCCATGAAAAGAAACAGCAGCTTGCCATACTCAGCCTTGGCTTCGAAAGCGGCACCATACTCCAGGATCTCAACATAGAAACTGAAAACCAAGTAGTTGAACATACCAACTAAGACCTTTTCGGAGAAATAGAATGAAGAAAATAACAATTCTCATCTTAGGAATACTCTCAATCTCTTTGGGAGGCTGTAAAGATAAAATCAAGCCTGGCACTGCCAAGGTTGATCGACCAACGGTTTCAGGGGTATCGACAATGACTGTTGAACTCACTCAGACGGGGCGCTACCATGATTCCACAGCCACAGTAACAGCAAAATCGAAAAGTATGGTGGCAAGCCGGATCATGGGACCGGTTACAGAATTGCACGCCAGAGAAGGGAATCGAGTCACAGCCGGGCAACTGCTATTGGTCATTGACTCGCAAGATATCAACAAAAAAGTGGCTGCTGCAGAGGCGGGATACAGGGAAGCCCTGCAGGCCTTAAATGCAGCTGAGCAGAACAAACTGCTTGCTGAAACAACCTATAAACGTTTCAAGAACCTGTACGATGAAAACGCCTTGACCCAGCAGGAACTCGACAAGGTTGAAACGCAGAAGAAAGTTACTGCCATTGAATTTGAGCGCATTCAGGAAATGGTAAAGCGTGCCGAGGCCGGCATGGCTGAGGCTAAAGTTTTTCTGGGATACCAGAAAATAACCTCCCCGGTGAACGGAGTCGTAACCGGAAAATTTATTGATCCGGGCACCATGGCAATGCCAGGTATGCGTCTGTTCACCATTGAGGACAACTCATCCTACCGACTGGAAACAGATATCGATGAAAGTCTCGCAGGTGACATTAGCCTGGGCATGGTGGTTGATATAGAAATCAGCTCTCTCAGGCTGAAGCTGCAAGGAGAAGTCTCTGAAATCGTCCCGGCAATAGACCCGCGCTCAAGGACCTTTCTGGTATTTATTGCCATGGAACCCCATAAAAATTTGCGGAGCGGTTTATACGCTCGAGCCAAGTTCCTGGTGGGCCAGAAAAAGATTATCATGGTGGGCCAGAGGAGTATTGTTAATAAAGGACAACTCACTGGTGTCTATGTAGTGGACGAAAACCGTGTGATTACATACCGTCTAGTGCGAATCGGTAAAAAAATAGGCGCTAATGTCGAAATACTCTCCGGCCTCAAGCCTGGTGAGACCATTATCATTGATAACCTGATGAAGGTGATGGATGGCGGTATCCTGCAAAAGGTGAGCAAAGATGAGTAATATAGGCATATCAGGCAGAATTGCCCAAACATTCATCAAGTCAAAGCTGACCCCACTGATGGTGTTGGCTTCGCTCCTGCTCGGCATATTTGCCACAGCCATAACCCCCAGGGAAGAAGAGCCCCAGATTGTTGTTCCGATGATTGATGTCATGGTGGCTTATCCGGGGGCCTCTGCCAAGGAGGTGGAGGAACGGGTAACCAGACCTATGGAAAATTTCCTCTGGGAAATCAAGGGGGTTGAGTATATCTATTCCATCATTAAGCCGGGCATGAATCTGACCATAGTTCGTTTCTATGTCGGCGAAGACATGGAGGATTCCCTTGTCAATCTCTACAATAAACTGATGGCCAACTATGACAAGATACCACCGGGGGTCAGCCAACCTCTGGTCAAGCCGAAATCCATTGACGATGTCCCTATCCTGACCCTCACCCTATGGGATAAAAACGAACGCTATTCAGGCTACGAGCTCCGCCGGATCGGTGCAGAACTGGCCAATGAACTTAAAAAGGATCAGAATGTTTCAGAGTTAACCATTATCGGCGGCCAGAAACGCCAGGTGACCATCAGCCTGGATCAAGCCAGGCTCAAGGCCTACAACACATCCTCCCTGCAGATCATGGGGGCGCTCCAGCAGGCAAACTTTGTACTGCCTTCCGGAACCTTTCCGGCCGGCAACAGGGAGTATCTTGTCGAAACCGGCGGCTTTCTCACCAACCTGGAGGAAGTTGCCTCGGTGGTGGTCGGTATTTACAACGACAAGCCTGTTTACCTCCGCGATGTGGCTGATCTTACTGACGGGCCGGAGGAACCGGCCAACTACGTCTTTATGGGGCTTGGCCCGGCTGCCGCAGAGAAAGGTCTGCAGCCGGCCGCCGGACAGTTTGAAGCGGTAACCCTGGCCCTCTCCAAGAAAAAAGGCGCCAATGCCAGTACCGTGGCTCGCCAGTCCCTGGCCAAAGTGGAGGCCCTGAGAGGTGTTCTCATTCCTTCTGACCTGCAGGTAACAATAACCAGGAATTACGGCGACACGGCCCAGGAAAAATCCAATGAACTGCTGCAACATATGCTGATCGCCACTATTTCCGTGGTTCTCCTTATTGCCCTGGCCCTGGGCTGGCGTGAAGCTGTGGTGGTCGGCGTGGCTGTGCCGGTGACCCTGGCTCTCACCCTGCTGATTACCTATCTGTATGGCTATACCCTGAACAGGGTAACGCTTTTTGCCCTTATTTTTTCCATCGGTATCCTGGTTGATGATGCCATCGTCGTGGTGGAGAATATCCATCGGCATTTTAAAATGCACCGGGTCACACCGCTCACTGCGATCCTGGCCGTCGATGAAGTAGGCGGCCCGACCATTCTCGCCACCTTTGCCGTAATTGCTGCACTTTTACCCATGGCTTTTGTTTCCGGTCTCATGGGGCCCTATATGAGACCGATTCCAGTGGGTGCCTCGGCAGCCATGTTTTTTTCCCTGCTGGTTGCCTTCATTGTCAGCCCATGGCTCAGCTACAAGGTCTTGAAAAACGTAAAAAGTGAAGGCCATACAGGTGGACAGGACAGCAAGCTTATCCGCCTCTATGAAAAAATCCTGGGGCCCCTTGTTGACAACCGTTCCAAGAGATTTATCGTTCTGGTGCTGGTTGGGGTATTGCTTGGTCTCTCCCTGCTTCTTCTGCCATTCAAGAAAGTCACTGTTAAAATGCTGCCTTTTGATAACAAAAGCGAGCTGCAGGTCATCATTGACATGCCTGAAGGTTCAACCCTGGAAGAAACAGCTGCCCTGACCAGAGAGATGGGAGAGTATTTAAAGACTGTTCCCGAGGTAACTGATTTCCAGTCATATATCGGCACGGCTGCACCCTATAACTTCAATGGCCTGGTGCGGCATTATTTTTTGCGCTCCGGCAGTAATGTGGCAGACCTGCAGGTAAATTTCGTAGCAAAACATCACCGGGAGCAACAGAGTCATGACCTGGCAAAATGGCTGCGTCCTGAACTTAAAAAATTAGGTGATCGATATGGGGCCAGTATAAAGGTGGCGGAAATACCGCCCGGCCCGCCGGTTCTCAGTACCCTGGTGGCGGAAATATACGGGCCTGATTCCGACCGACAGGTGGAAATTGCGCGGCAAATAAAGGAAATATTTACTGAAACCGATGGTGTTGTGGATGTTGACTGGTTTGTGGAAAATGATCAGCAGAAGATCAGCCTGATTGTTGACAAGGAAAAAGCCGCCGCAAACGGTATCACCACAGAAACGGTGGCCAAAAGTTTACGCATCGCCCTCAACGGCATGAATGCCGGTATAATTCATTATGAAAAAGAAAAGGAACCGGTAGAGCTTTTCCTGCGGCTGCCATTATCTGAAAGAGCTGATCCGGCAGCCTTAAAACGAATAAGCATTCCTGCGTCGGACGGCACCTTGGTGCCGCTGGCCGCCCTTGTCCGTACCGAGATTAAAACAGCTGAAAAAACCATTTACCATAAAAATCTCAAACGGGTGACCTATGTGACAGGTGATGTGGCGGGCGCCAAGGAGAGTCCGCTGTATGCCATCCTGGAGTTAAAAGACAAGATCAAGCAATTACAGCTTGCCGAGGGGTATGAATTGAAGCAGTACTCTGCTAAACAGCCCTGGCTGGAAGATAAATACTCAATGAAATGGGATGGAGAATGGCATATTACCTACGAGGTTTTTCGTGATCTCGGCATTGCCTTTGGAGCTGTCCTTATTCTCATCTATGTCCTGGTTGTTGCCTGGTTCAGGAGTTTTGTGACCCCCCTGGTAATCATGGCGCCCATCCCCCTTACCCTGATCGGCATCCTGCCGGCTCACTGGATATTCAACGTCTTTTTTACCGCCACCTCGATGATCGGTTTTATTGCCCTGGCCGGCATCATTGTGCGTAATTCCATTCTGCTGGTCGATTTTATTCAAATGGAGTGGCGCGATCGCGATGATCTCCGTCTGGCCCTGATAACCGCCGGTGCAGTACGGCTGCGCCCCATTGTCCTGACAGCGGCGGCAGTGGTGGTTGGCTCCTTTGTCATGCTGTTTGATCCCATCTTCCAAGGCTTGGCAATTGCCATGATGTTCGGGGCTGTGGCTGCCACCGGATTGACTCTGATAGCCGTCCCACTGCTCTATTATGAATTCTTCAAAAACAAACCATGTCCGCTGCAGCCTGATGATTCAACAGAATAAAAGGTTGCCGGACGACAATTAAACAGAAAATATATTCACAAACGTAATAAAAAATGAAGGAGTTTTAAAAATGAAAGTAAACGACTGGGTTCACGTAATCGCCGGCATCTTTATTCTTCTCACCCTTGCACTGGGGACCCTGGTACACCACAATTGGTATTTTGCCACTCTGTTTGTAGGCCTCAACCTCTTTCAGTACGGCTTTACAAAATTTTGTCCGCTGGCAATAATCCTGAAAAAGATCGGTGTACGGGAAAATTAATTATAATTGTAAGTGCCTATAATTTATACTTCTTGATTTTGAGTTTTGAGTTCTTGGTTTTATCAGCATAAGATACTGCCGAGGATTATCAGCATACGAAACTGCTGATGATTGACAGACAGAACCCTTGACTCCTTGGCCCCCTGAACTCTGCTTTTCTCTCTTTTACCCTCGACCCCCCGAAACCTTGAACCCTCGACCCCTATCTTTCTATTAATGTTGCCCCAAACATACCTATTAGCACCAAAATGACAGCCCTATGTCCCCTCATTTTACAGAATTACTTTATTTGTCAGGGAGAGTTACGTCTGTTCTTTTCGAAAAAATTGCAGTTTCTGCAGATATCAAAAACTTTCGACAGATCATTTTGCAAATAGCAATTTTCCCAACAGGGTTTTTCAGGATCACTTCTGGTCGGGCAGTTTTCCGGATTTTCGCATTTCATTATTTCCCAGCAGGAACAACCATCTTTTTTCATCATACTTGTTTCCATAAAAATAAATTTGTTAAGTCGGCCCTATGGCGTTAAAAATTTAATGTGATATTCTCTTACCTAGGTAGCAATATATATGCCAGAGCAAATAAATTCAGGATTCCCCTGCCAATATATTGATTTTAAACGATTTTTTTGTCGAACCCGGGCATATTTGTTGTGTTATTGGTACGCCTTGCTATTAACAAAGTGTTTATTTTATTGCCTGAACTGTTAATTAACGGTTAACGTTTTTATATTGTTGCTGTTATAAATTATCAATTAGTTAATAATTTCATGACTCTTTATACTGCTGATTTAAACACAATTCCCCAATCATTGGTTTAGTTGCAGAAGTATAGTTTGCTTCTATCATTATTCAGAGTCCAGTAGTTTTTCCTTTTGCAACTTTTGATAGATCTCCGGATACATCTTCTGGGCACAATCAGGACAAATACCGTGGCTGAATTCTACTGACAGTGAATAGTCTTTCTTATCCATTAATCCAACCCAATACTTCACTCTTGGCCGGCACCTTGCCGACACATTTTATCTTTCCATCTATTACCACTGCCGGGGTAGAGAATACTCCCATTTGGGCAATCTTCTGAAAGTCGGAGATCTTTTCCACCGAGGCTTCCACTCCAGCCTCCTGCAGGGCAGTTTTGACAATTTTTTCAGCCTCTGTGCATTTCGGACAACCTGGCCCTAAAACTAAAATATTCATGATGTATTCCTTTTTTGTGGGGTCAGGCTTGACCCCTTAAATTATCATGTTAAACAGGTAACCGACCAACAGGATGCCCATGCCGACAACACCGATAAATGTGGCGATTAACTGTGGTTTGAGTACTTTTCTCAGGATAACCATTTCCGGCAACGACAGGGCAATGACACTCATCATAAAGGCCAGCACCGTGCCCAGCGCCGCTCCCTTTCCCAGTAAGGCATGGATCACAGGTACTATACCGGCGGCATTGGAGTACATGGGAATACCGACAAGAACTGCCGCAGGGACCGACCACCAGGCATCCTTGCCCATGATTGATGCCATGAAATTCTCCGGCACATATCCATGGATAGCGGCGCCCACTGCTATACCGGCAATTACATAGATCCAGACCTTACCGACAATATCTTTTACGGCCACACCGCCCTGCTTGATGCGATCCAACCAGGTGAGGTGTTCTTCAACCACTGCTTCACCATTGGCCCGCAGCTCCAGAACCCAGTCCTCCATATGTTTTTCCATACCAAGGCGACCGATTACCCAGCCAGCAACAATGGCAACCAGCAGGCCGGTGCCCAGGTACAGGGCCGCCACTTTCCATCCCAGAAGGCCGTAGAGCAGCACCACAGCTATTTCATTGACCATGGGTGCTGATATGAGAAAGGAAAAGGTGACGCCCAATGGGACCCCGGCAGTGACAAAACCCAGAAACAGCGGCACCGCTGAACAGGAACAGAACGGTGTTACAATCCCGAGCATGGCGGCCAGTACATTGCCGGCTGCTTCTCGTTTGCCGGCCAGCATGGCCCGTGTTCTTTCCGGAGTGAAAAAGGTACGGATGATACCAACGCCAAAAACCACCAGGGTCAAGAGCATGAGGACCTTGGGGGTGTCATAGACAAAAAATTCGACTGCCTCTCCCAGGTGGCTTTCCGGAGTGAAGCCCCAAATATTGTAGGTAAGATACTGGGAAAACGGCAGAAGCTGCCGGTACACAGCATACCAGACAACCAAGCCGGCTAAGCCGGCAAAAAGAAATTTTGCTTTAGTGAACCATGAGTTACCCAAAGTGTCTTTCAGGGGTTGTGGTTTTGATTTATGCTGACTGTTGATGCTGTTAAGGAGTCCCATTTATATATCCTGCAACTATTTATTACAAATCGTCTCACGATTAACGTTTAGAGACTTGAGCATAAGGTTGGCAATTTCAGGATCATTCTTCAGCCATCCACTGAGATTTTTCAGCAGATTCTTGGCATATACGGAATCTTCACCTTTTGTCAGTCGATAATTCACCCAGAGTTTATCTTTATAGCTGTCAACCAACCCGGCATCCTCCAGCAGCTTCAGATGTTTTGAGATTGTCGGCTGGGCCAGGTCCAGCAAGGCCTGTAACTCACAGACACATAGCTCCTTTTGCTGGAGCAGTTTCAGAATCTTCACCCGATTGGGTTCTGACATAGCCTTCATAACTTTGATCAACTGTTTCAAGTCTACTCTCCTCAGCTCAATTAATATTGCCATATTACCATATAGCAATGTATCTATATTGTCAACAGTGATTATTGAAAATTGAAGGTAAGGTAGAAGGTCTTTTGTAAAAAAAAACCCCAAGTCCGGTTCACAAGAAGACCAGGCTTCGGCATATTCAGTTTTACTCGTGTCTGTCCGGAAACGAACTAACGATTACCCCCTCCTCTGCCATGTCCACGGCCTCTGCCACCACCCATGCCCTCATTCTGACTATATTCAAAATTATTCGCATTGGCATAACTGTTACCCTTTTTATTTTTCTTATTTTTACCATACTGATTGCCGAAACCATCCTGAGGTTCACTGGCCGATTTACCCTTATACTGTTGGCGCTCTTCCGGCGTCATATTCTGCGTCCGACTCTGCCATTCCTGCTGAAAAGCGGCGTGTTCTTCCTGAGACTGGTTCTTCATGGTACCCCTGAGACTAGACAATTCCTCTGTTGTCATACTTGAATAATCTGCTGCCCAAACAGGAGTGACTATCAAGCTGAGTCCAATTAATGCTATGCCGATTCTGTTCATTCTTTTTTTCATTGTTTGTTCCTCTAGTTAAGATTAAAGAGTAATAAGATAAAATAATTTCTTGTATATGCACAAAACTTACTTTTAAGCTATCAAGAATCGTGCCACTTCTTTAAAAAGAAATAACCATTTGATTTTGTTGTTTATTTTCCAATTACATTCTTTTATGTTGTGTTAATTTAATAGAAAAATATGAGTAAAATTTCCCCAGACTTTAAAGTATTGAAGACTTTTTATACACTCCTTAAGAAAGTAATTAACCCTGGTTCGCTAAGTTCAGGAGAAAATTTGTATGCCAAGACCTAAAAAACATCGAAATTGCGAAGGCAAGATGTGCGGCAAAGTCTTTAAGCCGACCTGCACTCCTTTACGTGAGTTGGCACGGATTCATCTGCATCAGGATGAGCTTGAAGCCCTGCGGCTCTGTGACCTGCAAGGACTTTTCCAGGAACAGGCAGGCGAAAAGATGGGAATCTCCCGTGGTACTGTTCAAAGGTTACTTACCTCTGCACACAGGAAGGTGGCCGAGGCACTTACCGAAGGTGCGGCTTTAATCATGGATGATGCAGAAGATTGATCTCTCCTCCCGGTAATCCTGCCCTTACTCTTACTGTCATTTCTTAGTACTTAACCTGCTCGACGGCGGGTTCTTCATGGGCCTCCTCAAAACCGGTGAACATGGCTTTGAAGTGCGCCAGAGGCGTATGGCCCAGGGTTGCCAGGTAGGCATGCACAAAGATAAAAGTGGCGAAGAAGAAAAACAGTAACACGTGGATGGTATCGACAATCTTGACCCCGCCAAGCAGTTCGATATAATTTTCAAACTTTTTGACACGCCACAGAAAGAGGCCGGTGATCATCTGGGCCGGCAGGAACACGGACATAAGTCCCACATATGCCTTCTGCTGCAGAGCATTGAACTTGTTATCCGGCGTCATGTGATGGGGATTGGGTTCGCCTTTGAAAAGTCCCGAACCGTAATACTTGATCTGCCTGGCTGCATCAGGCACAAAGGTCCTGGGATTAGGGAAATACAGCTTTATCTTGCCGGTGCCGAAATAATAGGTCACCCATAATCCGTAGGCGGCAATCACTACAAAACCTACATAGTTATGAATTTGGACAGCCTCCTCCAGGGAAAACAGGTCGAGCACTTCAGCAAAGCGGATCTGAATGCCGGTCAGTATCAGGATAATGAAACCGACTGCATTGATCCAGTGCCATACCCTGACCGGCGCCGGATGAACATACATCATTTTATCGCTTGCCATGATCGACTCCCTTCTTACGCTGTAAATTCGTCTTTTTTTTCTTTCTTGCGCCTGCGTAGCGGAGCTGTGACAACCCGAACTGACAAGTGCACTAAAACCACGCTAACGCCGCCCAGTAACAAAACAAGTCCTATCCTGTCAAGAAGCCTAACCCTGGTGCCACCAATGACATAAAAATGATTAACGTAATAGGTTTCCAGTACCCGCCTTTCAACCTCGTAATGGCTGATTCGCCCATCTTCATTGTCCAGGACTATGGTAACCGCTTCGAAAAATGGAGAAGTCGGCAGATGGCAGGTTTCACACTCCCTTTTGGCTTCGCCCCTGTTTATATGATGTATTACGGGCTCCATTTCAGAAAGAAGCTCTCCACGAAAAGTTACCCGGATATTGCTCTGGCGCAGCAAAAAAACCATTTTTTCAAACTCATCAACCTCTATGATTAAATTTTTGTTTGTATCCAGAAGTTTCAGAAAATTCTCATGGTCAGTATTTAAAGCAGCGAGTATTTCATCTGATTCGAGGTAGGCATTTTCCACTAAATCATAAAAGCGAAGGTGTATATGCCGGGGAGCGTCAGGGGCATGACAGACTGCGCATTCAACATGGTCAAAATGGGTTTCCTTCTGTGGCAGCCAGTCATGGAATTTATTCGGGTCATGACATTTCAGGCAAAATTCATTTTCCCGTTCTGTTACTGTATAACCTTCCAGGGGTCTGACATAATGATAGTCATGGCAGGCATAGCAGGGTATGGAAATGCCTTTGCCGCCTGCTTTTTTATGTACACTGTTCTCATATGCCTCTGCTTCATCTTCATGGCAGGCACCGCAGTCTACAGGCGCCAAATTCGAACTGTGTGGAACTTCCAGGTCGTAATTAAGCTCTGTAATATCTGCGTGGCAATCAATGCATGCCACCGAGTTGATGTTGTGGACTGAGTTTTTGAACTTATACTCATTGACAAAAATTCCAGCTTTCATGCCCTCGGATTCAACTCTTTCAAGAGCCTCGTCACTATGGCACTCAAAACATTCACTGTTCTCCGTCGCCCCACAATATGAAAATGGCTGAAACATAAAAAACAGAAAGATAAATGTTGGCAGAATATAAATGTATGATGATTTCATGGTGGTACCATCAGAAATTAAATGAGGTTTTTCCAGGCATTCTTCAAGTGTTCTACTGGTGGCAGTTGCTGTGCCCCTGGCAGCTCTGTTCCGGATGCATTAATGAAAACTCATTTCGGGACATCCCTTCTACCAGCGATTTGACATCCTGGTAAGAATGTTTGGGTGCAAAAAAGACCTGAATACCTACCTCCGCAAATCCCTGTAGAGGTCTTGCACCCATACCGGAAACCACGAGAACATGCACATTGTGGTCCTGCAACAGTTTGACAGGCATCATGCAGCCGCCGGCTGCATGCGCCACATTATCTACAGTTTGGATTTTGGTTATATTACCCTCTGAAATATCCACCAGGGTGAAAAGGTCGCAATGGCCAAAATGCTCAGATCGTTCGCCTGCTAAACCGCCGGGGGACTGTGAGGGGACAGCGATTCTTGTTGTATCCATTTTCAAAACCTCCATATTCAAACGAATTGTTTTTGCTGTACTGCCTGAACCGGGCCGAATACCTTGTCAGTAAACTTGACATACCAGGCAGCAGCTTGGACTTGAATAATATAAGCAACGGCAATGACTAATGCCGTTTCAGCACCAGCGCTGCCAAAGGCATTGATGGCTATTGCCAGGGCAATAGAAAGGTTGCGCATTACCGTACCGTAAACCAGGGCAATGGCATCGTCCCTTTTGAAAAACATCTTGCCTGCCAGGGTGCTCAAGGAAAAATTCATCAGATAGATTATAAAAAGCGGCACAAAAATTGATCCCAGAATGACCGGATTCGAAGCGATTGTTCCCGCCTTCAGGGCGATAGCCACAAAAACAATGCCCAGCACACCAATGGTGGACATCGCCGGAAAGTTGGGCCCTATATTTTGTTTAAACTCCTGCTGGCCATATTTTTTGATGAGCCATTGCCGGGTAAAAAAACCAAACACCATGGGCAGAAAAACAATTATAAAAATCTGTTTTACAATGAGCATGAAATTTACATCAACCTTGGCTCCCATCAATGCCTGGACATAAAAAGGGGTGGCTATTGAACCCAAGGTGAGGCCGATGACAGTCATGTTGATTGCCGCTCCCATGTTTCCCTTGGCAAAACCTGTCCAGGAGATGGTCATGCCGCTTGTCGGCAATAATGCTGCCAATAAAAGACCCAGCGCCATATATGGCTTGTTTGGGAAAAAGTAAAGACCCAGACCGTAAGCAATGAAAGGGATGATGGCAAAATTTATAAACTGGGTCATCAGCTGCAGCTTGACGTTTTTTATGCCCTCCTGCAGATGTTTGACGTTGAGGGTAACCATCATCGGGTAAACCATCAGGAAAGTCAGAGGTAGAATCAATGCCTTGAGTTGGCTGACCATACCGCTACTTAAACTGACACCAAATAAAAATCCTGCCAGCATCATAATTGGTATGGCGATAGTCAGATTTTTATTAATTTTAATGAGTAGGCTCCACATATTATCAACGAATAAATAAAAGCATCTGTTCTGTTCATATGCACACAATAGGGTCGCAATCTCAATTGTCAAGTATTTTGTGATATGCAAATTAAAGCGTAAGGGTTATTGCCCTGTGGCTCTTGCTGAACGCCAATCCTTTACAAAGGCACTACCCAAATACAGCAGTCCAGGTAGTGCCTTCGCAGGATGAGAGGAAAAGATCAATAAACCTATTTCAATGAGGCACGCCTGGAGCGGGATGCACTTTTGTTCCGCATTGGATCGGCTTCATAGCCTAAAACCTGCCAGTCCAACCGCCCGTTGTCACCATGACAATCAAGACATTTTAGAGCGTTATCAGCAGGCACCACCATATGGTTGATCCGCCAGTACATCTCGGTAGGCGCGAAACCATACTCACCGCTATAGTCAAGGCCGGTTACCTTCATGCCTGCCGCAGCTGCTTTATTCCAGTCATAGTTAACCCAATAGGCATCAGGATCACCTTTTTTACCAAAAACTTTCGGGGTTATGAAATAGTTATTTTTTGAATCATATATCTGCACACCCTTGTGAATCTTGAATGGATATATTTTGGCATTGGGGTCATTGCGGTCGCCCTCCGGCCAACTCAGTTTTGTGATCGAATCCGGATCTATTTTATCACCCAGCAGATAGGCGCCGCCTTTACCGTTATACCAGGCATATGCCGGCACAACATCTTTGCCCCAGACAAAATCACCTTTTTTCTTATGATAGGTAGCCTTGCCATATTGATCATGCTCCGGGGAGACTCTGTCTTCGCCGGCCGTAGACCAATCCCATGAGAGTTTCGTGGGCATTTCTTTAGCAAAAGAAGGTATATGGCATGTCTGACAGGAGACTGTATCCATGTGGATGTTTAACAATGTCTCAGCATGGGGTTGTTCATCATGGCAATCTGTACAGGAGATGTGGCTTTTCCCGCCAGGAGAAACAACCATGGCATTGCCTTTTATCTGATGCTTTTCAGTAGTATGACATTCCTGGCAGGAAAAGTCCTGGCCATCAACTGCCATATGCACATCAAGCTGACGTGATGGCTTCTTTATTGATGAATCGATATCGCCATGCTTGACATTATTGCCGCCGCCACCGTATCCATGGCAGACAATACAGTTATCACGACTTGGTATTCCGATATGACAATATATGAAATTAGAGTAATTGCTCAAAATATGGCTATTGACCCCAAGAAAAAAAATAAGATTGATTTAATTAAATCAATTCAAATAAAAGAGAGGAATAAGCCTTGTTTCCGCGCGACAGGTAGTTACTGTGACCAGACAGATTGCTGTTGGCGAAGCGATTGTCTTAAATAAAAAACGCCAAAATGAAGAAAAAACTAAATTGCTGGGAATACATGAAATGTGGTCGGGAGCCAGATGGCACTAATTCTGAAAAACTTGGTACATGTCCAGCCTCAATCGCAGAAATGTATACAAGAGTCAACAGTGGGATCAACGCAGGCCGGTTCTGTTGGAAAATAGTAGGAACAATGTGTTTTGAAACAATTAAGGGTACTTCCGCATTAGAGATAATAAGTTGCACTCAGTGCCCATTTTTCAAAAAGGTAAGAAACGAAGAGGGAACTTCTTTTCTATAAAGATTGACTGTCGGCATACTAAGAGCCTGACATGATGCGGGGCTAGAGCCCAGATAAACAGGAAGTGCAACGGCGAGGTAGAAGGGCACTTGCAACTTCAGACACTTTTCTTTTCCGGCATTTCGCGCTGCTTTCTCTTCCGCCACTTATAGAACTCATGGCTGACAAAAAGAAGGATCGGGAAGGGAAGCAGGATCCACAGGTCTGTGACGGGCACCGTGGCAGTATTAAAAATATTCTGCACCGGTTCCACATAGAGCAGCATCCAGATCCAGGCCAGCTCAATAACCATAGCGCCGATCAAGAGCGGATTTGAGAAGAGTCCCACACTGAAAGCGGAAAATTCCCAGCTTCGCATGGTCCAGACATTCATGAGCTGGCAGCTTATCGCGCCAAGAATGGTCATGGTCATGGCCTGGCGGTGCAGATAGGGGTCCGCAAGATCAACCACACCATACTGCCAGCCATTTAAGAGCAGAAATGAAATAAAAGCTACCATGGCCGCAGTAGCCTCAATGATGCCTATGAAAAAGTAACCCCGCTTGAAAACTTCCCAATCAAGGATATTCTCCCGGCTGCCGGCAGGTGGTCTGTTCATAATGTTCTTCTCAGGCTTTTCACTGCCAAGGGCAAGACCCGGCAGCATGTCTGATCCCAGATCGATGGATAGTATCTGGATAACCGAGAGAGGCAGGGGGATCATAAAGAAAAATTGCAGGATATAAGGCACAATTTCCGGCACATTGGATGAGAGGATATAGGTGACGAATTTCTTGATATTGAAGTAAACAGTCCTGCCCTCTTCTATAGCTGCAACGATGGTGGAAAAATTATCATCCAGCAGGATCATGTCTGCCGCCTCTTTTGCCACCTCGGTGCCGCTCTTCCCCATGGCGATCCCGATATCGGCCTTTTTCAGAGCCGGGGCATCATTCACCCCGTCTCCCGTCATGGCCACAACTTCACCAATATTTTGTAGAGCCGAGGCAATTCTCAGCTTCTGGTTGCTTGCCATGCGGGCAAAAAGAACATTTTCCTTTGCCAGGATTATTTCCAATTTCTCATCGGTTATGGACTCAAGTTCATCGCCATTTATGATGCTATCATATTCCATGCCTATTTTGCGGGCGATCGCTGCTGCGGTATGGGCATTATCCCCTGTAATCATCATGGTTCTTATGCCCGCCTTTTTGCATATTGCCACAGCCTCAGGCACTTCGGCCCTGGGGAGATCCATGATTGCCACAAGCCCGAGAAGGGTCAGGTTTTCCTCTTTTTCACCCTCACTCTGAGCTACGGCCAGTACTCGAAACGCCTCATTTTCAAAGACTTCAGCCTGGGCAGATACTTTTTTTCTATATTCTTCATCCAGGGGCTTGGCATTATTATCCTTATCCTGGTAAAAACTGCATTTTTCCAGAAGCAGTTCTGCTGCTCCCTTGGAATAAATGTGGGATTTGCCATCCTTTTGCAATACAGAGGACATCATCTTCCGTTCACTGGTGAAAACATATTCCCTTCCCTTTTCTCCAGAAACTTTCTCGATGCCTTTTTTATGGGCTGCAGCAACTAGAGCCAGTTCAGTGGGGTCTCCCCGGATGCCGGTTTTATCAATGACCGCTTTGCAGTTGTTTAAGCCTGCCTGCAGCAACTGCGTCAGTCTTTCATTACCTGTTTCAGACTCCTGTTCAAATTTGAATTCACCCGATTCCCGGTACCCCTCTCCGGAAATGTTGATCAACTCTCCGCCGGTAAGCCAGATGGAGTGCAAAGTCATTTCATTGCGGGTAAGGGTCCCTGTCTTGTCCGTGCAGATGACGGAGGCGCTTCCCAGGGTTTCCACCGAATCAAGGTTTTTGATAAGGGCATTTCTTTTTGCCATCCTCTGGCTGGCAAGGGAAAGCGACAGGGTAATGGTTGGCAGCAGTCCTTCAGGAACATTGGCAACAATGAGTGAGAGCGCAAAGACGGAAGCCATCAACGCCCCCTTGGCGGAAAAAAGTCCCAGCACGAAAAACACCAACCCCATGATCAGGGCGATGACGGTGAGTATTCTCGTGATCCTGATTATCTCCCGCTGCATGGGAGTTAAACTTTTCTGCACATTCTTGGTGAGGCTTGCGATCTTGCCGAATTCCGTCGCATTGGCAATGGCGCTGACAACCGCGAAACCGCTTCCTGAAATAACCGTGGTGCCGGCAAATACCATATTCTTGGCACGTAAGGCATTTGCCTGCTTTGAAGGCTCACTGTTGCGTGAGGCCGGCGCTGATTCTCCGTTAAGCGATGAGAGGTTCAGATAGAGTGAAGAAGATTCAAGCAGTACGCCGTCGGCAGCCACCTTGTCTCCCTCATTCAGGACCATGACATCTCCCGGCACAAGTCCCTTTGAGTCGATGGTCGCTGTCTCCCCTTCACGGCGGACGTTGACCATTGTGGGCATGAGTTTGAGCAAGGCCTCCATTGCCTTGTCTGCGCGATATTCCTGCCAGAAGGTAAAGGTGGCATTGATTATGACTGCACCTAAGATAGCGTAGCCCAGGATATCATTACCCTGGCCGGGAGCATAGCGGTCCGCTATAAAGGAAAGCACAGCTGCAACTTCAAGGAGGATTGCGAAAAACTGGACATATTCCTTCAGGTAGGAGAGCAGATAGTTTTTCTTCTCTTCCCCTTCAAGAACATTGGGTCCAAACTCCTGCTGCCTCCTGTTTACCTGGGAAGCAGTGAGTCCATTTGCAGAAGTTTTCAGGCCATTCAGCAGGGCTGCTTTTTCCTGCATGAATATCTTCATCTGGCTTTTCCCCGCAGATAAAAAGCAATGGTATTGACAGGGGTGTAGCGCTGCAGCCGCTCAATGGGTTTTGGCTTGGTAAAGGACGCAAAGGCGGACAATCTCTCCCCGCCCACTATCATTAAGTGGAAATCATTGTGTGACAGATGGTGCAGGATCTGGTCGATTTCGTTAAGGGCTATGCTGTGCTTTATTCGCAGGGGGATATCCATGAGTTTTGCCAGCTGGATATAGTGGGAAAGCCTATCGTTGATTTTCTGTAAAATTCTCTTTGTGTCACCCATATCCAAACTTGCCCTTCTCTTTTTGCTGGTGACGGTTACGCTGTATATTTCCCCGCCGGCATTATAAGCCCTTGCCATGGCAGTAAAGAAGGTGAACTTTTCCACCGACATCCTGTCCTCCTTGATCGGCAGCACGATCCTTTCGGTTGACAGGGTGGAATGGATATGAACGACCCTGACGACTGCCAAATCAACAGGCAGAACCATGCTGGTTAGTTTTTCACTGAAAGAAGGATTAAAAAGCTTTTTGCGTTGTCGGTATCGGGTGCTGCAGAAGAGAATTTCGGATTTATTTTCGGATAGATAGCGTTTGACGGTTTCAGCCGCCGCACCTTCCAGGAGAACCCTTTCGGTTTCAACTTTGTGCTCCTTGGCAGCCTCTTCAATATTCTCCATACTTTTCTCAACGGAGTCCAGGCTGTCATTAGGATTTACTACATGCAGTAAAATTAACGGCATACCATATATTCCGGCAAAATGCAGGCCATACAGGGCTGCAACTTCAGAAGTCACCTGGCCGTTAACAGCTGCTATCACATTCATTGTTACACCCCCAATAAAGAAGACATTAACACTCAAGAGTATATTAGAAAGTGCAGAGATACCTATTTTTTTATAACGATGAATACTTTTCTATCATTCTACAGCATAGGTATAATTATATTTCTTTTTAGGGTGGTGTCAAACATATGTCAGGATATAGTTGGGGCCGGTATGATTTTAGTAAATGGCTCTACACGTACAATCCATTGTTCTGTTTTAGCAGATAATCACAACCTGCCAAATAAAAATTGATTCCGTTTTTTGATAGGTTGTTAAGATAGTTGTCGGGGGCAATGAAGGACAAGAATATATTTAAAGGGGTAACAGATCGGGTCTTAGCCAATGTTCATGATGTGGCTCTATGGATTCTCGGTT
>PVMK01123604.1_pt1 | contig 19977 bp, 19 predicted proteins | sample 1853481 | NCBI WGS metagenome assembly PVMK01 (sample SAMN08533507, study PRJNA380276) | Marine sediment metagenome, whole genome shotgun sequencing project. | reverse complement strand
TAGATATAATACTTTAAATGTCACAAGGATTTGTTCATCTCCATCTTCATTCACAGTATTCACTTCTGGACGGAGCTATAAAATTTGAAGACCTCTTTCCACAAGCCAAAGAGTTTGGCATGGAGGCGGTAGCTCTTACCGATCATGGCAATCTTTTTGGTGCATATGATTTTTACAAAAAAGCTAAAGAGACTGGAATTAAGCCTATAATCGGCTGCGAAGTTTATGTGACCCCCAAGATTAACCCGGATAACCCTGCTGAGGGAAAAACCCATCATCTCACAGTGCTTTCAATGAACCAAAAGGGATATCAGAACCTTTCCAGGCTTGTTACTACAGCATATTTTGACGGATTTTATAGAAGACCCAGAGTAGATCATGAACTGTTGGATAAACATAACGAAGGCCTTATAGTGCTTAGCGGTTGTCTGAACAGTGAGCTCTCACAGGCAATATTCACTAAAGATATGAACGCAGCCTTGGATGTTGCCGCAATGTACAGAGAGATATTTGGAGACAGATATTATCTTGAGGTTCAGGCCACGGGCTTGCCAGAGCAAAAAAGAGTAAACAAGAAGGTAAAGGAAATAGGTGAAAGGCTTGGAATCCCTCTTGTTGCAACAAATGATTGCCATTTCTTAAGACGTGAGGATACAAAACCTCATGACGCCCTATTATGCATACAAACAGGTTCCTCAATTCAGGATGAGAACAGATTCAGATTTCAGGGTGACCAGTATTATCTTAAATCAGAAGGAGAAATGCTGGGAGACCTCCCGGGCTTTGAAGACGCGATAGCAAGGACGGGAGAAATTGCCAAAAGGTGCAACTTCGAATTTGAGCAGACCGGATACAAGCTTCCGGAGTTTGAAGTTGAGGGGGATAAATCTCTTGACGAATATATGTCGGAGCTTTCCAGAGAAAAGCTACGGGGAAGAATAAATGAGGGTCTAATACCGGAAGAAAAGTTCCAGCAGTATTCAGAGAGGCTTGAAACCGAGCTCAAAATTATCCTGGAGATGGGATTTTCTGGATATTTTCTCGTAGTAGCAGATTTTATTAGCTACGCTAAATCAAACGGTATCCCCGTCGGCCCCGGTAGAGGAAGTGCTGCTGGCAGTTTGGTTGCGTATGCACTTGGTATAACTGAGGTAGACCCGATTCCATACAACCTTATTTTTGAGAGATTTCTTAACCCCGAGCGTATCAGCATGCCCGATATTGATATCGATTTCTGTGGAGAAGGAAGGGAAGAAGTAATTAGATATGTCACTGAAAAATACGGAGCTGACAAAGTCGCACAAATAGGCACATTCGGAACGATGTCTGCTAAGGCTGTTGTTAAAGATGTAGGGAGGGTGCTTGGAATTCCCTATGCGGATGTGGATAGAGTATCAAAACTTATACCTTCATTTAGAGGTAAAGTATTTAGCATTGATAAGGCAATCAAAGAGGTTAAAGAATTAAGAGACCTAATTAAACAGTCTCCACAGCTTCAGGAAATGATTGAGCTTGCAAAGCCACTTGAAAATATGGTCAGACACTCTTCAACTCATGCTGCCGGTATTGTTATAGCCAATGAGCCGCTTGCCGATCATATACCTCTTTACAAAGGTTCCAAGAATGAGGTTGTAACTCAGTTCGATATGAACTCTATTGAAGAGCTGGGGTTTGTTAAGTTTGATTTCCTGGGCCTAAAGACACTCACGGTAATTGATAAAGCTCTTAAACTAATAAGAGAAAATTATGACTCGGATAAATGGGTCCGGATAGGCAGGATTCCTTTGGATGATAAGAAGGTATATGAACTCCTTGCTACAGGACGGACTCGAGGCATTTTTCAAATAGAGTCTTCGGGCATGAAAGACGTTCTGATAAAACTCCAGCCTACACAGTTTGAAGACCTAATTGCACTACTTGCTTTATACCGCCCAGGTCCCTTGGATAGCGGGATGGTAGATAATTTTATAAAACGTAAACATGGGAAACAAAAGATCCAGTTTCCAATCCCGGAATTAAAGGAGATACTGAGTGATACTTATGGTCTTTTCGTCTATCAGGAACAGATAATGCAGACTGCGAGTGTAGTTGCAGAGTACAGTTTGGGAGAAGCTGATTTATTAAGACGCGCCATGGGCAAAAAGAAACCCGAGGAGATGAAAGCTCAAAGAGATAGGTTTCTTGAGGGTGCTAAGAAACAGGATATTAAGGATAAGAAGGCAAAAGAGATATTCGACGCCATGGAAAAATTTGCAGAATATTCGTTTAACAAAAGCCACAGCACAGCCTATGCTCTAATAACCTATCAAACAGCATACTTAAAAGCGCATTTTCCTGCTGAGTTTATGGCTGCTCTATTGTCCGTTGAATCTGGGAATACCGATAAAGTCATATCGAGTATTTCAGAATGCAAGCAGATGGGCATACCAGTGCTCGCGCCCGATGTTAACGAGAGCATGGCAGGATTTACAGCTTCCAATGGCAAGATACGGTTTGGCCTTTCTGGAATTAAGAATGTAGGCAACAGTACTGTTCAGGCGATTATAGAAGCAAGGGAAGAGAAAGGTAAGTTTGAGTCAATCTTTAACTTTTGTGAACAAGTTGAGGCAAGAAAGTTAAACAGAAGAACCTTTGAGAGCCTTATTAAAAGCGGTGCATTTGATTCTATAGGGGCTCACCGAGCGTGTCTTATGGAATCAGTAAATACGCTCCTTAGTTATACTTCAATCAAACAAAAGAGCTCTGCAGAAGGACAGCATTCTCTTTTTGCTTTAAACGATTCGGTAACATTGCCGGACCTTGTTCAGGTCGATCAATGGCATGAAAAAGAGCTTTTAACAAATGAAATGGAAGTGCTGGGTTTTTATGTTACAAGCCACCCGATGGCCAAGTATTCATCCGAAATGAATAATACGATTGCAAATACGGATACAGAATCTCTTTTGGACATAAAGGAAAAATGCGAAATAAGTATTGCCGGTGTCGTCAGGTCTCTTACTGTTAAGCATACTAAAAGTGGTTCGGGTATTTATGGAAATCTGGTTCTTGAAGATATGAAAGGTTCTGTAGAGGTAGTAATTTTTGACAAATTATTAAGAAAGTCCCTTCCGATTTTAGAAGAAAAAATAGAGCCTATAATTATAAAGGGAATAGCTGAGCCGAATGAAGACCGAGTTAAATTAAGAGCTCTTGATATTATATCGCTCAGGGGCTTGAGAAATGGTTCTACTGTTCATATTAGTTTTGATCGGGCTTCTTCAACAAGGGACAATTTTGAGCAGCTCAGGGGGATTTTGGATAAGTATCCCGGTAACTGCGAGGTTCATGTACATATAAATACTGATGGTGGGGAATCAGTACTTGAGATCGGTGATTTTAAGGTTGATGTACAGGACAGTTTTATTTACGATGTTGAAAAGCTTTTGGGCGGTGGTGCCTTAAAATTTATTTAGTATTCAATCTGGGTAGTTTTCTTTTATCACTTTTTTAAGCTTATTTGGATCATTTGTAATCACAAAAACTTCCTGTACTGAAGTTCCACTTCGGGCGATTAATTTTGCCCCGCTTATCGTACTGTATTGGTAGCTAACTATCAGGTTTTCTCCGGGTGTCTTTCCCACTTTTATCCGCCCGGGAATAATCCCTTCAACTGAGTCCAAGGACGATACGTTATGCTCAAGAAATTTTTTCAAGCCCTTTATAATACTGTGCTGGCGTTTAATTTTATTCTTTCTATATTTCATCTGTTTGGGCTTGGTTGCTCACATTCTCAAAGATCAATAAAATATGGGTGATTCCAATCCTTGCAAATAAATATACAATGATTCTAAGTAGTTTGCTAACCCGAAGCTAATGTTATAATTCTATCTTTGCCTGAGAAGAATTAAAGTTAATAAGTAAATACGAACTTATGCGAAAAATAGAAGAACTTAAATTTGATAATACATACAGGAAACTGCCCGAGAAATTTTACCATCTGGTTAAGCCTACTCCTTTAAAAAATCCTCATCTGGTGTGTTTTAATTCAGATGCCGGATCATTAATTGATCTTGATCCCAATGAAGCAAAAAGGCCTGATTTTATTGAATACTTTTCCGGCAATAAACTTATTCCGGGATCAGATCCCCTAGCAATGTATTACATCGGTCACCAGTTCGGCGTTTACAATCCCGATATCGGTGATGGAAGGGCAATACTTTTGGGTGAGGTAAGGAATTCCGTGGACGAAAAATGGGATATTCACTTAAAAGGTTCAGGAAGGACTCATTACTCCCGTATATTCGACGGAAGAGCGGTATTAAGATCTACAATACGAGAATATCTTTGCAGTGAAGCAATTCACGCGCTTGGTATTCCCACAACCAGAGCGCTCTGTATCATCGGAAGTGGTGAAAAAGTGGAGCGGGAGACAACTGAAACAGGAGCTATGATGCTGAGAATGGCCGAGACTCATGTTCGTTTCGGTTCATTTGAAGCCTTTCACTATACTGACAGACCCGATTATGTGAAGCTCCTTACAGATTATGTTATAGAACAGAATTTTCCAGCTTTATTCAAAGAAGAGAATAAATATTATATGTTTCTAGAGGAGGCGGCTAATAGGACTGCAAAGCTCATAGCCAAGTGGCAGTCAGTGGGTTTTACTCACGGGGTTATGAATACGGATAATATGTCTATAACCGGCATTACAATTGATTATGGTCCCTATGGTTTTATGGAAGAGTACGAGCCCGAATATACTCCTAATAATTCCGATCATTTTGGTAGATATTCTTTTCAGAACCAGCCTGCAATAGCCTTGTGGAATTTAAATAAGCTTGCTCAGGCTCTGGGCTCAATTATTCCAAGAGAGAAGGCGCAAGATGCTTTGGAGGGATTTAAGAATATTTATTCTCAGTGTTTCGTTGAACTTATGAGTAAGAAGCTTGGGTTTAAAACAGCACGGGCAGAAGATGTAGGATTAATAAAGAGACTTTTAGATATAATGGTTACAGAGAAAGTTGACTATACGATCTTCTTTAGAAAATTAAGTAATCTCATATCTGATACTGCAGACCTTAATCACGATGCAGTATGTATGTTTGAAGACAAGTCTGATATTGAAGATTGGACTGCCTCGTATAAGAGGCGTCTACGAGTTGAAAATAGCGACGATATTGAACGTAAGAGGGGAATGTATTTGGTGAATCCCAAATACATACTAAGGAATTATCTTGCAGAAAATGCTATTAGAAAAGCTGTTAATGAGGCTGACTACTCTGAGATTAACCTTCTTCATAAAATTCTACAAGACCCATTTAGTGAGCAGAGTGAGTTTGAGGAATATGCCGGTCCTTCACCCGATTGGGCAAGAAACCTAGCTATAAGCTGTTCGTCTTAATTCAGGCATACTATTCCAGGTAGCTAGCTATGATTTTCTTAAGGCCGTAACCGGGGAAAAAGACTGTAACTTTTGCTTCGTCTCCCGACCCTTCCACTTTCTTTATCAATCCTTCACCAAATGAGCTGTGAACTACCTTTTGTCCAACTTTATACCGACCACTATTTTCATATGTTTTTCGGGTTTTTGATATTGGCTTAGTTGAGGATTTTTTGGAACTCCTGGTTTCTTTCATTAGGCCGTATTCAAAGTTTTCCCATTTGATTAATTCCTTGGGTAACTCAGAAATAAATCTTGAGGGGATTGCCCATTGCTGCTTACCAAAAATCATTCTTTTTGTAGCGCCGGCAAGATATAATTTTTCTTTCGCTCTTGTTATTCCAACATAGAAAAGTCTTCTCTCTTCTTCTACTTGCCCATTCATTGTAGAATTAAAATGAGGGAGAAGGTTTTCTTCCATACCAACTATAAATACAACTGGAAATTCAAGCCCTTTTGCGGAATGAAGAGTCATAAGTGTCACCTGATCACTATTTTCTCTTAAGTTATCAAGGTCGCTTGCCAATGAAACACTGTCCAAAAAATCATTTAATGTTGCATGATCCCTTTCCTTCCCGAACTCTGCGGCCAGGTTTAAGATCTCACCGATATTTTCTTTTCTCTCCTCTTCTCTTTCCAACATATCGAGGTATTTAGTTTTATAGAGTACATGATTGATTAGACTAACTATGTCGTCTTTTTCGGAGAATTCTATTAGCTGTGTGAGTAAGTTATATAGTCTCTCTACTTTTATAATTACACTGTTTGAAAGAAGCTTCTTTTCAAGAGCTAACTTAATCGCCTCAAAAAATGAAATCTCCTTTTCACTGGTGATTTCATCAAGTTTATTGACTGTTACTTTTCCAATCCCTCTGGGAGGCACATTAATAATACGCTTTAGACTAATTTCATCACAAGGGTTTGCTATTACTTTAAGAAATGCAAGAATGTCTTTTATTTCAGTCCTTTTATAAAATTCAGTTCCGCCTACAATTTTATAAGGTATGCCTTTGTGAAGGAGTTCTTCTTCAATTAACCGGGACTGCGTATTTGTTCTAAACAATATTGCTATGTCTTTATTTGAATATCCCCCGTTCTTTGTTTCAATTCCTATTTGTGAGCATACGTGTTTTGCCTCATCTTTATCATCACGTGCTTCATAATAATTTATTTGATCACCAGTGGCATTTTTAGTCCAGAGATTCTTATCATGCCTATTTTTGTTTTGAAGTATTAGTTTATTTGCGGCTTCAAGAATGGTCTTAGTCGATCTGTAGTTTCTCTCAAGCTTAATTATTTGGGCGTCGGAATAATCTTTCTCAAAGTTAAGAATATTTCTTATATCAGCACCGCGCCAGCCATAAATTGACTGATTATCATCCCCTACGACAAAGATATTCCTGTGTTTTCTCGATAAGAGCTCAACAATTTTATATTGCACATAATTAGTGTCTTGATACTCGTCCACCAATATATGCTGAAACTGATTCTGGTAATTTTGTAGAACCTCGGGGTTTTTTTTCAAAGAGCTTAACTGTAACGTGTAGGAGATCTCCGAAATCAAGTGCATTAGATTTTCTTAATTCTTGCTCATATAACGAATAAATTCTCAAAACATTTTTATCTAAATGGTTTAATTCAGAGCTATCAGGGCCCAAACCATTATTTTTAGCTCTGTCTATTTGAGACCTAACATGTTTTGGGCTAAGTAGCCTTTCACCGATATTGAGTCGCCCCATGCAGTCTTTTATGAGCTTTATTTGATCAGCATCATCATAGATTATAAAATCCCTGCTATATCCATCTAATTTGTTTATTTCTCTTTTCAAAATCCTGAGGCAGGTAGAATGAAAAGTCCCTATCCAGATATTTTTGGCTTCATTTTGGGCAAGACGGGAAACCCTTTCCCTCATCTCGTTTGCGGCTTTATTGGTAAAAGTCACCGCCAGAATATTAGTAGGGCTTACATTGTGCTCCTTTACAAGATAAGAGATTCTTTCTGTGATTATTCTTGTTTTCCCCTGATCCCAGCACCCGCTAAAACAAGGAGAGGTCCTCCCCGGGTGTTTAACCGCTTCTTGTTGAGAGTCATTGAGATTATTCTTGCTATTAGATGCCATATCGTTTTTATAAAAATGCTTATGCAAAGAAATTAATTGTTCGCCTTTAAGTTATCATCAGAGACCCAATAATATCAGGGAAAGAAGAACTTGAATAGGTGTCAAACTTGTATTTTATAATTCGAGAGATCGTTGTGGCTGGGCCGGGGGGATTCGAACCTCCACAACTGGCGTCAAAGGCCAGGGTCCTACCATTAGACGACGGCCCACCACGAATGTGATTATGTTACCAAGATTTTATATCCATGGCAATAAAATCTCTATTATCTGATTAATTCCAGGGCGCAAATCTCATTTTTTCCCCTTTCAAAGGCTATTCTTGACAGGTAGTGTTTTATAAAAGAAACTTAAGCGTTTTAAAACTTTACGAGCGCGTAGCTCAGGGGGAGAGCGCTTGCTTGACACGCAAGAGGTCGCAGGTTCAAATCCTGCCGTGCTCACCACATAAACTTAAGAACATGAAAGAAGTAAATATACAACTCCCCGATGGGGAAGAAAAATCCTTTCCGAAAGGAACCACTGTAGGCGAAATAATAGAGTCTATAGGAGTGGAAAATTCTACGGTTGGCGCTAAGGTTAATGGGGAATTGGCTGATTTCTACTATGAGGTGGATTCAGACTCCGATGTAGAGCCTGTTAAGATAAATTCTGAAGAAGGGCTTTATTTTATAAGACATACTGCAGCTCATATAATGGCAGAGGCGGTGCAAAGCCTGTTTCCTGAGGCAAAGGTTACTATTGGGCCTGTTATAGAGAACGGATTTTATTATGATTTTGAATATTCCCGCGGCTTTACTCCTGAGGATTTAGAGAAAATAGAGAAAAAAATGAAGGAGATCGTTGGTCAGAAAAAACCCTTATCTAGAAAAAAAGTTTCAAGGGAAGACGCGATCAACATTTTTAAAAAAGACGGTGAGACTTATAAAGTCGAGATTGTAAATGATCTTCCTTCAGATGAACAGATAACTATTTATGAACAGGATGGTTGGTATGACCTTTGCAGAGGTCCTCACGCGCCCTCAACTGGATTTGTTAAGGCATTTAAACTCCTTAGCTCAGCCGGCGCTTATTGGAGAGGTAACGAAAACAACGCCATGCTCCAGAGGATATACGGTACTGCGTTTTGGGACAGGAAGGAACTCAAAAATTACCTTAACAAACTTGAAGAAGCTAAAAAACGAGACCATAGAAAATTAGGTAAAGAGCTTGATTTATTCAGTATTCAGGATGAGATAGGGGCGGGGCTTGTACTGTGGCATCCAAAAGGCTCCAGAATAAGGAGAGTTATTGAAGATTTTTGGAGAGAGCAGCACGAACTCTACGGTTATGAGCTTCTTTATACCCCTCACATAGCAAAAATTGACCTATGGAAAACAAGTGGGCACTTGGAATTTTACAGCGAAAATATGTATCCCCGGATAGAAGTCGATAATACTGAATATCAAATCAAGCCTATGAACTGTCCATTTCATATAATGATTTATAAAACTAAGATTAGAAGTTACAGGGATCTTCCCATAAGATGGGCAGAAATAGGCACTGTATACCGTTATGAACGTTCAGGAGTTTTACATGGCTTGCTCAGGGTAAGGGGCTTTTCCCAGGATGACGCACATATTTTTTGCAGACCCGACCAGATTGAAGAAGAGGTTCTAGGGGTTCTGGATTTAACAATTTTATTTCTTAAAACGTTTGGATTCGATGATTATGAAATTTATCTTTCCACCCGGCCCGAGAAGTTTGTAGGGAACGAAGAAGTTTGGGATAGAGCAACAAATGCGCTGAGAAATGCATTGGATACCAAGGGCCTTGATTATGAAGTGGATGAGGGGGGAGGGACATTTTACGGACCTAAGATTGATCTAAAAATAAAAGATGTTCTGGGCAGAGCTTGGCAGTGCTCTACAGTTCAGGTAGATTTTAACCTTCCTGAGAGATTTGATATGAGTTTTATAGGTGAGGACAATAGTCGTCATCAGCCTATAATGATTCACCGGGCGATATTCGGTTCGATGGAAAGATTCTTTGGGGTCTTGATTGAGCATTACGGGTGGGGGCGTTTCCTTTATGGTTGAGCCCTGTTCAGATGCGTATTGCTACAATAGCCGATGATCAGAAAGAGTACGGTGAGAAAGTTTATAGAGTCTTGAAGGAAAAAAATATGAGGGTAGAGAAAGATTTTAGAAATGAGAAGTTAGGATTTAAGGTAAGGGAAGCTCAGCTTGAGAAAATTCCCTATTTGCTCGTGATCGGTAATAATGAAGTAGAAACTGGTACTGTTGCACCAAGAAAATTAGGGGGTAAAAACCTTTCTTCTATGACAATTGAAGATTTTTTAAATCATATAGAAAAAGAACTTGACCCTCAAAAGTGGCAGGAGGTCGAGTAGAGATAGCTAGAGTGAAAGGAAGAGGATATAGTAGAAATAGAGAGCCTGAAGTTCGTATAAACCAGCGAATTAGAGCTCGAGAAGTACGGCTTGTAGATGTGGGTGGGGAGCAGTTAGGAGTTCTTCCGATTAGAGAGGCATTAATGATTTCTGAGGAAAGAGGGGTTGATATTGTTGAAGTTGCTCCAAGTGCTAATCCCCCCGTATGCAGATTAATGGATTACGGAAAGTACAAGTATGAGCTCAAGAAACAAGCAGCGGCAAAGAAACAAAAATCTCAGGTAGTTAAGGAAATTAAGTTTCGCCCAAATATTGGAGACCACGACCTGGATGTGAAAATAAGCCGCATCAGGGAGTTTTTAGAAGAAGATAATAAAACTAAAATTCGGATATTTTTTAGAGGTAGGGAGATCGTGCACCCGGAATTAGGACGGGCTCTTGCAACCAAAATCCTTGAAAGGGTAGCAGATCTTGGAGGTGTAGACATACCTCCTAAAATGGAAGGTAAAAATTTAACAATGGTAATATTGCCAAAGAAAAATACTCAAGGTGGAAAGCACAATGCCGAAGATCAAAGTAAAAACTAATAGAAGCGCCGCAAAGAGGTTTAAACTTACGGGTAGTGGCAAAGTAAAAAGAGCACGCGGCGGTGGAAGTCACTTGAACGTTAAAAAAGCAAGGAAGCGCAAGAGAAGACTTAATTCTCCCGAGTTTCTGGAAGGTAGTGAGGCAAGAAGAATAAAAACTTATGTTCCTTATAAATAAGGGTCTATAATTATTAGGAGATAGAAATGAGAGTAAAAAGAGGCGTTCCTTCAAGAAAAAGAAGAAAAAGACTGTTAAAGCAAGCCAAAGGTTTCTGGGGAAGAAGAAAAAATAATATCAGAAGAGCCAAAGAGACTCTTATTCGAGCCCTGGCTTATGCGTATAGAGACAGGCGTCAAAGAAAAAGAGATTTCAGAAGACTTTGGATTGCTAGAATTAATGCTGCGGTAAGACCTTATGGACTTTCCTATAGCAAATTTATGGGTTCTTTAAAGAAAGCCGGGGTTGAACTTGATAGAAAAGCTCTGTCTGAGATGGCTATTAGGGAGCCTGAGAGTTTTAAGGCTGTAGTAGATGTTGCAAAGTCGGGTTTAAATTAATACGTGACAACGTATTGGCAGAGTAAAGTATATGTAGAAATTTCTTATAGTATTCTGAATCCCAACTTCAAATATAATAATTTAAACTTAAACTGTGTGCGGGTCTTTCTCGAGAGGACAACCCGCACAAATTGGACTTCTTTTTTTGCAGTGTTCTTTTCCCCACCTTTACTAGTAAAGCATGATACTCATTAAAAATCTGAGGATCATCATTTAGCGAATCCATAAATAGTTCCTGCATTTCATTATAGCTAGTCTGTTCAGGCACAAGACCGTGTCTCGAAAGCACTCTATAGGTATAAGCATCTATTACAAAAATTGCTTTGTTTCCCCCATATAGAATTATACAATCAGCAGTTTCAGGACCTATGCCCTTTATGTTGAGAAGGTTGTTTCTCAGTACGTGTATATCTTCATCAAACATATTCTCAAGGCTGTCGTTGTAATTCTCAGTGATAAAGGTTACGAAATTTTTTATCTTAAGGGCTTTTTGATTATAATATCCTGAAGATCGAATTAATTGAGCTAACTCGTCAGTAGTTAATAGTTTTAATTTATCTATTGAAATTAAGTTTGATTTCTTCAGGTTATTAATAGCTTTTTCTACGTTTTTCCAAGACGTATTTTGAGTAAGTATGGCTCCTAAAATATATTCCAGCTGAGTATCCCCAGGCCACCAGCCTTGAGGGCCATATCTTTTATAGAGCAATCTATATATTTTATTGATCCGCTCTGAAATCGTCATTTTTTAGAACCCATTTAATATAAAGGAACACAATCTGTTATTAGCTATAAATAATGTATTTTAATTTGTAATCGGGTTATTCGGTGCCTTTGAAGAGCTATTATAATACACCATTGCCTCGGGAAGCCACTGTTGTAAATTTCGTATTCTTGTTCCATAACCCGGGTGTGTTGATAAGAATTCAGGCGGCTGAGGGTTCCCTTTTACGGCCTCATCCATTCGCTGCCAAAATGCTACAGCCTCTCTGGGGTCATATCCCGCCTTAGCCATATACACAAGTCCGATCCTGTCAGCTTCGGACTCCTGAGACCTGCTAAATGGTAGTAGCACGCCTACGTTTGCTCCGAGCCCGTATGCCTGCATAACTGCTTCATAGACAAATGGATCACTTCCGCCCATAGCGGCTCCTACTCCCACTGCTCCTAATTGAGCGAGTATACCTGTGGAAACTCTCTCCCCGCCGTGCCTGGCAGCTACGTGGGCTACTTCATGGGCCATAACAGTAGCCAGCCCGGCGTCAGTTTCGGCAACCGGCAATATTCCTGTATACACTGCCACTTTACCCTCCGGGAAGAGCAAAAGCGTTTATTTGCTCATCATCCTCTATTACTTTGAATTCCCACTTATAATTTTGGGTATCGGATACTGCCGCAATTCTTTGACCGACTCTGGTAACTGCGTTGTTATAGGATTGATTAGTTGATATTTGCTCGTTTTTTAGAACTTCTTTAAATGCTGTTAGACCCATCTCATTTTCTTGAGACTGAGTAATAATAATAAACTGTGAGCGTCCGGTTACAGGAGCCTTATAACAGGATAGTATGGGCAAACTTATTAAAGCAAATATGAATAGAACTAAAAAAGGGTTAATAATATATTTAGGGGCACTAGTTCCGGACATCTTGAATCACCTACTTATATATAAAGGGTTTATATGGTTAATATAACTTATTTATAGGAGATTCTTAATCAAAAATTTGGATCTAAGCTTTTATCTACCGGGTTTAGCACACAGTAGATAAAAGCTTGTCCCCTCAAATTTTTAAATGGTAAGCCTACTTTTGAAGATTGGCTTCTTTCATTCTTCTGATACCTTCATCAATGTCTTCGTCAGCACATGCATAGGTTACTCTTATAAAGCCTTCTCCCTGGCTTCCAAATGCAGTTCCAGCTACGACGGCAACGCCGCCTTTTTCTACTAATTGGTCTGTGAACTCCTGGGATGTTAAACCTGTACCTCTTATATCGGCAAACGCGTAAAAGGCTCCGTCCGGCGTGTCACAGCTAACTCCAGGTACAGTATTTAATCCTGAAACCATTCTATCTCTCTTTTGTTTCAGGATTGCATGCTTTTCATGAACCCAGTCTTGTGGGCCTGTGAGTGCAGCGTATGCGGCCTTTTGAATGAAAGCTGCAACGTTTGTAATACTGTCTTGCAGGAATATTGAGAGCTTATCTATCACAGGTTTTGGCGCAACTGCAAATCCGATCCTCCAACCTGTCATAGCATAAGTTTTTGAGAAAGTGTCGATAACTAGTGATCTTTCAGCCATACCAGGAATAGATGATATGGATTTATGAGGCTTATCGTAAGTCACATGTGAGAATATTTCGTCCGTAATTACCATCAACTGTGGGTTTTTGAAGCACAGTTCTGCGATCTCTTCAGGGTTTTCAACTAGGTGTCCGTTTGGTCTCTGTGGTGTGTTTATGATAAGCAGCTTTGTTTTCGGTGTGATCATGGCATCGAGTTTCTCGATATCAAACTGCCAGTCAGGGCTTGTAAGTGGTGTATGATCAATGTTAGCCCTTACAAATTTAGCCCAGACTTCATCAGGCGGATAACCTGGGATTAGGGAATATAACATGGTCTCCCTCTTCTAAAAAAGTTAATAGCGACATGGTCAATGCATGCTTGGCTCCCGCTGTAACAATAATCTCTTCAGGTTGCGTTGGTCTCCCTCGCCCTGTCATCTCCTCCGCTAGAGCCTCCCTCAATTCCGAAAGTCCGGGTCCCGGGTCATATCTGACATAGCCGTCTCTGAGTGCCTGCTCAGTAGCGTCTAATATATGCTGCGGAGTATCAAAGTCAGGACCTTGATAATCCCCCTTTTCAAAATGAATAATCTTCTGCCCAGTCTTTTTCTCCAAATCCCGAGCTACTCTCATGCTAGCCCATTGCTTCGGCGGAACAAAATGGCTAATCTTTGAGCTGAATGGATATGAAACTGCCATTTGAAATACCTCCTATAGATTAATGACTTCTAAAAGTACTACTATAAACCTCTCACCGCTAAGGTACTTTCGTCTTGAGTGGTCATAATACCCTCAGAAATCATTGAAAATACCTCCTCCGCTATTTCTCCTGCAGTCTTATCCGTTGGATAGAAAAACATTACTGATCCTACCAGTCCAAAGATAATTAGAGCCATAAGCTCAGTATTTGCAGACCGAAATGATCCTTCCTTAATTCCTTTTTCCAAAACTTTTCTGTAAAGCTTTATTCTTCTATGTCTCCAATGCTCTGTAAACTCGAAATGTTCCCTTATAAGCCGGGTTTCATCTCTGGTCAATATACGTAAAACATCCATGTTCTGAAAATAAAATTGAAATATCAGTCTTAGTATCTTCTTTAACTTTTGTGGAGCTGGGTCCTCTTTAGCTATTTCTTTCTCAAGTATCGACTCTATTGTCTCAAAGGTGTGTTCCAATATTCCAAGATATAGATTCTCTTTAGATGTGAAGTAAAGGTAAATAGTGCCTTTAGCAACCCCTACTTCCGCTGCTATCTGATCCATCGTAACATCATGATAGCTTTTCTGAGAAAAAAGGTTGGAGGCTGCCTTAATGATTTCGTCTTTACGGCTTTTTCTCCTGATCCGTTTTTGACTTGGAGCAACTTTTTTATCCATCAATTTTTTTGGTTTAGCCATTTTTAACCCATCACAGTTAAACTGAACTGACTAGTCAGTCATAAAATAGTAGTATAACTGAATTTCTTTGTCAAGTACTTTTCTTCAGTTTGAGAAAAAAATTATTTTGTGTGGAAATACCTAAAGAATTGTAGAGTATTAACAGTAGTTTATAGTATTTTCAATCTGTAATTGTGATGAAGTATTTAAAATTTCATGACTGTGAACGATAAGCTATATGGAGCTATTCGTTGCAATTTGCAATTGTATCAATCTTAATGATAATATAGTCATTCAAAATTTCTGACGGAGGCAAAAAATGAGAAGCACAGCAATTCTAGTTCTATTAATATTATCAATTTCATTTACCTATATCGGATGTAAGCAAGGTGAGGAAGTGGTTGATAAATCAGAGGAAATGCATGAGGAAGCAAAGCAGGAATTTGACGCGACCATTTCAGAAAAAGTGGCTCCTGAGGTCTGGGATCTGATTCAAACAGAGAACTATAAGCTCCGCTGGAAAATGTGGCCTGGAAGACAAAACATTTATGTTAACCCTATTGCTTTTCAAGCGATAGAGAACAAAGATTCAGAATTTCCTATCGGTTCAATAATAGTCCAGGAAAAACTCACGAACGAAGATAGTGTCAAAATGGTTAAAGTTGCCTACAGAATAGGAGGAGACGATGCAACCAACGGTTGGTTTGGTGCTGACTACTCTCCAGGCGGGACTGATTTTGAGATAAACGATAGCGTGCAGAATCTCAAGCCGTAGTTACTGTTTGTCTACACTAGAAGTAACATTTTACTCAGTAGTAATCTAGGGTACTGAGTCTTCTAAATTTTATTATTTTGTAGGTGATTAAGAACGTTTCAAGGATTTTCTGTGATCTTTTCGAGCACCCTTCAGGTATACTAACTTCCTCTAAAGAGGATTTGAATAATAAAATTAGCATTTCTCTAATTTTCGCAAGTCTGGTTCATGAATAAAAAGAAGACTATCTTTTCTTTACTCCTTAAATATAAATATTCTTTCCTTGCAGGGTTAATAGCTCTATCATTAGTGGACATTTGTCAGCTTTCTATTCCACTCATAATAGAAAGAGTGATAGATGCCCTTACATTAGAAGACGCTACAATTAACGATATCTCCAAATACGGTCTTTATATGCTGATCATTGCCATAGTCATGTCAATTTTTAGATTCTTTTGGCGATATTTCATAATGGGGGCTGCAAGAAAGATAGAACAGTCTTTAAGAAACGACTTCTTTGCCCACCTTCAGAGCCTTAACTTTGATTTCTTTTCAGAAAAAAAGGTTGGCGATCTTATGGCCCACACCGTAAACGATGTTGAAACACTAAAATTTGCATGTGGGTTGGGAGTACTCGTTGCATATGACGGTATTTTTCTTTTGGTCTTTATTTTCGGAGCAATGCTATATATATCCCCTCAGCTTACTTTGTACGCTTTCATACCATTTCCCATACTTGGTGTAGTAATATATATGTTCGGTAAGATGATTGAGCAAAGGTTTCAGAGAGTACAGGATTCTTTCTCCGAACTTACTGAAAGCGCAAGGGAGTCAATATCTGGAATCAAGGTTATAAAGGCATTTGTAAGACAGGATAAAGAGTTAAAAGACTTTGCTCGTTCCAGCAATAACTATTTGGATAGAAACTTGAGCTTAATAAAGATCTGGGGAGTTTATCAGCCTATTATCACCTTCGCTGCGGCATCGGCTACGGCAATATTCCTATGGCTTGGCGGGATCGATACGATAACTCTCGATATAACATTGGGCAGCTTTGCGGCGATTTTAATTTATTTGACAATGCTTACCTGGCCTATGATGGCAATGGGCTGGGCTGTAGATATTATTAAAAGGGGCAACGCCTCGCTAAACAGGATTAATGCGGTGCTCTCTACTAAACCCAAATCAATATCAGAACCTAATGCCATAGAGTTTGATATTAAAGGAAACATCGAGTTTCGGAATTTAAGCTTTTCATACAAAGGCAAAAGAGCGCTAAGTAACGTTTCATTAAAAATTGCTCTTGGCCATGCAATGGGTATTACAGGAGCAACAGGTTCAGGGAAAAGCACCCTCTTTCACTTGCTTACCAGAATTGAAGACCCGCCTGACAACTCTATTTTTATAGACGGCATGGATATAAAAAAGATTAAAAGGGGATCTTTAAGAAAAGGAATTATTTATGTACCCCAGGAAACCACAGTATTTAGCGGTACGATTAGGGACAATATTTCTTTTATGAATCCTGAGATTACAGAAGCACAAATTGAAAATGCTGCGAAAATTGCTGAAATATATGATGAAATCATGGAATTTCCCGGGAGGCTTTGACGCCAGAGTAGGCGAGAGGGGTCTTAGTCTATCCGGCGGTCAACGACAAAGGGTTGCATTAGCAAGGGCTATTTTGTTGAAACCAAGTGTTTTAATCCTTGATGATGTTTTCTCCTCACTAGACCTTAAGACCGAAAGTCTAGTCCTAAGGAATCTGAGAAGAGAAATGAAGGAAAGCACCCTTTTAGCAATTTCGAGCAGGGTTCCATCAATAAGCGGATTTGACTCAATAGCCGTCTTTGAAAACGGTAGGCTTGTAGAGCTTGGTAACCACGATGAACTCATGGCCAAAAGTGGTATCTATCATGGTCTTTATAAAATTCAGACTTTTGAATAGGGCATCATATTAAGATATGAATCATATTGATAGAAAAGTGGTCTTAAACTACTTTGCATATGGCTCTAATATGAACCCCGCTAGAATGAAGGAAAGGGGGGTAATGTTCTATTCCAGGGAACTCCTAATACTCCCGGGCTACAGCTTAAAATTCCATAAGATAACACCTCATGGTCCAAATACTGGTGCTGCCAACATCGTTCCGGATGAGAAGGGTGTGGTCGAGGGGATACTATATGAGATCACATGGGCCGGAATCCGAAATTTAGATAAGTATGAAGGTTATCCGACCGAATATAACAGGCTAAAACTAAAAGTTACACTCAGTGAGGGAACTGAAAAAGAGATAATAACTTACATGGCCCATCCCCATAGGACCCAAGAAGGTTTAAAACCAGCCCGGTTTTATCTTGAGCATCTTCTTCAAGCCGAAGATATTTTATCTGAGGACTACTATAATCAATTAAAAGTAGTAGAGACTTCAGACTGATTTTTCTGCTTAACCGTTTCTTAATGCTAAAAAGTTATTATTAGGGCTATTAGCGATTATATTTGGTATAATTTAGTGACTAATCTAATACGGGGGTGTTCAAGATGGCCGAGAAAGTAAGAAAACTTTATCGTTCAAGCCATGATAAGATGTTAGCGGGCATATGCGGCGGTTTAGGGGAAATGTTCTCTGTAGATTCAACTATGATCAGATTGGTTGTTGCAGCTCTGGCGCTTTTTACTTTGGGAACTGCCGTGGTTGTATATATTCTGGGCTGGATAATTATTCCCGAAGGGCGTCAGGAGTAGTACATTCTTAATTTGCGATACCTAAAACTGCATAGTGTTATCCACTAATTGGTAAGTAAAATCTGTTAGTGACCGTGCTCTCTGGTAGAATCCTTACTAACTAAAAGATCAAAACAGTTATATAGAAAAGAACATAGGAGCAGATGTGAACTATCTAGAAGTTGCTGAAAAAACTGCAAGAGAGGCTGGTGTAGTTCTTTTAGAAAATCTGGGCAAAGTTAAAAAGATTGAATTTAAAGCCAAAAATAGCTTAGTAACCGAAGTAGATAAGCTTTCAGAAGAAATAATAATTAACAACATTAAGAAGAGTTTTCCTTCACACGATATTTTTGCTGAGGAATCCGGAAGACATTCAGAAAATTCAGACTATCTCTGGTTGATAGATCCCATTGACGGTACTACTAATTATGCTCACGCGTATCCATTTTTTTCAATTTCTATAGCGCTTGAGGTTAAGGGAGAAGTTGAGATCGGTTTGGTTTATGACCCAGTGAAAGACGAGATGTTTACGGCTGAAGCAGGTAAGGGGGCATATTTAAACGGTGAACTTATCAAAGTCTCGAAATCAGACTCTATAGAACATAGCAATGTCTGTACCGGGTTTATGCATGAAGTTGAGTGGATGGTAGAGGCAAATATAAAACACTTCGGTAATTTTATAAGACGTGCTAGGGCAGTGAGGAGAGACGGCTCAGCGGCGCTAGATGTTTGTTATGTCGCATGCGGCCGGTTTGACGGGTTTTGGGAGCTTGGACTTAATCCTTGGGATACCGCTGCTGCAGTATTAATCTTAAAAGAGGCGGGTGGACAAGTTACCACTTTCTCAGGTGATGAGTACAGTATTTATATAAAGGAGATTCTTGCTTCAAACTCAATTATTCACGACCATATGATAGAAATTTTAGCGCTTGAGGGTTAAATTTCCCCGTCCTGACTCTCTAATTAAAAGAGGTCAGAATTTCTAGCATAATTTCAGTTACTATGGAGGATTACATGACAGCTTCAGAAAATTCTAATCGAGATGTTTTAATCGTAGGTGCCGGACCAACAGGTCTCACAATGGCATGTGAGCTCCTAAGACATGGTATCACGCCTAGAATAATAGATAAAGCCCTTGCACCGACTGATAAATCTAAAGCCTTTGCTATACACCCCCGCACACTCGAACTTTTTGATAACATTGGTATTGTTGACACTTTTCTCAGTCAAGGGAACGTCTGTAATGCATTTGATATGTACGACAGGGGTGAACCCTTGGCAAATGTAGAATTCGATAGTCTTGAAAGTAAATATCCTTTCGTTCTAATGCTCGCTCAAAGAGATACCGAGAAGATATTATATGAGCATCTAAAGAGCTTCGGAGTAGAGGTAGAGCGGGAAGTAGAACTTGAAAAAATTAAACAAACCGATGATCAGGTAGTTGCTACAGTGAAGACACAATACGGATCTGATGAAACAATAAACTGCCGCTATCTAGTAGGGTGTGACGGTGCTCATAGCAGGACAAGGCATCAGTTAGATCTCGATTTCAAGGGAGCCCCATATCCCAATTACTGGCTTCTTGCCGATTGCAATATAGATTGGAAATACCCTATTTTTCGTCTGTCGATTTTTATACACCCAACCGGGGTAACGGCCTATTTTCCACTGCGTAGCGATAGAGGAAGACTAATGTTCGAGCTTGCCGATGCGCCGATTGATGAGGAAATGGCTCTCCCTATTATAGACGATGTCCATAGACTGATGG
>PVMK01125914.1_pt1 | contig 19979 bp, 21 predicted proteins | sample 1853481 | NCBI WGS metagenome assembly PVMK01 (sample SAMN08533507, study PRJNA380276) | Marine sediment metagenome, whole genome shotgun sequencing project. | reverse complement strand
TCCCATCAGGACGATTTTGATGATATGTTTTATACACCCATGCGTAACCTTGGAATATTCCCTGATAAACCAAAGTACAGGGCAATTGATTATGCCAAACTGCATAATCCATTTCAGGTGGTAAGCCATAAAGATAACAAGAATAGCGAGAAAAGAAATCCACATAAGTCATATGGGTATCTGGTTCAACCAAGGCTTGGAACCTGGTTGCGTGATTTTCTGAAATCAGACCTGAAATGTTGATTTGTTAAATCTGTTGTATGTTGTCTTTGGCTCATGTTTCTGAACTCTGTCTTAGAGTAATGAAATAACGTGACATTTTGCATCATATGCCATATACTATTAATGTAATTACATTGTAATCATTTATTGGGAGGTAACATGCCTACAGTAAAAATAAAAGTTGTAAGAATAGGTAATTCCAGAGGAATAAGAATACCGAAAGTTATTCTGGATCAATGTCGCATTAATGACGAGGTTGAGTTGGAGACGAAAGAAGACTGCCTGGTTATTAAGTCACCGCATACAGCAAGAGGTGGCTGGGGCATAGCTTTCCAGAAAATGCATGGAAATCAAGATGATACATTAGTGATGGACGATAGCGTAACAAATGAATTTGATGAGGAAGAGTGGAGTGGTAATTAACAGGTTTGATATATATATTGTGTCATTAGATCCTATTGAGTTTCAGGGAAAAAAGGGGCAGATTGTACTTGATCAGATTAGAACTGTAGACAAGAAAAGATTAATAAAAAAAATAGGTCGCGTGAAACAGGCCACATACGAAAAAGCATTGTCTATTCTCCAGGAAATGTTTGAAATATAAGAAATCCTCATAAATCTGTCGCTCCATTCCAGCAGTTGTTGAGATGCCCACGAAAGAAGTTATTGAAAGCAGTGAAGAATCAAGCAAATGAGGTGAGTGGGGTCGTGAGTGGGATCGCATCTTTATCCTTGATAAACGTTGAGTATTAATTCACAATAAACGAGGATACTAAATAAAGTTAATGGGAGACTCCTTTAAAACTATAAGCATATTAGGAAGTGGCTGGCTGGGGCGTCCTTTAGCCGAGCATTTTGCTTCTATGGGTAATTGTGTAAAAGCTTCGACAACATCAGAAAATCGCCTATCAGAATTAAGGTCTATCAAAGTTGAACCATTCATCATTGATATTGAGAGGTTGTCCAGTAACATTCAAACTTTCTCTTCAAGCAAATGTCTTAATAATTAATATACCGTCTAAGAACATAGACGGTTTTAGCAACCTGATAGAAGAAATAGATAAATCAGAAATAGAAAAAGTATTGTTTGTTAGTTCTACTTCAGTTTATGAAGACGTAAATAAAACAATATCAGAGTCAGATGGTGAAGAATCAGAGCTAAGTCCCTTGTTGACAATTGAGAATTTATTTAGAAATAACGGACAAATCAAAACCACAATTGTCAGGTTTGGAGGGTTAATTGGTTACAACAGAAACCCCGGTATGTTTTTCAGCAAAGGGAGGCCTGTTCATAATCCCGACTCTAATGTAAATCTTATTCATCGAGACGACTGTATCGGAATTATCAGTCGAATTGTCGAGCAGGAAGTTTGGGGTGAAGTTTTTAATTGTTGTGCTGATACTCATCCCACAAAAAGAGAATTCTATGCTCAGGCAGCTGAATCCATAGGGGTTTCTCCTCCGGAGTTTGTGAATTCAGATGATAAGTCCTTTAAAATAATCAGCAATCAAAAAGTGAAACAGGTTTTAAATTATGAGTTTTTGCATCCCGATTTAATGAAAATCAAATTTTTATAAAGCATTTAGGAAGAAACTACCATTAGACCTAGTTGGAACATTTAGTTATTTCTTTCCTATATTATTTATAATTTAACTATCATGAGTGAACAAGAGAAAAACAATATTGAGTGTCCCACCTGATCACCTTCAGACGGCACCAGTGTGTGCCGACTGGACCAGAGCAGTTCTACTCCCGCAACTCCTGATGCAATCAGAAATGTAATTAGAAAGAAGTATGCTGAAATTTCTGTTTCAGCCATAGGCAAGTTTGAATACCCGACCGGCAGGGGTGGCGCCAGGGCCCTCGGATATAATCCTGCAATTATTGAAAGCGCTGTACCAAATTTACTTGAGTCTTTTTGCGGAGTCGGTAATCCATTTTCATTAGGTGATATCCATCCAGGGTATGTTGTCCTGGATATTGGCTGCGGAGCAGGGTTTGATCTGTTTACTGCAAGCAGGCTGGTTGGTGAAAACGGCAGGGTCTGCGGCATTGATTTAACAGATGAGATGATTGAGCGATCACAAAATAATCTTGCTGACGCAAACGTATCAAACGTTGAGATTAAGAAAGTGGATTCAGAAAATATACCCTACGATGACAACACCTTTGATGTTGTTATATCAAATGGGGTTATTAACCTTTCTCCGGACAAGAACATAACTTTCAATGAAATATATCGTGTGCTTAAACCGGAAGGGAGATTACAGTTTGCAGATGTTGTGCTGGAAAATGAGCTGCCTGCGAACATGGCAGGAAGCCTTGAAGCATGGTCTCAATGAATTGGCGGCACCGTCCCTGTAGGGGACCAGATCAGCTTTATGAAACAGGCCGGATTCATTGAAATTAAATATGTTGGAGCAACCCCTTTTCGTACATCACAGTATACGATTGGAGCATTGTTTAAAGCGGTAAAGCATAAATAAGGGTTCGAGGAGTCAAGGGTTCAAGGGGCCAAGGGGAAAAGAACCTTAAGGATACTAATTTAAAGGTACCAGAAATAAAATATATATCATTATTGTTTTATCTCTCTTTACTCCCTCGAACCCTTCGTATAATAAAGTCACAAATACTTTTTACATTTAAACTTTATTATGCGGTTTATAATTACAAGTCAAAATTGATCGATAAAGAAATAAATTGGACAAGTAGATGTTTTCGTAGTAAATAATAGTTATAAAATACATGAAGCGAGAAAAGTCTAAGTTTTGAGGATGGTATTTATGATATTCGAAGTTGATGATTCCATAATAAAAAAGACTGCCGAGTGTGAGAAAAATTTATCATGTTTGTCTGAAAAAAGAAAAGAACTTTGCAAAGTGACTCATAAAGTAGAGGATAAAGTGTATTTTGTTGTATGTCAGGACACTGAACCATGCGCCTATCGGTCGCTATTTGGTTATTCATTTATGTGCACTTGCCCGGTACGGAAAGAAATTTACAATAAATATGAAATTTAAGTGAATATAATAAGAGATTATTCTTAAAGTGAATAAGCAAAATCATTATATGCCATTAGCGAGAGGATAGTTGAAATTCTTACGTGTTTTTTAAACACATATGGCAGTATTTTTATAATGAATTTTGAACGCTCTATATCGGATGAAAACATCAGGGTGCAAAGCCGTATGGCAAATAGCAGGCGGTACTTAAACTTAACAGGATCAAGATCATTTGATCTCTTCCAGAAATCAATATTCCAGTAATACTGCAGCTTGTTGAAGATTGAGTCAAATGAGTAAGCATCCCTGACAATGCTCCTGTATCCTTCATAAAGTTCTTCTGATGATAACGTAGGATGATCAAACACTACGTTTTTTGTATCATATTTACTCCAATCCTTATGAAGTATTTTCCCTGCGTCAGACAGGCGCTTGAATAACTTTGTTCCCGGGAAGGGCGTGAGGATATTAATTAATGGCATTAGCAATCTGGATTCATAGATGAATTCAGATAACTCCTTAAATATTTTTTCAGAATCAAAATCATAACCCACAATAAAAGAGCTGTGAACAAGTATTCCATGTGACTGTATTTTGTTGATGGCCTCAATATAGTCATATCGCTGATTGATCCCCTTATCCATGCTGGCAAGGTTATCCTGGGAAATAGACTCAAAGCCGATAAAAATAGCACCGCATCCGCTGTCTCTCATTAACTCAAGCAGATCATCATCCTGCGATATATTGATCGATGCCTGGCACATCCAGTTTATATTTAACGGTTTAATTGAGGTGAATAGTTCGCGGGCGAATTTTCTGTTAGCAATGATATTGTCATCGGCAAAAAATATGGCATGTTTCTTTTTATACTTTACAGTGGAGCTGTTAATGATCTGCAGCTCTTTGACTACCTGTTCAACGGTTTTGCTCCTTATCTTTTGACCATCAAAGGCATGGACAGAGCAGAATTCGCAATGAAAGGGGCAGCCCTTTGTAGTCTGGACAATGTCGGAAAGATACTGTTCTTTTGACATTGCCCTTCTGTCTGCAACCGGATAATGAGTAAGGTCTGTGCGGCTGTCGGCTTTATATGTCTTCTGCAAACGGTTTTTTTCAGCATCATCCAGAAGCAATTCCCAGACCTGCTCGGCCTCGCCTATGACTACACTGTCACAATGCTGCAGCGCCTCTTCAGTGCACATGGACGGATGGATTCCCCCAAGTACAGTTCTGACTCCTCTTTTCCGGAATCTGTCAGATATGGAATAGGCCCTTTTGGAAAACATTGTTCTGACACTGATACCGACCAGATCGGCATCCCATTCATAATCGATTTCCTCTATGTTTTCATCAAATACCCTTATTTCATGCTTTGAAGGAGTTAAGGCTGTCAGAGTAGGAATGGCAAGAAGATAAGATATATATTTTGTTAGAAAAAAGAAATTTCTTGTAAAAGCTGTAATCATAAAAGCTCTTCTCGTTACTGGAGCTGCATATTGGAATTATTAAGGCGATCCTCATTTTGTAACATTTCCTCGTCTCATAAAAAACAGGTGAACTCCTGTTGCGCATTAACATTGAAATAAACGACTATAAAATGTCAAAATTATCACTGGTTTTTAATATTTGAAATAGATATATATTAAGGAGATAGACCAGGTAATGCTCGAAAAGAGATATGATCCCAAGGAAATAGAAAAGAAGTGGTATGACTTCTGGATAGAAAAGGAATACTTTAAAGCTGAATCAAAAAGTGATAAACCTTCTTATTGCATAGTTATCCCGCCTCCCAATGTTACAGGCTCACTTCATATGGGACATGCCCTTGACAATACACTACAGGACATCATGATCCGATGGAAAAGGATGTCAGGGTTTAATACCCTATGGATGCCCGGAACTGATCATGCAGGAATAGCAACCCAGAACGTGGTTGAAAAAGACCTTATTGCAAAAGGAACTGACAGGCACGCTCTTGGCAGGGAAGCATTTATTGAAAAGGTATGGGAATGGAAGAAGCTTTACGGCGGGACCATCATTAACCAGCTTAAAGTGCTGGGTGCTTCATGTGACTGGAGCAGGGAGAGGTTTACTCTTGATGAAGGACTGTCAAAGGCTGTAAGGGAAGTATTTGTAAGGTTATATGAAGAAGGCCTGATTTACAGAGGTGAATATTTAATTAACTGGTGTCCAAGGTGTCACACAGCGTTGTCAGATCTGGAAGTGGAACATGAAGATAAGCAGGGTAAATTATGGAATATCAGGTATGACTTTGTGGATGAAGAGGGTGGGGTGATCGTTGCAACCACCAGACCTGAAACATACCTTGGTGATACAGCAGTTGCGGTAAATCCCGAGGACGAGAGATATACCCATCTCATTGGTAAAAAGGTAAGGCTCCCTATCATTAACAGGGAGGTCCCGATCATAGCTGATGAATTTGTTGACTCTGCATTTGGCACAGGTGCAGTAAAAGTAACTCCCGCACATGATCCCCAATGATTTTGAAATGGGCAAGCGACATGATCTGCCTTTCATTAATATATTGACCGGTGACGGAAAGATGTCGGAGGAGGCAGGACCTTATCAGGGACAGGACCGTTTTGAATGCAGAAAAAATGTGCTTAAGGATTTGGAAGAGATCGGTCATCTTGAATCAACCAAAGACCATGACCATGCAGTAGGACATTGTTACAGATGTAAAACTATTGTAGAACCATATTTATCCAAACAGTGGTTTGTTAAGATCAAGCCGCTGGCTGAAGAGGCGATCAAGGCGGTTAAAGACGGCCGGGTGAAAATAACACCTTCCGGCTGGGAGAACAGTTACTTTGACTGGATGGAAAATATCAGGGACTGGTGCATATCGCGTCAGATTTGGTGGGGTCACAGGATTCCTGTCTGGTACTGTGACAGCTGTGAAGAACTTAATGTATCAAGAGAAACACCGGAGAAATGCAAATGCGGCAGCACTGAACTAAGACAGGACGAGGATGTACTCGATACCTGGTTTTCATCAGGACTCTGGCCTTTCTCAACCCTTGGATGGCCTGATGAAACTGATGACCTCAAGACCTTTTATCCAACAAGCGTTTTAATAACAGGTTTTGATATTATCTTCTTCTGGGTTGCAAGGATGATAATGATGGGTCTTAAGTTCATGGGAGAGCAGCCTTTTGATCATGTTTATATCCATGCTCTTATCAGAGATGCCGAAGGACAGAAGATGAGCAAATCAAAGGGCAATGTTATTGACCCCCTTGAGATGACCGAAGCATTTGGCACAGACGCTGTCAGGTTCACACTAGCGGCATATGCAGCACAGGGCCGGGACATCAAGTTCTCGGAAGAGAGGGTTGAGGGCTACAGGCATTTTCTTAACAAGATATGGAACGTTGCAAGATTTATATCGATGAATGTGGATGAAGGGACAAAAATACTTCCCGAATCTGATTTGCATAATTCAAAGTCTCTTTCACTTGCAGATAAATGGATTATGAGCCGTATGTCAGGAGTAAGCAGGGATGTTAATCATGCCCTTGATGAATACAGGTTTAATGATGCTGCCAGTCTGCTTTACCAGTTTGTATGGCACGAGTTATGTGACTGGTATATTGAGATGATCAAGCCCGATTTAAGCGGAGATGATGCTGAATCAAAGAGCGCAGCTATCAGCACACTTATAAATGTATATGAGTCAGCCCTTGCCCTGTTGCATCCATTCATGCCCTTTATAACTGAAGAAATATGGCAGCAGCTTCCTGTCAGGGCAGATGTTGAAAGCATATGTATCAGGAAATATCCTGTTTATGATGAACAGATCCATGATCAAGTGTCTGAGAAAAAGATGGATGTTATCATGGATGCTGTTACCGGTATCAGAAGCATACGAGGTGAACTGAATATTTCTCCATCTCTTAAGCTAAAGGTTTTTATAAAGGCGGCTGATAAGGCGGAAGAAGTGCTGAATGAGAATATGACATTTATAACCAAGCTTGCCAGGACATCAGAGATCACAATAGGTCAGGAGATTGATGTGCCGAAAAATTCATCATCAGCTATCAAGCCCTCATTGGAGATTTATGTTCCTCTCAAGGGGATTATCGATGTTGATGCAGAGATCACAAGATTAAACAAGGAGTTTAGCAAAGCAGAAAAGGACCTGACTTTTGTAAAAAAGAAGCTTGCAAATGTGGAATTCATGGAGAAAGCACCTGAAGCAGTTGTTGAGGAATGCAGGGCTAAGCATGATGAATATTTAGATAAAATACAGGCTATACAGGATAATATTGACAAGCTGAAAGAGCTTGAAGAATCAGATTAATATTTATAATGCCTCAGATTAATCCATCCAGATTTCCTCGTGAAATAGACAGCCTTATCAAAAATGCCCTTAAAGAGGACATTGGGAAAGGAGACATTACAACGTCAGCAACAATCCCTAAGGGTCATATATCAGTCGCTACCTTTATTTCAAAGGGCAGGTTTACTGTGGCTGGTCTGCCATTTGTTAAGAGGACATTCATGTTGGTAGATAAGGGATTAAAATTCAAAATAAAAGTAAAAGATGGTACATCTGTTAAAAGAGGAGAAGTTCTTGCTGAGGTACGGGGAAACACCCGGAGTATATTAATGGCAGAGAGGGTTGCTCTTAATATTCTGCAGAGACTGTGCGGAATAGCAACATTGACAAACTCCTTTGTAAACAGGGTTAAAGATAGTGATGTGAAAATCCTGGATACGAGAAAGACTGTCCCTGGCTTGAGATATCTGGATAAATATGCTGTCAAAATGGGCGGAGGACACAATCACAGGTTCGGTCTTTATGATGCGGTCTTGATCAAGGATAATCATATCGAAGCTTCAGGCGGAATAGAGAAGGCTGTTAAAATGGCCAGAGAAGGTAAGGGCCGAGGGAAAACCGTCGAGGTGGAGACTGGTACCCTGTCAGAGGTTAACCAGGCCCTTGCGGCAGGGGTTGATATTATAATGCTTGATAACATGCCGTTGGACAGGATGAAGAAGGCGGTAAAATTAATAAGAAATACCAGTAAGGCTGCAATTGAGGCATCGGGTAATGTAAATCTTGGTAATGTCAGATCAATAGCTAAAACAGGCGTTGACTGTATATCTGTCGGGGCACTGACTCACTCTGCCCCTGCCGCTGATATCAGCCTGAAAATAAAACCAGAATAACTGTTATTTTATTTGACATTGGTCTGTATCACTCCTTATAATTTAAAGTCCGACTTTAGCCAGAGGGTTTTTGATATGCGGATAAATATTTTTGATATTCCTGAAGAAGGATTGGAGCAGGACTTTGACCTTCCGGTCACTATTAATAACAAGTCAAAACCGGACTTAGCTTCTGCCCGGCTAAAGTTATTAAGATTTAAAAAAAAGATCCTTGTGGATGGGTCTGTCAAGGTTGTAGTTTCATTAAAATGCAGCCGTTGCCTTAATGATTTTACCTATCCTGTTGATCTGGATTTCAGGGAAGAATATAACCCTGTGGATGAAACTGAACTTGAAAGCGATGAGGAGTTGTCTAACGATGAGCTGGACATCAGTTTTTATAAAGGGGAAGAACTGGATTTAGCAGGCATTGTTAAAGAACAGGTGCTTCTGGAAGTGCCGATGAAGCCTTTGTGTAAAAAAGATTGTAGGGGCATATGTTCAAGATGTGGAACAGATTTGAACGTGCAGTCCTGCAATTGTAAAGATGACCATATAGATCCGAGGCTAGCTCCTCTGGCGAAATATAAGGAATCACTGAAACGAAGAAAGGAGTAAAAAATGGCTAATCCAACCTCGAGACATACCAGGTCAAGAAGAGACAAGAGACGTGCAAACTGGAAGATTACTTCCCCGTCTCTCGCTGTTTGCCCTGAATGTGACGAGCCTAAACTTCCGCACCGTGTATGCATGAGCTGTGGAAGCTATAATGGCAAAAAGATACTTGAAGTAATAGAAAAAGAATCTGCATGATAATAGCTCTTGATGCAATGGGTGGTGACTTTGCTCCTGCAACTACAGTTGAAGGAGCTATAGAAGCTCTCAATGAAGACATGGATATTTCTGTAGTACTTGTAGGGGATGAGCCTGCAATACTTGCAGAACTTGAGAAAAAGAAATATTCCGGCTCACAGATAACTATTAAACATGCTTCCCAGGTCGTAGAGATGGATGATTCCCCTCTTACTGCGATAAGAAGAAAAAAGGACTCGTCTGTCAAGGTAGCTATTGATCTTGTTAAATCCGGAAGTGCAGATGCAATAGTAAGCATGGGCAATTCTGGAGTAGTCATGGCTACGGCACTGCTTGTACTTGGTAAGCTGCCGGGAGTTGAAAGACCTGCAATTGCCGCTGTAATGCCATCCCTTCGTGACCACTTTGTACTGATTGATGCAGGTGCAAATGTTGATTGCAAACCGATTCATCTTCAACAGTTCGCTGTCATGGGAGAGGCTTATGCAAGGTATATTTTTAATATTAACAATCCAAAGATCGGCCTCCTTGGAATTGGTGAAGAAGATGCCAAAGGTAATGAACTGACCAAAGAGTCATTCAAGTTGTTAAAGAGTTCGGGTATGAACTTTATCGGTAATGTGGAGGGCAAGGATATTTTTGAAGGGGAGGCGGATGTAGTTGTTTGTGATGGTTTTGTGGGTAATATAGCCCTGAAGATAGCCGAAGGACTGGCAGAGACCATGTCAAAAATGCTTAAAAGAGAAATACTGGACAGGTCATCCGGAAAGCTGGGGGCCTTTTTTCTTAAGGATGCACTGAAGAGCTTTAAGAAGAAAACAGACTACTCAGAATACGGGGGAGCGCCTTTGTTAGGTTTGAGCAGCACCTGCATAATGGGCCATGGACGGTCTTCATCAAAGGCAATAAAAAATGCCATAATGGTGGCCGGGACTTTTCACAGTAAAGGAGTCCAGAACATAATATCCAAAGAAATTAATGAAGGTATATCAAGGAGAGTCAAGGTTGCTGTTGAGGAGTAAGATAGTTGGAACAGGTTCATATCTCCCGGATAAAGTTATAAGTAATTCTGACCTTGAAAAAATAGTAGATACCTCTGATGAATGGATTACTGAAAGAACAGGTATTAAGCAGCGTAGAATAGTTAAGAAGGGCGAGACAACATCAGACCTCTGTCTTGAGGCGTCAAAAAGGGCACTGCAGGCAGCTGGTATGGAAGCCAAAGATATTGAACTGGTAATTGTTGCTACCATGAGCGGTGACATGCCTATGCCGTCAACCGCTTCCATAGTGCAGGATAAGCTGGGGGCAAAAAATGCAGGGGCATTTGATCTTAATGCAGCATGCAGTGGATTTATATATGGCCTGTCTGTGGCTGATAATTTTATAAAGGGCGGGACTTTTAATAAAATACTCCTTGTCGGGGCAGAAGTAAATTCCAGGTTCCTTGACTGGAAAGACAGAAAGACCTGTGTAATATTTGGAGACGGGGCAGGTGCAGTGGTGCTTAAATCCACAAAGGGCAAGAGTGGAATATTGTCGACACATATTCATTCGGACGGCAAGCTCTGGGATTATATTTGTGTGCCGGGAGGCGGGGCCAGTCATCCTCCGACTTTGAAAACAGTTAAAGAGGGAATGCATTTTATCAAGATGAGAGGGAATGAAACATTTAAGGTGGCTGTTAAGACGCTTGAGAAGCTTGTAGTTGATACTTTAAAGGCAAATAATATAAAGCCTTCTGAACTGGCCATGCTTATTCCCCATCAGGCCAACCTCAGAATAATCACTGCTACTGCAAAGAGATTAAACCTTCCTATGGAGAAGGTTGCGGTCAATATTGATAAATATGGAAATACATCAAGCGCCTCCATCCCGATTGTCCTTGATGAGGTTGTAAGAGAAGGCCGTATTAAGAAAAATGACTATGTCATGCTTGAGGCTTTTGGCGGAGGGCTGACATGGGCATCAGCAATGATGAGGTGGTAATGGATAATAATTTAAAAGTGCAAAATCAAAGATCAAAATTACGGAAGATTAAATTAAACAGCATTTCACTTTTGAGTGAGGGGGTTTTATGGATTATTTTTTAACTGAAGAGCAGGCAATGATAAGGGATCTTGCAAGACAGATTTCGGACGAGAAGGTGATGCCTGTCAGAGCTGAATTGGATGAAAAAGGAGAATTCCCCTGGGATATTGTTCATACATTGGCCCAATCGGACTTCTTTGGAATAAATATATCGGAAGAATATGGAGGAATGGGCCTGGGAGGATTTGAGTTTTGTCTGGCAGTTGAAGAACTAAGCAGGGCCTGTCTGGGTGTTTCCACAACATACGCTGCTAATGCACTGGGAACTTACCCGTTAATGTTATATGGCTCTGAAGAGCAGAAAAAGAAATACCTGCCTGATATAGCCTCAGGTAAAAGGCTTGTTGCCTTTGGTCTGACAGAAGCTAACGCAGGAAGTGATGCAGCAGGAATTCAGACGACAGCTACTCTTGATGGTAATGAATATATTCTTAACGGTACCAAACAGTGGATTACTAATGGTGGTGAGGCTGAAATATATACAATAATAGCAATGACCAACAAGAGCAAGGGTGCCAGGGGCGCTTCGGCATTTGTAGTAGAGAAGGGTACCCCCGGTTTTTCATTCGGTAAGAAGGAGAATAAACTTGGCATAAGGGCATCAATAACAAAAGAGCTCGTATTTGATAACTGCCGTATCCCCAAAGAGAACCTTATAGGCAAGCAGGGCCTGGGATTTATTGTTGCCATGAAGACCCTTGATAAGTCGAGGACTGGAGTAGGTGCCCAGGGAGTGGGCGTTGCACAGGGGGCATTCGAAGCCGCGGCTGAATTTGCAAAGGAAAGACAGCAGTTTGGTCAGCCGGTGATCAGTATTCAGGCAGTACAGCACATGCTTGCTGACATGGCAACCGAAATTGAGGCGGCACGAGCGCTTGTTTATTCTGTAGCCAAATATGTTGACAGCGGCGTGAAAGACGTGTCAAAAGAGTCAGCAATGGCCAAGTTGTTTGCTACTGATATGGCCATGAAGGTAACTGTTGATGCAGTACAGGTTATGGGCGGATCAGGTTATATGAAAGAATATCCTGTAGAGAAGATGATGCGTGATGCAAAGATACTTCAGATTTATGAAGGTACTAACCAGATTCAGAGAAACGTCATCGGTCAGGCGCTTATAAAAGAGACGGCGAAAAAGAAGTAGTTTAGAACTAAAAGGGTCCAAGGATTCCAGGGTTCAAGGGGTCCAGGTTCTAAAGTTCTTAAAAAGCATTCTTCATTTATTTCTACAAAACTTTTTCTTTTGATTTCTATAGTATAGCTGTGTTATTGTGATGCGGAGGAGCGAGGAGTGTCATAGAGTGATTTGCTTTATTTGTTTTTGCATTTGCGTTGAACCCTCGAACCCTGGAATCTTTGACCCCTTAACTTACCCTCATTAACGTTGATGATATATATCAAATAAACAGATTAAGAAGCCATGTAATTAATGTAAAGATTTATCCCCTATTTGCCGTATAAGAAGTTATGCTGTTACCGAAAAAAGACAGAAAACTTTGTCCCAATATTGAGGCCCCTCATGATAATTGCTTTTGCAATGAAATGAGCAGTCAGGATGTTGAAAAAGCCATATATTTTTGCGCAAATCATTACGATTCATGCGAAATCTACATAGAACATCATGCTGATCTCTTAAGTAGCACTCCAGACAGCTTTCTTAATCAGGACGGATGCACAGAAACTCCCTCGTAAGCAAAATAAATCAATCCCAACGCTTCTTTACCTATCTAAAGACAATGTCGTATAATATCTTCCAATTTTAAAGCAGCTCTTTTTTCTGCTTATTTCTGGAGGATTTTACATAGTGAATATTATTGTCTGCATAAAGCAGGTGCCTGATACAGCTGAAATAAAGATCAATCCTGAGACCAATACTCTCATAAGGGAGGGTGTTCCCAGCATTATCAATCCCTTTGACCTGAATGCGATCGAGGAAGCATTGCTGATCAGGGAGCAGACAGGAGGCAAAGTAACGGTTTTGACAATGGGTCCACCCCAGGCAGAGACATCACTTAGAGATGCCATTGCAATGGGTGCTGATGAAGGAGTGCTTCTTTCTGACAGGGCCTTTGCAGGTTCTGATACATGGGCAACTTCCTACACACTTGCCAAAGCGATTGAGAAGCTGGGTGCTGACATTATTTTCTGCGGCAAGCAGGCCATAGACGGAGATACTGCCCAGGTAGGTCCAGAGACAGCCGAATTTCTGAACATTCCCCATGTTTCTTATATAAGGAAGATCGAAGAAGTTACTGATAAATCTATTCGAGTACAGAGACTGATGGATGAAGGCTATGATGTTGTGGAATCATCTCTCCCTGTTCTCTTAACTGTGGTAAAGGAATTAAATGAACCAAGAATGTCTTCTCTGAAAGGGAAGATGAAGGCAAAAAAAGCAGAAATAAAAGTCATGGGTTGTGCTGATATAGAGGCAGATGAAAACAGCCTGGGTCTTAAGGGATCACCTACACAGGTGAAAAATATTTTTGCACCTGAAATGAAGACCGATAGAAAGATGATTGAAGGCAGTCCTGAAGAACAGGTAGATCATTTGATAAGTGAATTAAAGGAGATCAAATGCCTGTAGTAGTCAAATTAGACAAATGCACCGGCTGCGAGACTTGCCTTGAGTCCTGTCCTTACGATGCAATTGTCATGAAGGACGGGAAGGCTGTGATCAATGAATACTGCAATGAGTGCATGACCTGTTTATCTGTATGTCCCGAAGGCGCAATAATTGAAACAATAGACGCGTCAATCAAGGAACAGAAAGAGAAGACAAAATCCAAATTCACTGATTATAAAGATGTTCTTATTTTTGCAGAGCAAAGGGAAGGTGAAACAGCCGCTGTTTCTTTTGAACTCCTTGGAGCTGGCAGAAGGCTTGCAGATAAACTTGATGCCGGACTGTTTGCAGTTCTTCTTGGAGCAGGGGAGGATGAGGCAAAGGAACTGATAAAATGGGGAGCAGACAAAGTCTTTTTGTGCAGTGATCCAGCGCTTAAACAGTTTAATGATGATACATATTCACATATACTTGCTGATCTTATTAAAAAACAGAAACCTTCCATAGTCCTTGCAGGCGCGACTCCTATAGGCAGATCTTTTATTCCAAGGGTTGCTGCCAGAGTAAGGACCGGTTTGACAGCTGATTGTACCTCTCTTGAGATTGACAATGAAACAGGCGCGCTCCTTCAGGTCAGGCCGGCCTTTGGTGGTAATATTATGGCGACCATTCTTTGCCCGGATTACAGGCCACAGATGGCAACTGTCAGGCCAAGAGTTATGAAGAAGGCTGAATATCAGGAAGACAGATCAGGAGAGATAATTAATATTTCTGCTGACAATATAGAATCCAGGACCAAAGTGCTGGAGACCGTAAAAGAAGTATCAGAGATTAGCGTTAATCTGCATGAGGCTGATTTTATCATAGCTGGCGGGCGAGGTGCTGGTGGTGAAAAGGGTTTTAAACTTCTTAAAGAGCTTGCAGAAGTCCTGGGAGGTGTAGTAGGAGCATCCAGGGCAGCTATTGATGAAGGATGGATATCATATAGTCACCAGGTTGGACAGACAGGAAAGACTGTTAACCCGAAAATATATATTGCATGCGGAATTTCCGGGGCAGTTCAGCATCTGGTGGGGATGCAGTCGTCAGATATGATTATTGCTATAAACAAGAACCCTGATGCGCCGATCTTTAATGTTGCTACATATGGAATAGTCGGGGACATGTTTGAGATTTTACCGTTGCTTACAAAGAAGATTAAAGAAATAAAAGGGCTTTAATAAGGCTTTATTTTGTAGAAGGATTTTAGCTGTAACCCTGAACTTGCCTGCAGGCAAAGTGAAGGGTCTTTTTTATTTTAAAAGCATTAAGCGAATTTACTAAAGGAGAGAAAATGAAAATAGCTTTTGTTTTTCCCGGCCAGGGTTCTCAGCATGTTGGTATGGGAAAAGACCTGTACGATAACTTTAACGAAGCAAAGGAAATTTATAACAAAGCATCTGAGTCCCTTGGTTATGACATAGGGGCTTTAAGTTTTGAAGGTCCTAAAGATGAACTGAACAGGACTGTCAGGACCCAGCCGGCACTCGTTACCGCAAGTTATGCAGCATATCAGGTTCTATTATCCAAAGGGATTAAGCCGGAATTTGTTGCCGGGCACAGTTTAGGTGAATATTCAGCTTTAGCTGCATCAGGTACAGCTGAGTTTGCCGAGATAGTTAAACTCACTGAGATGAGAGGACAGTTTATGCAGGAGGCTGTTCCGGAAGGCAAAGGATTAATGGCCGCAGTGATCGGACTGGACAGGGAGAAAATCATAGAGGTCTGTAAGTCTGTGAAATCGGGTTACGCTGCTCCAGCAAATTACAACTGTCCCGGTCAGATTGTTATTGCAGGAGAAAAAACTGCTGTTGAAGAAGCTATGAAACTTGCTGGGGAGTCAGGCGCCAGAAGGGCAATCCCCCTGGCAGTGTCTGTACCCTCCCATTGTAAAATGATGAAAGCTGCTTCAGACAGGTTGTCAGAATTGCTTGAGGCAATTGAGTTTCGTGCTGCTCATATCCCGATAATAAATAATGCAGATGCCTCAATTTTAACGGAACCTGTTGAAATAAAAAATTCACTTATCCGCCAGCTGAATAATCCGCTTTTATGGGAAGACTCTATTAAAGTTATGAAGGACAATGGGGTGGATACTGTTATAGAGGTTGGTCCAAAAACAGTACTTTCCGGGCTTATCAAAAGAATAGATAGCACTATGAAGATACTTAACGTAGGTGACTCTAAATCTCTTGAAAGCACTATATCTGCCTTACAATAATATTAATGCTTCACGTTGTTTTATATAAACCTGAAATTCCTCCTAACACAGGGAACATAGCGCGACAATGTGTTGGCATGAATGCCTGTCTTCACATCATCGGACCCATTAACATGGATTTGGACAGCAGTGCTGTTAAAAGAGCTGGCCTGGACCACTGGGATAAACTTGACCTTACCATTCATGAGAATCCAGAATCATTTCTTGAATGGCTGGGAAAGAGAAACCCCTGGCTGGTTTCAAAGCATGGGAAACTACGATATGACAGAGCTGATTACTCTGATGGGGATATTCTGATTTTTGGCAACGAGATAACAGGTCTTCCAGATGAATGGATTTCCCGATGGTCAGATAGAACCGTATATGTGCCCATGATCGGTAAAATCAGAAGTTACAATTTAGCTAACACTGCAGGTATTGTTCTTGCCCATGCAAGCCTGAAGGCCGGTATCTATGATTAGAGTAAATAATATTCAGATCATTTATCATTATCCAGGTTCAGGGTTAATCTATGGAATATAAACGAAAAAACTTGTTAAATTTAAAAGATAATGAAATGGTGATTGACAGAAATATTATGACAGTGTATAAGTATTTATAAAGAGTAGTAGATGATAATGAATATATTTATTTAATTTATAATAAATCAATCTTTTTAGGAGGGCTGAAATGAAAAGAATTTTATTAATATTAAATATTGTACTGGTATTCTTTGTTTCATTATGTACTGTCAATCTGCAAAGCGTTAAAGCCGGGATGATTGATTCTGATGAGTTCGAGTATTGGAAAAGCAATGCCTCTGATATCAATAATGATGGGAAAGTAGTTGGTTGGTCTTCCACAGCTAATGGTGTGAGGCAAGCCTATATGTATGATAATAAAGATGACTCTGTTACTGACCTGGGCACACATGTCGATAGTTACAGTTATGCACTTGGCATTAATGATAGTGGACAGGTAGTCGGTTACTTAAATATTACTGATAATATTCAGAGGGCCTTTTTGTTCGATGGTGAATCAGTGATTGAGCTGGGAACACTCGGTGGAACTTACAGTTTTGCCTATGCTGTTAACAAGTTTGGACAGGTTGCAGGATATTCCTATAATAATGAGGGACTAAAGCGTGCATTCTTATATGACAATGGAGTAATGCAGAATCTTGGTACTCTGGGAGGTATTTATAGTGTAGCCATTGATATTAATGACAGTGGTCAGGTGGTCGGCTATTCTAATATTGAAACCGGAGAAGTACATGCATTTTTATATGACAATAACACCATGATTGACCTGGGTACATTAGGGGGCGATGTAAGCATGGCAAAAGCAATTAATAGCAGGGGACAGATCATAGGCTGGTCTGGAAATATTTATGAAGAGCGCCACTCCTTTTTATACGAAAATGGCTCCATGAAGGATATTGGCACTCTGGGCGGAGTTCACAGCGGTGCTACAGATATAAATGATTCTGGAATGATAGTTGGTTACTCCTATGATGGCTTTGGTGAGATTCATGCATATTTATATGATAATGGAATAATGAATGACCTTGGTACTCTTGGAGGATTCTCAAGTTATGCATTCAGCATAAACAATAATGGTCAGATTGTCGGCAGGGCCATGACGAGCTCTGGAGAACACCATTCTTTTTCATACAATCAGGGTGTGATGACAGATCTGGATATATTTGCCGGCTATTTCAGCACAGCATTTTAATCATAATTCATTTAGTTAAATCCCTTGGGTATTATTCCCCGTGGCTTTCCGCGTTCGTCATACCCGCGAAAGCGGGTATCCAGAAAAATAAAGTACTACGTGGATACTGGATTCCCGATTAACAGATCTCGGGAATGACTGCAGTTGATACCTCGCGGGCTTGCCCTGAGGTAGTTCATTTAAGTCAAACATTGATTGAGCTAAAACCATTCTGATATAATCATTGGATGATTGTTATACCAGCTATAGACCTAAAGGACGGAAAATGTGTAAGACTTCTTCAGGGAAAGAAGGATGAAGTTACTGTATATTCAGATGATCCTCCATCAATGGCAAAGCACTGGCAGGACCTTGGTGGAGAACTGCTCCATGTTGTAGACCTTGATGGAGCATTTACAGGAGAACAGCATAACTTCAGTAAAATCAAGGCGATTCGTGAGGCCATTGATATTCCTATAGAAGTAGGTGGCGGAATCAGGGATGTTGACCGGATTGCAAAACTGATTGACCTTGGAGTAGACAGGACAATTATAGGAACCTCTGCAGCAAAGAACCCGGAAATGGTACAGGAGGCCTGTGAAAAATATCCCGGCAAGGTGCTGGTCGGTATTGATGCCAAAGACGGGAAGGTAGCAATAAAAGGATGGGTGGAGGTCACTGAGCTTGATGCAATTGCGTTTGCAAAGCAGATGGAGGATGCAGGAGCTGCCGGAATAATTTATACGGACATATCAAGAGATGGCATGCTTACAGGACCTAATGTTGAGGCAATGGCAACGATGGTTAAAGCAGTGAAAATCCCTGTAATAGCTTCAGGCGGAGTGTCTAAGCTTGATGATATTAATAGCCTTAAACAAATTAACAACCTCTGGGGAGTGATAACTGGTAAGGCCCTTTATTCTGGAGCTATGGATTTAAAAGAAGCAATAGCTATAACAAAGGTGGGCAATTAATTGCTGGCGAAACGAATAATACCGTGCCTTGATGTCAAAGACGGCAGGGTCGTGAAAGGAGTTAACTTTCGGAACCTGGTTGATGCAGGTGATCCTGTGGAGAATGCAAAGTTTTATGATGAGCAGGGGGCTGATGAACTTGTATTTCTTGATATAACAGCCTCACATGAAAAACGCAAAACGATTCTGGATGTGGTTGCAAGGACAGCGGAAGATGTTTTTATGCCTCTTACAGTTGGTGGAGGAATAAAGACCCTTGAAGATATCCGTGATCTGCTAAATGCCGGATGTGATAAGATTTCTATCAATACAACAGCAGTTCGTGACCCTTACTTTATCAAAAAGGCTTCGGAGAGATTTGGAAGCCAATGCATTGTAGTAGCTGTTGATTCAAAGAGGGTAATTGAAGGAATGGATTTTGAACCGGATGAGCCCTGGCTTAACTGGTTAAGCGATCCTGAATTAAGTGAAACCAGATTGAACCTTCCTTCCAACGGATCTCCTGTTTGGGCACTTTCTACTCATGGAGGTAGAAAAATGAGACGCCTTGATGCAATTAAGTTTGCAAAAAAAATGGAGGAGCTGGGTGCTGGTGAGATTCTATTAACAAGTATGGACAGGGACGGAACAAAGATAGGCTTTGATATAGCATTAACCAGTAAAATTGCTGAAACCGTAACCATTCCTGTTGTTGCATCAGGAGGAGTAGGGACCCTTGAGCATATGCGTGAAGGCCTGGTTGAGGGTAAGGCTGATGCTGCACTGGCTGCTTCTATTTTTCACTATCGTGAATATTCTATAAGAGAAACAAAAGAGTATTTGAAGTCAAAGGGTGTTCCGGTCAGGTTATAATATAAGGTTCAACCTCAATTCTTCATTAATTCTTCATTATTCCCGTATTGTTTTCCTTCTTTTTTTGCCATTGACAACGCATGGGCGAGGCGGTGCCTCGCCCATGATAACAAAACATTCAATCAAAGTGCGTCCCATCGGGACACCCCTACGTTTTTTATTTTTTATCTTGTCATTTAAATTTTATTATTCTTTTTTTTAAGACACAATTAAATTTACACATCCTGAAACACATTTTTTTTAATATGTTTGCAGCACCTATACGTACATTTTTTGTATTAAAGCCACGAATTATGACTTAATGTTTTACAGATTAAATTATGAGAATAAT
>PVMK01123481.1_pt1 | contig 19979 bp, 16 predicted proteins | sample 1853481 | NCBI WGS metagenome assembly PVMK01 (sample SAMN08533507, study PRJNA380276) | Marine sediment metagenome, whole genome shotgun sequencing project. | reverse complement strand
CATTTTCCTGAAATCACAAAGTCTTGCATTTTGTTGTAAGCATATTTCATACCTTGTCCCGCATGAGTCCCTTCTCTTAGATCTGCATACATGAATGGTTGTGGGCCATCTTCTGGAGGATTCATAAAGAAAGCTCTAGCAGCATCATATTCATTTGATGGACCAGGCCATATTTCCCAACTTTTAATTTCTCCATATCCCGTAACTTGAAAGAAGTGTCCTTCTTCTTTTGCTGCCTCTATTAGACTAGTAACAATAACTTTAACCATTTGCCAGCGAGCACAATCAGTAAATCCAGGCAATATTCCCATATCCTTGGCAGCCATGGATCCCGAACCATCACAAATAAAATTAATAAAGGTGGCCTCTCCTTCTGTGGGTTTTCCTGAAGCCGTAGGTTGATCCACTCTTTGCACAGGTGATCCTTCTAAAATTCCGGGGACAAGAGACTCCGGTCTTAATTTTGATTCTGGATCTATTCCAGGCTTCCAGGATTGCATACGAGTTGGTTCCACTGGAAATTTAATCTTCTTGGGAGCAGGGAAGTCCATTTTATTCATAGCCTCAACAACTATTTCCAAAGGATTTATAAATTCCGGATAATCACCAGGTTCTGTTTCTGTTTCATTTTCTGATAACCATGCATACGGATCCTTGGCTATTAATGATGCTTGCTTAAAGTCACCACTCATACTTCAAGACCCTCCTTACTTCCTCAGTTATTTAGCTATTTATTTTTTCCCTTTATTTCCGGAGCCTCTAACTCCGACATTCATTGATTGTCCTAGCCCTGCAGAGCCTGTGCTTCCAGAAGCCTTTAGCATAGCTTTTCCATATTTCATTTCCGCATCGATTCCCCAATTAGGACATACTCTAAATCCATCAGAGGTGGTAAACGGCTCCCAGGGAGTTCCAGCTGCAAATTCATGCACAAGTTCTGTATCGAATGCCTCTTGAGTATAAAAATTTGGTTTCCCAGTAACTTTTCCAGTAGTTGAGTTTACCCAGCCTTGCGAAGATCTAAAGTTCATAACCCCTCCAGCATCGAAAATATCATTACAAGTAGTGCACCTCATGACTGTATAAACAGTCATCATGGAGTCGTCTAAGTATTGGACTCCGGCTTCAACGAAATGAGTTGATCTTACTTTCTTTTGAGCTCCTTGCACTAATTTACTGACTTGTCCATTTAATGTGCACATCGGTAATTTTACTCTAGAGATTAAATATGTTGGAATGAAACTGGTATCTCCATCCGTCACTATTGGCCAAAATGTTTCTTTACTGGCTTCTGATTTCAGTTTTACTCCGCGTAGCTTTCTCCAGAACTCCATAGAAAATGGTGAAGTGTTACCACTCGTTGAAATTGAATTAGGTGCTCCAGCAAGAACTGGTAATAATTGTGATTCTTGGTGATCTTTAGTCAAATAAGTTTTAGAATATAAATGATCGGCATAGTAAACTGTGGGTTGGCGATAACTATAACTACCGGTGGCGTAGGCGAAGTTTTGGAAGATATATTTTCCTTTGGGAAAGTCATTGAGCTTCTTACAATACTCAGCTAACCATTCTTTACCTGCTTTTTCTTTTTTATTTACAAAGAGGAATCGGGGACTAAATCACCAGCGGCGTTTAATACTTCAGATGAATAATCAACCCATCCTCGATAACGATCTCGCATTAGAACTCCTCTTTCACTGCAGCCTTCAAGAGTTATTTGAGTGAATTCATCTTTTACGATTCCTTTTGCATATTTGGTTATAATGTCTACTACGTCTTGTCTTCCAGAATCAATTAAGTCCTGAACAGTAATATTCTTATCAAGATTAGACTCTCCAGTAAATTCATCCTTTTCTTCATCGAACTTAATGAGATCCAACAATTCTTGGACGGTAGGATCATTCGGACAAAATTCTTTCCCTCCTTGATTGATGGGAATATCTGTAACATCTTCCATATATTTCTGAAGTGAAAACTTAGCTGGAAGATATAAACTATATTGATATGATTCATCCATATGTTGTCGTGGACGCATCTCTAATGTAATTCGATAAATAGGTGCTCCTTGGAACTCTTTTGGTTGCTCGGCAGAAGGAGGTAATGGATTTGGACTAGTAATAGTTGGAACCATAGCGTTATTTAATTCACCCCATTGCCTAGAATATCTATGTCCGTGTTGTTTGCCATGGACATCTCTACTAGTGCACCAATAACTAGTTCCTAAATCTTTCCCTAATTTGAACTGAGCTCTCCATGAATCAGTGTCGGAATAATCTCTATGAGAATAAGCAGTGCATTTGAATCTAGGTGGGGGCTTCCATCTCAAAAGCCGCATTGGAGATATAGGGAGTTCTTTCACTAGTGGCTTACCTATACAATACGCGTCATTTGGAATCATTAATTTTTTATTACTATAACCTACATTAAGTGTAGGAATTTGCTTTGCAAATGATTCATAACCATTGGAACGATATGAATAATCGGTTTGACCGCTTGTAGATGACTTTATTGAATATTCGAATGCGGTAGCCATTCCAACGACGGGTCTAATGAGTTGACTTTTAGGTCCAATGTTTGCTTGAACCGAATGTTGATTTTGATTAACTGTTCGGGATTTTTCCTGTTGTGGATTACTAAATTGTTGATCTACAGTTAAGCTGGGAGGATAATGTTCTGCATATGAAGTCATACCACATCCTACCTTTTTTAAATCTTCTCCACTACAACGCTCACATCTAGAATTGCTAGGCATGGATCCGTGACTTGTATTACAGGCAGTGCATGACCATATTGTATTGCATTTAACTCTTGCTATGGTTGGATAAGTATCTTTTCTATATCCCTTTCCTTTGTTATATTTCTCGAACTTTAATGGTTTATTTCCCATCGATCCTGGTTGATAGAAACCACAATATTCAAATTCCCATAGATTCATGAAATCTCGTCGAAGACAATGCGGGCAAACATATATTCCAGTTTCAAATGCGTCAGCAGGGGCAATAGGTTTATGTCCTTTAGAAAACTTCATAATGTTATTGATAATTTGTTCTGTATTATCTACAAAATGTCCAGTAATTTCTCCAAGATCTATAGCCTCTATATCTCGTGGATTTTTCTTATCTTGAGCAAAAACGAGTCTAAAGTTTTCCTTCAATATTTTCTTCCCTTGTTCGGAATTAAAAGGATTTGTTGAGTAACTCATGTAATTTCTCTCCTATTCATGTGAATTCAAATATTCCCGCCATAGTTGGTGCATAAGCATCAATCCAAGCATCACCGGCAGCATAACCAAATTTGGGTTTCTTAGTTTGCGTTTCCCAACCGTGATTTGCATAATGACCTCCCCAACCATTTAAGAGTAAATGAACGATTTGGATCCTATTGTTATCTCCTCCAATTTTTTGATCCCAACTTTGTTCGGTTTCTGATTGATTCCAGTGTCCCCAACACGAACTACAATAAACTCCTGTTAGTGGAGAAATATCATCAAAATATCTTACTTCATACCACTTACCAGCAATTTGAAGTTCTAACATAGGTTGATAATATGGAGTATAATTAAAAGGTGCGGGTTTCGAAGAATTCTTCTGTTCACGAATTAAATCACTTCGTGTCTTTCCATCATAGGTTTTAATATCTTCTACCGTGTATGTTTTAGAAGTAGATAATTTAGGATACTTGGAACTACCTCCTATATCTCTAAGTCTAACTTGCCTATACTCTTTATCTTGTTTCTCACAAACAGAATGTGCTAATGAAGGAAAATATTGTGTTCCTCTCCCTAGTCCTTGATGAAGCTGCCATAATGGTGCATCCTCTGGTAAATCTGCTGCAAATCTATTATCTGTTAAAGTCTTTCCGGCATAGGTTCTTAAGTTAGTTAATAATGCCCCATCTTTGTAAAGATCATTACTGGATCGGATAAACATAGATAGGTGATTACCAAATAACATAGAGGATTTATACTTATCTTTTTCTTCTTCACTAAGTCTTCGAGACAGTGCTGTTCCATTCATTACATTATAATTAACCATAATGTCAGATATCATATTCATCCACATACATTTGTCAGAATAATCTACAGGAATGTCCTCGAGTGCAACTTTCCAAGAAACTGCTGATTGACCTGGATGAATATTGTTGTGGCCGATCTCGTGCGCTAAAGTAAATCCAGCGACGAATTGACTGGCTTCATCTACAATTCGGGCATCGAAATTATGATAATTCTCTGGTATGCACATTGCCATGTATTGGGGCGGTAAAAAGATCTTTCCCATGTTTGTGGCGGGTCCGTGGTATCCGGATCCTATAGAGAAATCAGTTATTGCTCCACCATTGTTTAATGAAGTATTCGCTTGTAATGGTAAAATATATGACCACGCATCGATCATGCGCTCGGGCGCATTTAATTCTGCTGCGTATTGAGACTCGGCTTGAGCCTTAGCGAAGGAGCGAATACTCATGTATTCAAGCCCCTTGTGTGCTCCTTCTGATTGCATCTCTAAAGAGCTGATTATATGCACTAACATCATTTTCCGTTATATTTCCAGAATCTAGATAGAGAGCTTCGACGCTGTCTCCAGAATCATAAAAGTCTGCATTATCTATACTTACAAAGTTGCCAGGAAGATCTATCTGATTTCCAATAAGGATTGTGTTCTCCAAGAATCCACTCGTTATTCCATAGGTAGTTACTAATGAAACTGTCTTGGTAAACTCGTCATCATTTTCTTCAATGTTTGCAGCGATCCATACCCATAATCTTAGGTTATCTCCAGGAACTTCAGTAGCATCCTTATCTACTAGACCCTTCTCCTTCATTAGAAGTAGAAGTGAACTTGCTTTTCTAGATGTCGGATGATGTCTTAGATCGAAACAGAATATAGCTCCTGTCTTGGTAAATACATCTTGCATCCATAGCAGAGGAGTTACCTTTTGAATGGCTGCTTCTGGTGTCTCCGTTGGATTTGCTAAGATAGATTCTAAACATGATTCTATATCTTCCATTGTAATCTCGAAATCTAAATTATTTTCAGAAACAGTTTTGCTACTAGGATCGATAACTACTCCTTCCATAGTCCAGGGCCTAAATTTGTCAGTTATTGCATCACTAGCTGCTAAATATGTTCTTGGAGATCTAGCAGTAGAAGCACTAATAGGGATGAAATCATCATTAAAATCTTGTTCGTGATGATAGGATCCACTTATTCTCATCTTTTGATTAGACATTTGATAAGAGAACTCTGATGTCTCATCAACTAGGAACATAGAATCGAAATCTTCATTAGGCATCAATTTAGTAATATCGAAAGAGTCATCCATTTGGCCGAACAATTGTCCATAGCCACCTACAGCATCATTGTATGTAGAATTCATAGCAACTCCTGGATTTGGTTTAACAATATATTTACTTGCTAATTCCTCATCAGGATTCCAAATATTATAAGAGGATAATGCATAAGACACATTAGATGTTTCATCAGGAGATAAGTTAAATGAAGGTCCTACGAATGCTTGAATTCTAGATTCTACTAATCCCAATAAATATGTTCTATCGTCTGTGAATAATAGAGGATCGTTTGCAATCTTTCCTCGGAGATAGTAATAATCATAAAGGCTAAAATCTAATTTAATTTCTTCTGCAGTGCTATCAGCTAACTGAGTTAGAGGATTTATGTTTCTAGTTGGAGCATTCATAGCCTTGAAATATTTAGTGTATCTTTGTGCATACGTCATCCCATCATCTTGACGAAGACAATCCGCTTCACTAGATTTCTTTTCTTGTTCTACTATCATTGCTGCAATATGCCAGTGAATAGGAGTGGTTCTCAAAGATAAGTCATTAGTGCCTGATCCATTAATGGCTGTCTTTAATGGGTCTAGAACTTTGAGTTCATATTCAGTAAAGTTTCCAGCAGATTCTAATACGCTTCTGCATCTTTGATAATATGCATCCCATACATCCAATAAGCTATTCTTTCTATCCTTACTATTTGGGTTAGCGGCCTCATCTGCTAAGGGATCCCATACTCCGGAACCACCATCTTCATCGGAAGTAGATAGAACATATCCGGCTACAATCAGTTCTTTCACTAATTCTTGTTCAGAAGTTAGTGCGCCCATGCCGCCTTCTATTAATCCAGTATCCCTACCTTTGGGGTCATCTCCAGCTCGTGCCGGACCCATTCGATGCCCTATCACAAATGGTAAAGCATCTAAAATCTCTTTTCGAGTTACGAAATCCTTTCCTCGAAGGAATGCGAAGGCGCGTGAAAGTTTAACCAATGACTTAGTGAATCGGAAACCTAGAACTCTCGTGAATAATGTAGGAGTTTGTGTTTCCATATCATCGGACTTTGGATCTCCGAATGCTGTAGCATTGACTTCGAATCCAGGAGGAGTTCCACCCTCTAATAATGTCTCGTTAGATGCCTTAGATATATCGATCAATGGGCTGCTATGAATTGTTTTAGCTTCTGGTAAAGACATCTTTCTTGTTTCTGATCCTGTTTGATTCTCCAGAGGTTTACTCATGAATCTTTGAGTAAACATAACAGAAAGCAATGAGATATCTCTTAGGCCATCATAGTTATTCATATCGCCTCCAGTGTTGTTAAATGGAATGGTATCAATATGTTTCCATAGAGCCATCAAATCACTAATTCTGAGGGAATGTGCTTTCTGAAGGGTATCACTTGCTATTCCTATTTCTTGATCGAAGATAACTTTATCCTGTGGTTGAGATATTGCCTCCTTTTCCATAGTCTTAGTAGAAATGGTCTGAGGATTATACTGGGCATTTAATTGAATATATCTTTGACCTAATGTTACAGTAGAGAATAATAATTCCATGTCGATCCTGTCCACGAAAGCTAAGTCGTTTCCTTTTTGGTGGGGGTTAGTATCCATCCAAGCGACGAAGCTAGGAGATCTAAAAGAACGTCCTCTATATTCAACTTCTTTTTCTGCAATTAGACCTAGGATAGCATCTTCTACACCGGACTGAGATCGGTTGGCTTCGTTGAAGAACTTAACTGGTTGAGTAACTACTGGTCTAGGAATTGGTTCGAATTCATAACTCGAAATACGTTTCTGCGCATCTGTAGGATCCGGACGAGAAACTTGTCTAATATCCATACCATAAAGAACCTCATCGGCTCTCTTATCGTAATCGATTTTAGCTATTCCTATTTCTCTCAACATCTCTCCCTTAATTTCTGTCCGCCCAGATGCTTTATCCTCAACTCTAGCATCATAGTAATGAGACATCAACCACTCTCTTAGGTAATAACCTTCATCTCGACCAGCGTCGGTTCGTAGATTTAATTTAGTAACTTCCTCGGCTAGTGTAGATCCGTCAGGAACAGTAATTCCAGGAGCTAAAAGATGATTATAGTTTACATCGAACATTGCTTTATAGTCAGAATTTGTTGGGTGCTTTTGTCCTTGAGTAATCTTACCGTTTCCATTAGCAAAGGCTTCAAGACCCAGGTTGATCGGCAATATATGATATACGAAATATTTGGAGCCATCCATTGCGTCTTTTTCTTGTCTCCAAAGCCAAACATTTAGTAATGCTTTACGATAAGTGCTAGGATCTAGGGCTCCAAGTTTAGGTGCATTAGTAACTCCTCCAGTAGTCTGAGGTATTGCATATTTCTTTTGCAAGAAAGTGTCATCGAATAAGTAGGCTCCGGACTTTTGTATAGGGTGGCTCAAACCAAGTAATTTACACTGTTTAGGCGTGACTTCTGGCCACGAAGTCTTCTTGCCTGTAAAGCTATCATAATGATACCATTCGGAGAATCTCCATTGGTTCCATGCTACTCTGATGCCGTCCGTATTGTTATTCAGATATGCATCATATTCCTGTCCCTTTAGGATAAGATGGAATGGGGAGTCGGGATCCTCGGGCCTAATTGGAATAAATCTAGTTCCTGTATCGAATCCATAGCTGTTTGCCATAAGCAAACCAGCGGACTCAACAACGGTAGTTTTTCCAGTTCCTGGAATACCTGATAATCTACAAGTGGAATCCTTCATTAACCATGCGGCTAAGAATGCCTCTGCTTGTCTAGGATCATCGAAACCGAAAACACTAGTCAAAGTAGAGTTTATCCTTCGAATGTTATCTAATCTCTTAGCTTGGCGGGCGCGTTTGTCCTCGCCTTGCTTTGAAGTAGTCCCCAATCTAGCGATATGATCTTCTATTGTCTTTTTGATGCGTTCATCACTAAACATTCCGGCCGGAGATAATGAACCAGTTTCAATGGAAGCAAGAGATTGTTTCGATCCTGTGTCGGTTAAGAAATTTTCACCTTCTCTGAATTGAACGAACTTGATATCGTTTCTGGTTGATCCTCCAAAGACAAGGGCGTTATCTGCATCAGGTATTTCTTCGAAATCTTGGATCCAGGCGTGTTCCTTAAGCTTATCTAGCATCTCATCTCCAAGATAGGTAGATAATACACTATCTACCATTTTCTCGTCAACCGGATCAGGATCCGGTGATTCATCAACAGTGCCGGTTTCTTCAATTAATTCCTCAATTAGTCCACCTGCGGGAAGAACATCCTCATCTCCCTTTTCATAAGTCGAAACAAACTCGCCAGAATCTTTATCGAATTTACTAATATTTCTCTTTCTCTCTGCCATCGTAATCACTTCCAAATTAATTTGAATCTAACTAATCCCATATCGGGATCTGGATTCGGTAATATAACACAAACATTGTCGTCGTTGTCTAGATAAATTAAGCCACCTGTTCCAGCCAAGATTGGCTCACCCGCAGAATCTGGATAGCTCTGTCTTTTATCTAATAGGTTCACAGGAATATTCTTTATTGTCCGATCCATGCGCATTTGAGTCGGCATGGTTGCCGCACTTAGTCCTGTTGGATATTTATTGAGTGTTAATTGGGTTATTAATCCTTGGAGCTTCTGTTGGTTACCATTTTCTATGGCAGAGAATCCTCGATTTACTTCATCAGGCATAATAATTGTTTCTCCGCTCTTGAATTCAATCTTTGCTTGATCTCCTTCCTTTGAAACCCATATCCCTGCAATGGATCCCTTTGACGAACCCACGCGGGCTGGTTCTATTAATTCAATATTTACATCTCCTGTAGATGGGTCCGTAGTAATAGATTCCAAGGATAGATATCTTTCATCACAAGGGAAAATTAACTTTTCTGAATGGAATTCTCCAGCAGAATAATCAAATCCTGTATATGTATCTGTATTTTTTGCCACGAATAATTCTAATTCTACGAATTCAGTGGCGAGATCAACTTCTTTAGCTGTGGACTGATCAAATGGAATTGCTTGGAACATTAATGGGAACTTCTTTGCTAGAGAATCAGCATTGAAGTAGCCAACTCCTATTTCATTGGTGAAAGCTGTCCAGGAATCTGGATATGAATCTGTAACTAATTCTTTAGGTGGATAACTAATCAAGGGTCTCTGATACCATTCTACTGCTAGAACAGTATCTATTAATTGGTGAGGGGCTACATCTGGTGATGGAGCTGTCATTACATTTACTGGAAGCATAGCGGTTCCCTTTGCATTTCCAACTTCTACCTTTAGTTCAGTGGCTCCATCCTTAAACCATTCAATAATTTCTGTAGTTTGTTTGCCTTGGTCATAAACTAGGCGAATATCAATTGTTCCCATACTCGTGCGTATAGCAAAAGTCATTCCCTTTAGTGGATCATCGTCAATAAATGTGAATCTAGAATCTTTAGAAACTGTTACAACATCCTTATCTCTATCCCACTTATATTCTTTCCATTCTGGTTTAGATTTACCATTAGTATTGAGTAACAATGGATTTCCAGCTTTGAAGGCTAATTGCATTAATGATGGATATTGCTTAATATAATCTGTAGGGGGAGTAACCTTTCTTTGTCCTTTCGCCCAACCAGCTTGTGATTTTTCCCAATCTTTCATAATCTTATTATAGACTGCCTGGTCTGGAGTAATATCTAATACCAACCAACTGGATCCCATAGAGAATGTAGATGACTTGGTAAAATCGCTAATAGTAACCTTAACTCCTTCAGGACTGAATTCTCTCTTTGGTTTGCTTGGTTTTGCGCCAGTGCTAACACTGAGGGTTGCACTAGGGGTTGGCTTAGTCTTTTTTGCACTTACTGGTGGAGCACCCCTTTTCGGAGCTGCTCCAAGTTGTGTAGCCATATTAGGGGATGGATCATTTGCAACCCCACTTATGATACTTGCAAACTCTACTGGAGAACTTTGACCGACTGTCCAATATCCTAGAGTTCCATAATCTGGAGAGGTTCCATTAACTAGGTTCGGGAAAGCAACTGGATTTCCCGTTGTTTTATTAACCCGCATTCTACTGCTCACTTTCTTAGCAGTTCCGAATTGTGATAAAGAACGAATCATCCACAAAGGAGTTGCTACCTTATCTTGGAATGTTAGAATCGCACTGAGATCTGAAATGGTTTGCCATTGTGGGGTGGATCCATTATTGCTATATTTATAATTATCAATAGATGCGGGAACGGCTACTTGTCCAGTAGCTGTAGATAATGAAGATTGAGGATATTTAGTCGCTCCTAAAATACTTGATTGTGGATATCCATAATATCTGAATGGTCTTGCGCCCGAATATTCATCCTTCTTGTTAGGATCATTATATTGCTGAATATAGTTACCTTGATTATAGAAATATTTAAGCATTTTCTCTCGATCGCTATTAGTATATGCTATACCCTTAGCTGAAGCTAATTGGAAGGCTGAAATATAGGGAGTGTTCCACAACCAATCCTTGCCCGCTCTTAAGTTAGGATTCGATGATTGTGCTAAAAGTCCACTTTGAGAATCGAGCAATTGTTTCAATAGTTTCTTAGGTAAATTTAAATCATCAAAAGCTTTTTCGAATGGAACGATTAACTTTAATGGTTTGGGAAGTGCTTCTTTTCCATTACCCTTAGAGTCTGTAAAATCGATAGTATTAAAAACGGACGGGGTAGAAACTTGAGCTTGCACACCATCAAACCATTCACCTAATGCAAACATGATAGAACTTTGTAACTCCCATTGACCCTTGAGCTCCGAATATGTTCTTCCCATAGTTCCAAAAGAAACGCCAGGAATCTGTGGGAGTGTAGGTGAATTAGACCTAATTATAGTATTGTAGTTGGATCCAGTCAAAACATTTCTCATCGTGCTGTTATTGTAGCGGAGTTGAGCCTCCATATCCCATCCAATAACGTGAGAAACTGATGTGCCGTTATCTGAACTTTTAATTCCACAAAGTCCGATTCTCTCATTTCCTTTAAGGATGTCTGAGTTAGCTATAGTGGTGATGTGTATCCCTAATTCTGTCATTTTGAATCCAAGAGAAACCGCATAATCCATGATCGAAAACCACTTTGTGAACGACATGGTAGGTATTGGATCGAAAGATGCCATGATAAGTAGTCCGGTTACCTACTATATTAAGTTTGGTGTTCTATATCTGTCTACCGTTATTTCTTAGATCTGCAATTATTTCTGCACGAGCAAAACGATACACCCTGTCTAACCACTGAATTCTTCTTTTGAATAAATTAGCTATCACCTTAATCTCGGGATATCTCGACGAATAGATATCTAACGCGCGCACGAAGTCAATCAAGTTAGAATCCGCCCAAACGCTAATTCCAGTATCAGTCAGAGAATCGATAAAATCTCTATCCATCAACATCTTATCTAATAGAACCAAATTAGATTCTGTTCCGCTAGGAATATAATGTGGGTGGAGATCCATAAATCTTTCAGTTAATTCTATATAACTTCTAATATGAACCTTGCGTGTCCAAGATAGCCAATCCTCCATACGATTGCTACAATAACGAACCCAGACAGGGTTCAATTTGATATCTTCACTCATCATCATCCGACTCCTCGCCAATTACTTCGTAATATTCTTCGGCAAGGTTGAGACCTAAGTCTTCGGTTTGATCTTCGATTATGTCTTCAATTTCATATCCTTGTTCTTCAGCTTCTGCCTCATTCAGCCAAACAATATCTTCTTCAGAGTCCATCTCGGTATCTGAAAGATCTAAACCTAAATTTTCTGCCATTTCTTCAGCAGTTTCTAATCTTGTATTCAAGACCGGCGCGCTCTCGAAACCAGGCACATTTAGAGGATCATAAGTTCCTAGATTACTAGGGGTCAATAATTGGTTCTCAGTGTCGAAAACTATTTTAGATGATGCTGTTTGTTTCTTTTTCTCAGCTGCCATAGCGATTTCTATTTCAGATAGATTATGTTCTATATCTGGAGCTGCTCCGGAGGCAAAGGCAGTAGTGGTTTCTTTTCGAGTATTAATTTTTAATTGTCCGTCAGCAGCGGCTACCTTGGCTGGATCCAAACCGGCGGCTTTTGCCAAATCTTCGAATCCTCTGATCAGCATATCTGGTTCGGGCATCATATCTGTATATGTGTATGCGCCCGTATCAGCCGTAGAATATTCAGGCCCGTCTAGGACAGCTGCCCAATCCACTCCGTCAGTAAATGGATTTGCAGTTAATGGAATTGGCCCTTCGTAGTAATTGTTGGCCATTTCTAGAGAGTCTCCATCCTCACTTACTGATTCTCCAAATGAAAATTCATCAGATTCAGCTAATACTGTATCCTCGGTAACGAATAATCCGCCACCATCACCTTGTGCTTCACGAATCTTAGCCAAGAATGCTTCATCTTCCTCAGATAATGCTTGAGTTCTTCCTTCGAAGTATTGTGCCGCATTTTTAATGACTGGTGCTACATCTCCGATAATACTAGCCAAATCTCCTACACCCTGCACAGCAGGGGATCCGGCAAACTCTGAGCCGATCTCGTATTTATCAAGGAAATTTAGTAATGGAACTAGAACTTGTTGTGACATTTCTGGATCTAGATTATATCTATCCGCCAAGGTTGATGCATCTTCTCCTTCTTTCAAGAATAATTCGAGCAAACTACCCTTTGGAACCTTTTTCTTGGCTTCCTTTTTGGGTGGAACATCAGTTACGTGTCCAGTAACATCTATAACTGGATTATTACCCTGTCCGGCAGGTTTGATGATATCATCGAAGTCGCCCATATTCATCCATCCCAATGCTGCTATTTAACACTTCTGACCTACATATTCTCCAAGTATTCTTCCATTCCTTTCCTCAAAGCCTCAACCCAAGCATCCAACATAGGTTGGTTGGGTTGTCTATTCTCTTTTGGCTCTATTTCGGTAGCTACTACTCGAAGTGTGTTAGATAATAATCTCTGTGCAAATAAAGTATCTTCATCCTGTGTATCTAAAGCGGCTTTAGATATGAAAGTGGATAGTTCTTTAGTAACTCTCCTAAGTTCTCTTTCTCGACTAGTTGTCTTTAGTCTCATTATATCAAATAAAAACTCTGATTCTACTATGGAGATCAATCTTTCTTTGGTAGATAAATTTTCGTTATCCATTACTACTAAAGTATTTCGGAAACTAGGAAAGTAATTATCTACAACTTTCTGATCGTCGATTCCAATCATATTCATGAATCTTTTGAATTGTCTTTTGAGTGTAACCTCTCGTTCCATCTCCAAAAGATCTTTATAGCGAGATAAAGTGTTTCTCTGAGTTAACAAATCTTGCAATTTAATTAATTGCGGATTAGGATCAGGAATAACTTCTTCTTCTTCTTCAGAGTCAATGTTGTCAGACATAATATCTTCTGCAGTCATTAATAATACCTACCTAGCTTAATTATGGAGAAAAGCGAGATCCGCCTTGCTGATTCTGATAATCGCTAAGGAATTTGAAATCTAAATCATATGGATCTCGGGGATTCAAATTTGGTTTCTTTGCCTTTGATTCCTCTCTTTCATCTTCAGCCCTCTGGATCCTTCTGGTTTGTTTTCCAATTGTTGTTTCTGCTTCCCTAATGCTGGCCTCTAATTCAGCCATCTTTACATTAACATCATCTAGCTGACGCTTATAATATGTCATTGACCCGATTACGCCGATACCTATTCCAGCTACTGCACCAATCGCAAAAGCCTTCATAGGACTAAATGCTGCTCCGATAACTATCTTATCTTCTGCAGCTGATTCTCCAGATGCTGGAACGATTCCTCTAGTTTGCATCTCTGCAGTTAATTTTAATAGATCGGACTGGAAATCTGCTAGGTTATCTGCTTCTAATCTAGTCTGAGACATTGCTCCTAACGTTTCAAATAATTCTGTATCACTCATCTTTTCTACAGACTTGGAAGCGGTAACTGAAATTTGGGGATCTTCTGCCTTCTTACTTTCTGAAGCTCCGGATCCTAAATCGACATTTATTTGCGAAACTGCTTCGGCTTTGGCAACGGTTTCTGCGTCTAATGATTCTGATTCAGCTTCTACTACTTCAGTCATTTCTTCAGCCTCCTTTTCGCCTTCTGCGGCGAAGACACGCATTTCTTCTGCAGAGTGGATGATGGTGTCAGTAATTTTCTTGAATCCACGAATCCCTTTTCCGCGCTTACCTAAGACATATTTGCCTGTGCCAGTCATTTCTGCTAATTGTAGAAACATAGGCACCGTAATTTCGGTTTCGGAGCTTAGTAAATCCTTAGTTCCGGATCCTTTAACGCCTTTTTGATAACGGCGAATGAAATAGATCATGTAAAAGGCTACTTCTTCTTACTATATAATACATTCGGATAATTAACCGAAACATTCGGCTAGCGTCACTTATTTCAAGTTACCTTGATTGTTCCTACTGATCTTACTGAAATAATATTTCCCATAAGATTCTTTGATATACCTTTTTCTATGCTTTAGGGCAATAGCTTTAGCGTTTTTTCTAGCCATTATATCCACCCAAATAATTTCACTACCACAATACTGGCGAGGATCACATTAATGAAACCCAAGATAGTTCTAGTCAAGGCTAGGCTACCGACGTGCCGTTGAGACCATTTATCTATATCTTTACCATTCATGTCGGTGCCCATTCCCATATTAAATCATGACCATAACGTTGCGATATCCGCATAAACTTCGTTTACATTTGTAGTATTCATGGTTTCTAAAGCCATCACAGTAGCAGTGATCTGAGATAATTTAAGTTCCCTCATTTTATCATATATTCCCATATCGCTTGCTCTTTCTTGAAATCCTTTTTGAGCTAAATAACGCTCTAATTGAAGTAGATCTAATCTCCACCTAATTCCGCCCTTTCTATCCTTAGATTGTGCATGACGGAACATAGGACGATTACGAAGAATTCCTACTACTTCCCTTGAAGTATATCTTCGTGGTTTATGTGAAACCATGAAGGAAGATATCTCAGTAGAATATCCATAACCTGCATGAGCTAGAAGATACTCGACAATATCGAATACTAATGTCTCAGTCAAAGGTAAAGGGCGTTGCCTCTTATCATCATTAACCATTAGATTCCCTCATTCTTCTTCTGAGGCTCTTTCTTCTAGTTGTTTTCTGACTCTTTCTTGAGCTTCTTCAGGCAAAGAATCAAATACTATCTGATGGAGTTCTTGTTTGTATGCATCTTTGGCCTCATCCAAAGTCATACCCTCTCCTTTCTTTTCCATAATGTATTTCTTCTTATCGCTTTCGAATTGCATTAAATTTAGAATAGCCATATTTTCGGTAGAAATTTTTTGCTCCTCATAGGGTTTTGCAAAAAGCTCGTCTATTTCATTACCTAATGACTTAGGATCGGGCACACCAGGAGTTACGAATTCTTCCATGTCTTCATCTAGTGAATGACCTGTGCCACCCATTCTTTCAATAAATTCTGCCGCACTTTTTCGTGTGACGTATAATCCCACCCTAGGCCAGAATCGTGTTTCGTCCGAGCTACTCATGCTCTTGTATTATGATTACTACCTATATAATACTTCTTTCACGGCGATAACTCGAGCAATGAATAATTCTTTTCCACAGCTTCCATGACTTCCTCTAAGTCACGGGTAGGAGGTAGGCCATTAATTATGTAACTATGTCCGATGGCGATCTTTCTTTCGAAGACCATTTTAAGATAATTATATTCATCACGAGGAATGGGAGACATACTTACACCGGCGTAACATAAATCCAACATTTCCAATCGCCGGACTCTTGATCATTCTTAACAGCAAAAATACGAGAAGTAGTTAGGCCGCCAACAGCTCTGGCGGAATCTGAAATAAATCTACCTTTACATTCTAAGTTCCAAGGATCTTGAGAAAATCTTTTTCTATATTCTATTTGCTGATCTGACTTCATAGGAGTTGGTTTAATAAATCTATTTAGTGTTTTAGGATCCAACTGTATAGTTCCAATAATAATGTGAAGTCCCTTTCCAGAACTAGAAATTCTATACCATACATTACCTTGACCAAATTCATAAGTCAAACTATCGAGGGCGTGTTGAACCTTAGTGTCTTCAAGACCCACGCCATCCCAGTCGAAAGTTAATCCTACCATGCATTCACTATGGAGGGTTCAGATATATAACGGTTCCTATTTAGGAGCATACGCGATCCATACAAGAGCTAATATTCCCCCAACAACGAATCCTACATATGTCGGGCCTGAAGTTTCAGTTAGTGTTAATGTATCGGTGGGTGTTTGTTCTGTGCCGCCAGGACCTAAGTTATCTTCTGTAGCAAAGAATTTAGAAAGGAGGCTCTGATCGATTTCTCCAAACTCCTTACATTTTCTATGTTGCATACACGGATCTCGAGGATCGTCATACCATTCACCCCACTCGATGCATTTTGGTTCTCCAATTATTCCCACACAATCACCTACTTACGCCATACCAGTAAACATATAAATTACGGCAATACCAAAAATCCACCATCCAAGATTGGACTTTTCTTCGGGTATATCACATTCACCCGACGGACGAGTTTCGAATCCGATACCTTCTTCGTTAATTCCTGATGACATAGATTCACCTCACGAAGTGGATGAGTCTCCGGGGTCATCTGGTGGGAACATAGGATCATATACACTACCACCACAAGCAGCGGGTGATACATTCACGCGGACTCGGATTTGCTGACATGGGTCGCTTGGGTCGTCTTGCCACTCGCCCCATTGCCATACTGAATCTCTTGGAGATAGAGATCTCTTTTGTTCAAGTTCTGGGCAATCTCTACCATTACATTTAGGCTGTGTTGTGATTGTTCGCTTTCGAACTTCGCTACAATCGTCTACTTGAGTCCATTCACTCCATTCACTCACGACACAATCCACATCTGAACCTGGCTTTGCACGAGTTTCGTATCCTCGACCCTTACTATCAGTGGCCGCAAATACTCTAGTTTGTGCTCTTGCTTTGGGGGCTTTTCTTGCTTCCGCACGGAAACCTGTTCTAGAAGTATCCCATGAGCCGTGTCCAAACATATTATCACTTATCCATCTCGACTATTTAATATCTACTTTACTTGGCTACTGCAGCTATTAGAACTACTGCTACTATTGCTAATGGTAACATTCCCATTCCGGATCCTTCTTCATCATATTCACACGAATCATCATCTTCAGTAGCATCAGGATTATAATTAGTTGCTTCTTCATCCATGCACCCTAATACTGGAGATGTATCATCGTCGTCATCGTCGTCTCCGTTTCCGCCTCCATTACCATTACCATTACAGGATGGAGATAAATCACCTAGATCGACCCATTGTCCAGTTGGATCCCACTGGACGGCTGCGTTCTTGGCCTTAGCTAGAGTAGTAAAGTGCTGCCACTTGAGTCCTGTCTTTCCAGAGGAATAAGTTACCTTATATGGAGAACTTAATGCTACGCAATCATCATCGTGCGAACGATAAGATATTTCTGCGTGATCATCTGATGCATGAAACAAAACTTCAGCAGAAAAGCCCTCTGAAAGACATCATGGCCAAAAGTCATGATTTATCTTAGCCATCTCGACTATTTAATGATTATTTTAGTAAAACTACCAGAAGAATAGCTCCGGCAATGAGGTGCCAGTCTTCTAAACCATCTAATGCACCACATTCATCACCATATTTACATTCTTCGCTATCTACATTTGCGTCTTCATCATAGTTACACGCCGTCTCATCCATACAACCTACGACATCATAGGTGCAAGTTCCATTATCTGTTGTGGCTTCAGCGTTATAATTGTTGGCTGTTTCATCCATACATCCAGGAATAGTTCCAGCATCATATGTGCATGAGCCGTCATCCTCATCTGCTCCCACGTCGTAGTTGTTGGCTGTAGAATCTGTGCAACCATAAGTAGTATATGTGCACGAGTCGTCATCTTCTTCTGCGGCCTCGTTATAGTTATTGGCTGTAGGATCTGTGCAACCAAGAACTGGAAAAATACATGAACCATCATCGTCAGTTGCCCTCGGATCATAATTAGTAGCATCTCGATCTGTGCATCCATCATATCTACATTCGTAGTATATAGCTTCCATCGTGGCATCTGGATTATAATTATTTGCTTCGGGATCAGTGCACCCATATATTGGGTCCTCGGGACAATCGGGGTCGCTCCACTCACTCATTATATCATTTGCTTCATTATCACTATAATTCAAATCCCTTAATCTCTCATAAGCAAGCCAATGCTGGATAAGACAATTTTCATACTCGTCTCGAATGGAATCTATCGTGTGTCCTGTAGGCTCTGTCTCATAGTTAAACACGTCATTCCAAACGCCGTGACCAAAAACCATGATTATTCTTCATCGGAACTACTATTTAATGGGTTCTCCGTATAGTGAGCAACTAATAAGTCAGTTAATTGCTCATTTCTCCATAACATCCATTTTAATACATATAAGAATCCTAAGCCGTGAATAGCTTGGATGGTGGCGAGTGAAGCGAGAGCATACCATACAAGATCGGTCATGGCTTCAAGTCCCTCCTTACTTCCTCAGTTTTTGTTGCCTTTCTTAGAAAAGGTGATGGAATGCTTACCTGTCTTTCTTTTTGTATATTTCGAGGAGGGATCTAGAATGTTTTCGGGGATCCTATAGAATCCGTCCCAGTCGTCTCCAAAATTAAAGGTGTTGAAACGATAGCCTACTTCTATACCATCTGCGGCTAGGTTGGCCCACTTTGCTTCTCCGATATAGGGGATAGACATACGAACTATGTCCGACTCTGCATCTCCATCGAAAATCGGTTTCGGCATCCAGTTGAACCCTCCCTTAGATGGCCCTCTATACAGGATTTTAGCATAGTCAATTAGACGCTCTGCACGGGGTTCAAAGGGCAAAAGACTCATCCCTACCAGGCTTATATTTTCCTTGCCACAGAGAGCCTTAAAAGCCCCTAAATGGGGCTGTTGTGAGTCATAGTGTCTCTTTACTAAATTAATGGAAGGATGTTGCTCTGAAGCAGCCCATTCTTCCTTCCCAAAGTTAGGCATTATGTTGTTTACGATAATATTCTCTACTGGAATATTCATGCGCTCTAGGAATGAAATTGTCCTGGCACACTCTTGGAATCCGGACTCAGTAGGGATGGACACTAAGTTAATGGAAACGAACTCTGGATCCCGAAGAATTAACGTCAGTCTTTCAACTTTTTCGCAAATCTGCTCTAAATTTTCGATAAGTTGTGGCACAGTTGTGTCTCGTGCCTTAAAAATACCTTTTATGTTATCAATTTTGGCTTTCATACGAAGAATTCGTAGTAGAAAAGTTCGAATTGCTGCGGGAGCGTTAAGAGCCTTCAAAGTATGGCCTGTTGGAGCTGTGTCAAAGACTACTACATCATAATCTGAGCTTTGAACGAGGCGAAGTATCTCATCCAGAGCGAAAAACTCATCCATTCCTGGAAATGTAGCCATATCGGTGAATATTTCTGCGTCGAAACCTGGAATCGAGTTCCCAAAGAGTTTTTCCATGCCAATTTTCATGGTTTCGGCAAATCTAGCTGCAGCAGCTTCCGAATTAATGTTTTTTGCCCAAAAGTTATCTGCGATTTTTACTACTTGATCAGATCC
>PVMK01182610.1_pt1 | contig 19981 bp, 21 predicted proteins | sample 1853481 | NCBI WGS metagenome assembly PVMK01 (sample SAMN08533507, study PRJNA380276) | Marine sediment metagenome, whole genome shotgun sequencing project. | reverse complement strand
ATCGAGTTCAGTCTGGTGTTCATACCCACCTTCGGGGTCAACCCGGATCAGCCTCAGGGTGTTGGTGCCACCCTGGTCACCCATGCGGGCACCCATGGTCAGGATAACCTGGTCTCCGGCAGCAACAGCGCCGATGCGCCACATTACCTGCAGCGCTTCCCCAACGACTTCCTCGATATCATTACCTTTCGGCTGGTGTTGCACGGGATAGACATTGCGGAACAGCGCCATCCGGCGCCGGCTTCCTTCATTGGGTGAAAGCGCATAGATCGGCACCGATGACTGCACCCGCGACAACCACTGGGCGGTTGAACCGGATTCGGTCAGAGCGATAATCGCCTTTATCGGCACACTGGTCGCCATGAACATGGCCGCCATCGCAATAGCCTGGTCAATTCGCTGAAACCTGACATTCAGCTGGGTGATATCCCCCTCCTGGTCAAAATGACGCTCAGCACCCAGGCAGATGCGGTTCATCGCCTCGATTACCTTGACCGGGTGCTTGCCTACCGCGGTTTCAGCGGAAAGCATCACTGCGTCCGTGCCGTCGATGACCGCATTGGCCACATCGAGCACCTCGGCCCGGGTGGGAATCGGATTTTCAATCATGGACTGCATCATCTGGGTTGCCGTAGCCACCACCCGGTTGTGTTGCATGGCGGTCTGGATGATCCGCTTCTGCAGGCCAGGCAACTCCTCATCCCCGATTTCCACGCCCAGGTCACCTCGCGCGACCAGCACGGCGTCTGATGCATCACAAATCTCTTCCAGGTTATGAATGGCTTCCATGCGCTCAATCTTGGCTATCAACGAAGCCTGGCTGCCCGCAGCGCGCAACAGCTTGCGCGCACGGTTCATGTCTTCGGCATTACTGGCGAATGATACTCCCAGGTAGTCCACATCCATTTCCGCTGCTGCGGTTATGTGCGGCAAATCATGTTCTGCGATTCCTGAAAGAGAGAGACCGCCCCCCTGCAGGTTCAACCCTTTGCGATCTCTGAGGGTACCCCCGTTTTCCACTTCACAAACGATCCGGCCACCGTTCACGGATTTAACACGCATGGAAATCATGCCGTCGTCCAGCAACAGCAAGTCGCCGGATTTGACGTCATTGACCAGGCCGGGATAGCTGACGCCAACTCGATTGCTGTCGCCCGGGGTTGCGGCATCTTCAGCATCCAGCGTGAATTCACCCCCGTTCATTAACCCAACGCTGCCGTTTTTGAACCGCTCCACGCGTATTTTTGGATCCCTGCAGATCTGCCAGCAGCGCAACTTCACGGCCAAGGCCGGAAGATACTTCACGCACCATCCTTGCGCGGGCTGCGTGTTCTTCCACTGACCCATGCGACATGTTCAGGCGCAATACATCCGCACCAGCCCGAATGACGCCCTCCAGCACTTCCCGGTCATCGGTTGCCGGTCCAAGGGTGGCAATGATCTTCGTACGGCGCAAATGGCGGCCTTTTTCAGTCAGAAACAGATTCATGGCGGCAATTATAGGTGGTCAGATTGATAAATAGGTATAAAGGTGCCCCTGAGCTGCCTATGAATTCGTATGTTGCACCGGTAGCGGCAACACTGAGGCAAGCAGAAGAAAATGGGAGGCGCCTGAACAGATCAGAGCTTCTGTGAATATAGCTGGATTTTATTGCCCTGCAGTGTGCGGGTATTGCTTGAAGACCTCGTGCACTGCCGTATAAATGGCATCACGAAGTTGTTGTGCCACTTTGTCACTGGCATCGAGGACAGCTACACCCTGCCAAACCACTTTGTGTTGTTCACCATCAACGAGATCAATAAACACCGATACTTCGGTGACCCTGGTCGTTCGCTGGCTGACTGAAACACCCAGCCCGAGGCTGGAGCCATAAAAGGCGCCCACCCGGACGGTTGTAGTAAGCGCCGCTCATGTAGGGTGCGGTGTACGATGTCATCTTGACCCTGGTCATCCGTGCGCAAGGTAACATTAACCAGCAAGCCGGGGGAATCCCCGGTCAAATCCATTTTTTCCGGTATCCTCTCTGGCCCATCTCGCGACTGATCGCGGCACGGAAATGCTCTCCCGAAAACGGGTGAGTTGTAACCACCCTCCACACCCATGGGATCGAAAGAAGTTATAGGAATTGTATTGGCTGAAATTTGCCGTGGGATCACTGTCGCTGCGCACCTGCAGGCCCGATGAGCAGGCTGCTGACAAACCGCCCAGGACAATGGTCACAAGGAACACAAAAAAGTGACGCCGGCCAAACGGCCGTGCTTGATGGTCTTTCTTCACTTACTGGCCGCTGGAGCCGCAATCGGGAACTCGGTGAAGATCTTGTCAACGGTATCGTGAACGGTTTGACGAAGATTTTCCTGTAACTTGTCCGTCAGCGTAAACGTGGCCACACCCTGCCAGACCACTTTGTGTTGCTGGGAATCCACCAGATCAATGTAGACCTTGGCCTCGGTGTACTGGTGTACGGTGGTGCGGGTACCACCACCGTATGGATATCCCATGCCCATGCCGCCGTAATGGCCATAACCGCCCCGTCCATAATAACCACCGTAAAGGTAGGGATCCTGGTAGGTATTCACGCGCACTTTATCTTCAGCTCCAATGGTGACATTGATCTGGAGTTGCGGCGAACCTGACTGGGTAAACCCTCTACTGTCCATTTGAGCGGCAATTGCACCACGAAAATGCTGACCCAGCAGACCGGAATAGTTATCGCCTTCTATACCCATCTGACTGAAGAATCCATAGGTCTGATATTGTCTGAAGTTGACCGTTGGATCCGCATCACTGCGAACCTTGACACTGGGTGCGCAAGCCGCCAGGAAAACAGTCAAAATCGCACCGAGCAAGGAAAAATCGTACTAAGTTACTGTTCAGGCCTCGTTTCATAAGTCGCTCCAGGAAAAATTGCTTTACTACAGACAAACGATCAGACAAAAATTATCTGTCGCTTTGCCCACTGGCCGCTATAGTAACAGCCCGAAATGATCCAGTGTAGTGCCCTAAGCATCCGCGACTTCATGCAGAGCAACGACTGCCGGCAGGGGTTTTCCCTCCACGAACTCGAGAAATGCGCCACCGCCAGTGGAGATGTAACTGATGCCCTCTTTCACACCAAACTGGTCGATTGCGGCAAGGGTGTCCCCGCCACCAGCGATACTGAAGGCTGAAGAGCGTTCAATGGCTTCGGCAACCGCCCTGGTGCCTGCCGCAAAATGCCTGAACTCGAATACACCGACCGGACCGTTCCAGATCACCGTTCCGGCTCCGGCAATGACCCTGGAATATTCAATTGCCGTCAACGGACCGATATCGAGAATCATTTCGTCCTGGGCCACCTTGTCCACACCACGCACCAGGGGTTTGGCATCCGGCGAAAAGGATTTGGCGACTACCACGTCCTGCGGAATCGGAATCGAACCACCTTTCGCGTGGGCCTTTTGAATTAACAGTTGTGCTTCGTGTATCAGGCCGGGTTCATACAATGACTGGCCGACATCATTACCGGAGGCCGCGATAAAGGTATTGGCGATTCCTCCGCCCACGATCAGTTCGTCAACCTTGTCCAGCAAAACATCCAGGACTTTCAGCTTGGTCGATACCTTTGAGCCGCCCACGATGGCGACCAGGGGCCGGACCGGATCGTGCAGTGATTTTTCCAGGGTATCCAGCTCACCGCTCAGCAGGGGACCGGCGCAAGCCAGGGAGGCAGCGCGCACTACGCCTTCGGTGGAAGCATGGGCCCGGTGAGCTGTGCCGAATGCATCCATGACAAAAACATCACACAAGCCAGCCATGGTGCGGGCCAACACTGCATCATTGCTTTTTTCACCACGATTGAACCGTACATTCTCGCAAAGAACCACCTCGCCGGGCTCAATATCCACGCCGTCCAGCCAGTCGGCTTCCAGCCTGACATTCCGGCCCAGCAATTTCTCCAGGCGGGATGCAACGGGCCGGAGGGAAAATTGTGCATCGAATTCACCCTCAACCGGGCGCCCGAGGTGTGACAACAGCAGGACCGCCGCACCTTTGTCCAGGGCCATGCGTATGGTCGGCAGTGCAGCCCGGATTCTTGCATCCGAAGTTACCTGCCCGTCGCTGACAGGCACGTTGAGGTCTTCCCGGATCATGACCCGCTTGCCGGCGAGATCCAGGTTTTGCATGCGTAGATAGTTCATTTGCGGCACTAGTGTTCCTTCAAGGTGATAATTGCGGGTTCAGAGGCACCTTGAAGGAACACCACTCAGCCATCCCTCTCAGGCATTAATCAATGCGATCGTGGTATCCAGCATTCGATTGCTGAATCCCCACTCGTTGTCATACCAGCTAAGCACCTTGACCAGATTGCCATCCATGACCCTGGTCAGGCCCGCATCAAAAATCGATGAATGCGGGTTGTGGTTGAAATCCACGGAAACCAGCGGCAGGTCATTGTAGGCCAGGATACCTTTCATCGGCCCTTCTGCAGCGGTCCGGATGATGTTGTTGATTTCCTCCACCGTGGTCGGGCGGCTGGCGATAAAATTCAGGTCAACTACCGAGACATTGATGGTGGGCACTCGCATGGAAAATCCGTCCAGTTTTCCATTCAGCTCCGGCAACACCAGGCCCACTGCGGCGGCGGCCCCGGTCTTGGTGGGGATCTGGCTCATCGTGGCGGACCGGGCCCGGCGCAGATCCGTGTGAAAAACATCGGTCAGCACCTGGTCGTTGGTATAGGCATGAATGGTTGTCATCAAACCTTTTTCAATACCGACCCCTTCGTGCAGAACTTTCGCCAGCGGCGCCAGGCAATTGGTGGTGCACGAAGCGTTCGAAATAACTTCGTCCGTGGGTTTCAGGCTGTCGTGATTCACGCCGTACACGATGGTGTTGTCGACACTCTGGCCGGGGGCCGACAGGATGACTTTGCGGGCGCCAGCGGCAATGTGAGCACCCGCGGTCTCCTTACTGCGGAAGAAACCCGTGCATTCATGCACAACCTCGACACCCAATTCCGCCCAGGGTAATTTGCCGGGGTCGCGCTCAGCAAACACTTTGATTCGATCGCCATTCACGATGAGATCACCACCATCCACACTGACCGTACCGGGGAACTTGCCGTGGGTCGTGTCGTATTGCGTCAGGTGGGCATTGGTTGCCGCATCAGCGAGATCGTTGACGGCGACGATCTGGAACTCGTCGGTGCGCCCGGATTCATATACAGCGCGCAGGATATTACGGCCAATGCGGCCGTAACCGTTAATTGCAACTTTTATGGTCATGATTTAACTCCTTGAAAATTTCAGATTGTCTGTTGGTACTCCTTCTAAGGAGTACTGGCCGCCAGTGAATCACGAACGGCCTGGCTGACGTTTTCAACCGTCAGGCCATAATGTTCGAATAGCTCCTTACCCGGAGCAGAGGCGCCAAACCGGTCAACACCTATGACCCGCCCACAGTCTCCAACGAATGCAGACCAGCAAGCACTGACGCCGGCTTCCACCGCAACACGGGCCTTTATTCCGGGTGGCAGCACCGCCTCGCGGTAGGCCTGGTTCTGTTGCATGAAAAGGCCTGGATTGGGCATTGAAACGATGGTCACATTGATCCCGTTGGAAGACAGTTCATCGGCTGCACCGACGGCGAGACCGACTTCAGAGCCAGTGGCGATAATCAGCGCATCTGCTGTTCCGTCCGCCTCACGCAGCACATATCCACCACGTGCAATAGCCTCAACCTGGTCACCGCTCCTGGGCTGATGGGGCAGCCCCTGGCGGGTAAAGATCAACGCTGCAGGCTGGCCCCTGTTTTCGATCGCACATTTCCACGCCACTGCAGATTCAACGGTGTCACAAGGCCGCCAGACTTCAAGCCCGGGAATCAGGCGCAGGCTGGCTACGTGCTCCACGGGCTGGTGCGTCGGGCCATCTTCACCCAGGCCAATGGAATCATGTGTATACACGTGGATATTATGGGCGGGAATCAGCGCCGACATACGGACAGCGTTGCGTGCGTAGTCTGCGAACACCAGGAATGTTGCGTTATAGGGAATAAACCCACCGTGCAAGCCGAGACCGTTGCAAATAGCTGTCATGCCGAACTCGCGCACGCCAAAGTGCACGTAATTACCATCTGCCGTGCCATCATTCACATCAACGCTTCCGGACCAGATAGTGTTGTTGGATCCCGCCAGGTCCGCAGAACCGCCAATCAGTTCCGGCAGCAATGGTCCGAAGGAGTCGAGTGCAATCTGCGAAGATTTCCGGGTGGCCACATCGCCGCCTTCCTCCTGCAGTTCCCTGATGATCTGATTACTCTGCTCTGCCCAGCGAGAAGGCAGGTCACCGGACATTCTGCGTTCGAATTCCTCCGCCAGCCCGGTAAAATCAGCTCTGAATGCTTCGAACCGTGATTGCCAGTCCGCTTCAGCAGCCAAGCCGTTATCCTGTGCATCCCAGCCAGAATAAATTTCATCCGGAATTTCAAAAGGCGGATGGTTCCAGCCCAGGTTCTGCCGGGTTGCGGCCACTTCGTCCTCACCCAGCGGCGCGCCATGGGTGGCCTCGGTGCCTTGCTTGTTCGGTGACCCGAAACCAATGACTGTCCGCGTGCAAATGAGCGTGGGCCGCTCTGTTTCAGCTTTCGCCGTATCGATAGCCTGCTGGATTTCGAACGGATCGTGACCATCAACCCCGCGAATGACCTGCCAGCCGTAGGCTTCGAACCGGGCAGGCGTGTCATCAACGAACCACCCCTCGACTTCGCCGTCGATCGAAATTCCATTGTCGTCCCAGAAAGCGACCAGTTTATCCAGGCCAAACTTACCGGCCAGCGAGCAGGCTTCATGTGAAATACCTTCCATCAGGCAACCGTCACCCATGAAAACCCAGGTATGGTGGTCCACGATCTTGTGCCCACTGCGGTTGTAACGGTTCGCCAGGACTTTTTCGGCCAGCGCCATACCCACGGCATTGGCGATCCCCTGGCCCAACGGGCCAGTTGTGGTCTCCACACCGGGTGTTTCCCCAAACTCCGGGTGGCCGGGTGTTATCGAGTGCAACTGGCGGAAATTGCGCAGTTCGGACATGGGCAGATCGTATCCGCTCAAGTGCAGGAGGGAATACATCAACATCGAACCATGCCCGTTGGACAGGACAAATCGATCCCTGTCCGGCCAGCCGGGATTCGACGGGTTGTGTTTCAGGTTGTCATTCCATAACACTTCGGCAATATCAGCCATGCCCATCGGCATTCCGGGGTGGCCGGAGTTTGCCTGCTGGACAGCATCCATTGACAGTGCGCGGATGGCGTTTGCAAGTTCAGTTCGGGTGGGCATTGTTAGTGTAGTGTCCTAAATAATGTGACGATTAAGCGCGACGAGAAAGCACATTTAAAAAGAAAATAAATTCAAACTATTCAGATAATCAATTTTGCCCACTGTGTGCGGCGGGAGCAAGGGCCGGCGGATGATCCGCCGGCATATTCCCGGGATAATTCCTTTAAAGTTGACGAGCGTCAGGCGCGATTGGCCGCATCACCAAATTTTTGCAGCCTTCCAGCCTTGTAATCAGCCCAGTATTCGTTCAGTTCTTTCTTGACCACCGGCAGCAGGAAGTAAATTCCCAGCATGTTCGGGAATGCCATGGCAAAGATCATCGCATCGGAGAAATCGATGACGGAACCCAGTTCCATGGATGAGCCAATCACCACGAAAGACAGGAACATGCCTTTGTACACTACATCCGTGATCATCGATTCGCCAAACAGATAGGTCCAGGCCTTAAGGCCGTAATAGGACCAGGAAATCATGGTCGAGAAGGCAAAAAGAACAACAGCCAGGGTCAGGATCCACGGAAACCAGGATATGGACGACTCGAACGCGGCTGAAGTCAGCGCCACGCCCTGGCTGGGGTCAACCGATGGATCCCAGGTGCCGGTAACAATAATGACCAGGGCAGTGATCGTGCACACCACCACGGTGTCGATAAAGGGTTCGTACAGGGCGACGAATCCCTCGGTTACCGGCCGGTTGGTGCGCACTGCAGAATGCGCAATGGCGGCCGACCCAATGCCGGCTTCGTTGGAAAAAGCGGCCCGTTTGAAGCCCTGGAACAACACACCTACTACGCCGCCTGCAATGCCTTCAGGGCTGAACGCCCCATCCCAAATCGCAACAAAAGCAGCCGGGATTTCACTGAGGTTGGAAAAGATAATGAACAGGCCGGTAGTGACGTAAACCACGGCCATGAACGGCACGATTTTTGATGTAACCCGTGCAATTCCCTGGATTCCGCCGATTATTACCAGCCCCACCAGGGTCGCAATTACCAGGCCAAACAACCAGCCCTTGTCTGCCAGCCAGCTGACATCACCACCAGTGACCGCCACCACCTGCTTGAAACTCTGGTTGGCCTGGAACATATTGCCGCCGCCAAAAGACCCGCCGATACAGAAGATGGCAAACAGTACAGCCAGCACCTTACCCAGCGATTTCAGCTTGTCGCTGCGTGCGGCAAGCCCTTTCGAAAGATAGTACATCGGGCCACCGGAGACGGTGCCATCGGTGTATTCATTGCGGTATTTCACACCCAGCGTGCATTCAACAAACTTCGAAGACATGCCCAGCAGGCCGGCCAGTATCATCCAGAAAGTAGCCCCGGGCCCACCCAGGGAAACAGCAACCGCCACACCCGCAATATTGCCCAGGCCAACCGTGCCTGAGAGCGCGGTAGCCAGTGCCTGGAAATGGGTAACCTCACCTGCCGCCGTCGGGTCTGAATAGTCACCCCGTACCAGTTGGAATCCATGCTTGAAAGCACGGAAATTGATAAAACGAAAATAGAAAGTAAAAAAGACTGCTCCTACGATCAACCACACGAGAACGAACGGAAACGGAACGCCAGCGATTGGAAAAGATGAAAAAATGAACCCGGAGACCGCATCTGCGAATGGCTCGATTGCTTCATTGATTCTTGAATCGATGCCACCTTCTGCAAACACCGGCATCGAAATAGACAGACCCAACAGGGCCAGACCCAATTTCCTTATTGACATGTGAAGCTCCTGGCTCAGGGTACAACGGTAACAGGATGGTCTGAAATCTGGACCAGAGTACTCGCAATGCTACCGAACAACTTGGTTTTTATGAGCGATTGACCCTTTCTGCCAATGATAATGTTGGTCGCATCCAGTTCATTGGCCAATTCGCTGAGCGTTTCTGCAGGATGCCCGTGACGAACCACGCCTTCTGCATCCACACCCTTGCTGCGCAGGTCTGCAACGATGGGATCGAGAATCTGTGTATGGGCACGGTCAAGTTCAGCCTCTCTCCGCATGTGACGTTCTTCATTTTCCTGGAGCGTGCTGAAAGTGAAGGGCGACCATTGGATGACATGGACAACGTAAAGGCGCAAATTCGCCAGTTTGGCCCATTGAACCGCATAGTCCACGGCCCGGTGACTGCATTCGCTGCAATCGGTCCCCACCAGTAGTACCTGGGTCATTCGTTGATTACCTCATTATTATTCCGGATCAGCCGCATATAGTACATGAGCCAGCCTGAGCGCATATTTTACGAAGGATTCCGCCACTTGATCGAACATCCCATTGAGGGAATTTGCTCCTTCGGGCCGGCACCGGTCTGCGCAACCTGTTTCATCGCCAGGTAGAGATCCCGCCTTACATCATTCCTGTCTGGATTTTTGCCGCTCTCATCAAGCATTCCCCGGTATTGCAATTGGAGCTTGGCGTTGTAACCGAAAAAATCCGGAGTACACACAGCGCCATACGCCCGGGCAACCGACTGCGTTTCGTCAATCAGGTACGGGAAGGGATAGGCCATTTCTGCAGCCACGCGTTGCATGTTTTCCAGTGAATCTTCAGGGTAATACTCCGTGTCATTCGGCATGATCGCAACACTTTGAATTCCCAGCTTTTCCAGGTCATGAGCATCCCGGACCAGCTTGTGATTGATGGCCCTGACGTATGGGCAATGATTACAAATAAACATAATCAACAAGCCGTTTGGGCCGCGGCAGTCTTCCAGGGACCAGGTGTTTCCGTCCACTCCCAATAAAGAAAAATCAGGGGCCGGGACCCCAAAATCGCAAACCGATGTTTCAGTTCTCACCATGGTCAAGAGGTTCCCGAATGTTGATTCAAGCCTGAAAACCGCAGTATATCAGGCCTCGCCCGAAATATTTCCCGCGAATTTCCGCAGGAAATTTGCTATGATTGAATTAAACTTTCTGCAGGTTTCGCACTCAAAGGCGTGAGAGGTGTTTCGGGGACAATAAATTCGTATCGGTTGTTTGGCTTATGGGCATCAGTTTGAATCACAGATTTTTGCGGACAGGAATTTCATTTTTCTGTCTGTCGCTGTGCCTGGCCGCCATACCTGTCATTGCTGCGGAAACGCCCGTTCTGGGCCCTGCTCCAATTAGCTATGTGCATGGCAACAATACGCTGGACCTGATGCATGCCCCCAAAGGAACCACCACGGCGGAGGCATCACCCTTTCAACTCATCCGGGACAGCCATGACGCCGGCCTCAATTTTGACCTCGGCGGAAGTGAAACCAGGAAATTACAATTACAACTGGTTCAGCCACTGAGCTTAAGCGCGGGTTCACGTGCACAAGTTTTGCAATATGGTTTGACTGATGGGGGTGCAAGCCAGCTTGGCCTGGATGCAACTCTTGGCGTTCCGCTCGGCAATCATTTCAGCCTGACCGCAGGTGCAGACCAGCAACTGGGTCAAGCACAATTCAAATCGCTGGGCAGCATCCATTGCATGAATGGCATACTCCGCCCGGATTCGTACACCGCCTCGGGGTGCCAGTTTGTCAATGAGTCTTACGCAACTTCCCAGAGCAGCCGCATCAGCCTTGGCGCACGTTATGACACGGGCAATGCTTCCGCTTCGATTAACTGGTTCACCCAGAATGCCGATCTAAGCAATCCCGGGGTAAGACAATTGAACATGGTCAGCGGTATCTCCGTGGCGCCTGACAGGTTATTGATGCCCGGCCTGGGTACTCCGCTGCGTGTACCTTCCGCCTCCGGGGACCCACTGCAACAATTCAAGGGCCATACTACCGGCGTCGATCTGGACTTCCGCGTGGGTATATCAACAGACAACAAAGGGGATATTCGCCTTGGCCTGGCCTTCAGCCACGTGCTTGATGCAAATTACCAGGGCATTTATTCGAACAGCCAAAACCCGCTTTCATGGACCCTGGCAGAACCATTCAACTCCGCAAGGATGAACCTGGAATGGAGCCGGGGTAATTTCAGTAGTGGAATCCGGGGATTCTACCGCGAACCGGTGAACTTCCTGAACCGCAGCAGCGTCGACAGTCTGACCACCTTTGATGTTCATTTCACCTGGAAAACACCGTGGAAAGCCAACCTGAGCGTTGGCGCAAGCAATATCCTCAACGCGGGCGCAGAGGATTCAGGCAAGGTTGACATTCAACCCAGCGATCCTCTTGAATCGGTTTATGGACGTATTCCATACGTCAGGTATCAGCAAGACCTGTAAGTTTCAAATCATGATAAACTTGCGCAGTTTCGCGCATGTAGATTCCAAAATGGCAAAAAAGCTCAGATTCCTTGTAATCATCCTGTTTCTCACCATGCCTCTGTCTGTCATAGCAGCCGAGGGTTTCTCTTCCCTGGAAGAACAAATGTCGGGAAAGGAATTCACCACAACCGGGCTTAACAAGCTGACTCCCGATGAACTGGAAGCCCTGAACAACTGGATTCGCCGCCACTCCGTGGCCACGCTGGACCAGCCCAAAGCTGGAAGTGTTTCGGTAGTAGATGGCGCCGAGGTTGATAATCGAGGCTTCAAAAACAAAAAAGATTCGGATAAAGACCGCTCACCGATCAACAGCCGGATCAAAGGAAACTTCTCCGGCTGGAATGGTCATACCGTTTTCGTACTCGAAAATGGCATGATATGGGAACAGGCGGACAAGGGAAAATTCTGGGTCAAAGATGTTCAAAACCCCGAAATCACCATCAAACCTGGTTTTCTTGGTACCTGGAACCTGTTCATTGAAGGCCACAATTCCAGTTGCAAAGTGAAGCGAATCCAGTAAGCCCTCTTACAACCCGCTCCGAAGATCCGGGTCAGTCTTTTGAATTGGCCGGGATTACAGTTTCTGCCGAAATTTCGAGCGCATGAATTCTTTCTTCCGGAGCGCTTTTTGCTGTTGCCGCTTACGGAACAGCAACACCCTGACAAACAGGTAGGCAACAGCGGCAAGACCCATGAGAATGAATGGCCCGGCTGAAGACTGGTGCTCAAAACCGCCCGAATCCCACCAATACCATCCAAAAGCAGCCACGAATGCAGTAATCATTGCATAGCTGGTCATATTCAGGTGATAAATATTATCGCGCAGCTTGCGTGCCCGGAATACTGCTAACTGCTCTGCAGAGGCCTCCTCATTCTGGAAACCACAATGACTACAAATGGGTGCATAGCTCGAAATTTTTTTGCCGCATTCAGGGCACGCAATGATTGCCATAAAATCCTTCCTTAAGTGCGCTGTCAAGCCTAAATTGATGGGTTCAGAGCACTAGTGTCCGAAAAACCTCAACTCTGCACGCAAGCCACCCGCTTCCCGGTTGCTGAAATGGATTGACCATCCGTAGAGTTCACACAGGCGCTTTACGATGGCCAAACCCAGGCCGGCGCCTTTTCCGGTAATATTCTGACCACGGTAATGTCTTTCGAAGACATGCTCCAGTTCCGCTGGTGGTATACCAGGCCCCGTATCATCCACAGTCACCCGCCCATTACCGACGGTAATGACCACTTCACCTTCGGAGGTGTAACGCATGGCATTACCGATCAGATTACCCACCGTCACCGCGACCACTGCTTCGGGGGCGATCACGCTGACACGATCTTCCTCTATCACCCTCAATTTCAGTGGCTTGTTACCCACTAATGGCTCATACAGGTGTACCAGTTCGCCCACGGTTTTCCCCACGTTGTGTGCGCTACTGTCCACGTCGATACCTTGTTCTGCACGTACCATGTGCAATAACGCGGTAGTAATATCCGCCGATTGCCTGGCCGCCCGCGCAATTCGCAGCAAGCGGGTTCGAACCTTGGGATCCAGATCGGTTTGAGCCAGCAACAGTTCAGTCGCGCCGGTAATTACAGTCAGGGGTGAGCGCAGTTCATGACTGACGTCAGCATTGAATTCCCGGTCACGCTCGACCAGATGGTGAAGCCGGTCGGCATAACTGTCCAGCGCAGCAGCGAGCTGACCCACTTCATCATCGGCAAAATGCGCCGACAGGCGCTCTGGCTTACTGTCCTCACTCAGCGTGTCCAGGCGCGCGGCCAGGTCCATAACCGGTTTCATCACCCGCCTGGAAGACCAGGCGCCCAGCGTGAATGACAAAACGGAGAACAGCAGCACAACGCCAACCAGGGCAATAATCAATTTTCTTTTCAGCAACTGGTTATCGCTGATGTCATAAATCAGGAATGCCCACAGATCCTCCTCCTTACGGACCGCTGCCTTGAAGACACCGCCTGCGATATTGACGTCGTGAACTCCAGTTGGCAGTGACCTTACCTGTGCACTGACCGTATGGTTGGGGTCACCGGGCCGGGTGATGTAGCCCTGGATGCTCGTAGAGAACGGCTCCACCAGGGTCGGATCGAGGCGCAATTGGGTGACGTAATCACCTAACTCCTTCTCGAGGGTCTCGCCGATCAGCTTGTCTTCCAGGTAATTTTGCAGAAACAGGGTGCTCAGGGCGAACAACACACTGAGCAGTGTGCCGAACAGCAGGAAAGAAAGGACAATCCGGCTTCTAAGCCTGCGACGAAACTGCATCCGATTCCACCAGGCGGTAGCCGATTCCGTGGCGGGTCTGGATCATATTGGTGCCAAAAGGTTTGTCAATCGCGCCGCGCAGGGAGTGAATATGAACCCGCAGGCTGTCGCTATCCGGCATTTCATCGCCCCACACTTCCGTTTCAAGTTCTGCCCTTGAAACGACATTAGGTGATGATTCCATCAGGCGATGCAACAGTTTCAGCCCAATCGGGTTCAGGTAGATCTCGGTTCCCGTGCGGGAAACATCAAGCGTGTCGACATTGAAAACCAGGTCGCCCACTCTCAACTCCCTTTGATTCAGACGCCTGCCCCGGCTGGCCAGCACCTTGAGGCGCGCCTCGACTTCCTGTAACTCAAATGGTTTGACCAGGTAGTCATCCGCCCCCGTTTCGAAACCGGCCAGCTTGTCTTCCAGGCGGTCGCGTGCGGTCAGCATGAGCACGGGTGTATCCTTTCCCGCCTCCTGGCGTAGCTTGCGGCAAACTTCAAGGCCATCCATTCCGGGCAGAGCCAGATCCAGAACGATGGCATCAAAATTGTTGACCACAGCAAGATGCAAACCGGTGACGCCATCACCGGCGAAATCCACGGTATGGCCGTGGTCTTCAAGGTAATCGCCCAGGTTGGCCGCGATATCGGGATTATCTTCTATGATCAGGACGTGCATTGAATACCCCTAGTACTCGCCCCCCAGGACTTCGACTCCTTCCAGGCCCTTGGCCAGCGTTTCGGCGTCACCGCCTTCATCAAGCTTGATCATCAGTCTGACTTCATTTCTCGAATCTGCGTAACGCAATGCATCATCGTATGAAATCTTGCCTTCTTTGTACATGTTGAACATACATTGATCGAAGGTAATCATGCCATGGTGTCCGGAATCGCGCATAACCAGTTTTAATTCATGAATCTCGCCCTTGCGAATGAGGTCTTTAACCAGTGGAGTGGCCATCAAGACCTCAAAGGCCGCCCAGCGGCGAGAGCCGTCAATTGAGGGAATCAATTGCTGTGCGATGGTGGCTATCAGGTTAAATGAAAGGTCGAGAAGCAGTTGCTCGCGAAAATCATCCGGAAAAAAATGCAGAATACGATCCATCGCCTGGTTGGCGTTGTTGGCGTGAAGCGTTGCCAGCACAAGGTGTCCCGTTTCTGCAAATGTAATGGCGTGTTCCATTGTTTCCCGTGTTCTGATTTCACCAATGAGAATGACATCCGGTGCCTGTCTTAGCGTATTCCTCAACGCAATTTCAAAGGATTCGGTATCGATTCCGACTTCGCGCTGGGTGATCAGGCTCTTGCCGTGTTGGTGGACATATTCGATTGGATCCTCAATCGTGATGATATGGCCAGTCATCCTCTGGTTCCTGTAACCGACCATTGCCGCCATCGAGGTTGACTTACCCGTGCCGGTCGCGCCTACGAAAAGGACGATGCCCCGCTTTTCCATGGACAGTTCCGTCATCACATCGGGGCAGCCAAGTTCCTGGAAGGTAGGAATCCGTGTTTCAATCCTCCGGCATACCATGCCAACCATACCCTGCTGGAAAAAAGCGCTGACCCTGTAGCGCACCTCCGGACCCAGTGAATAGGCAAACTGGCATTCCTGTGTATTCCGGAATTGCTCCCTTTGCCGCTCCGACATGAGGCTGAGCGTTAATTCCTCGCATTTTTCAGCGTCGAGAATATCAGTGGAGATAGGCTTGATCTTGCCATGTACCTTGATGCAGGGAGGCGCGCCCACCATGACGAACAGGTCGGAGCCTACTTCCTCGTGTAATTGCTTTAACCAACCGTCAACTACTTTCATTTATCCATCTCCTACATGAACATCTTCTTGTCGACCGCACGTCTGGCGGCTTCAATCTTGTTGATGAGGCCACGCTCGATAAGTTCCTCGAGGGCCTGATCCAGTGTCCTCATGCCTGCATTACTTCCCGTCTGAATGGCCGAGTACATCTGGGCAATCTTGTCTTCCCTGATCAGGTTACGGATTGCCGGGGTAGCTATCATGATTTCCCAGGCGGCAATCCGGCCTCCCCCGATACGTTTCATCAGCGACTGGGTAATCACGGCGCGAAGGGACTCCGAGAGCATGGAGCGCACCATGGCTTTTTCCCCCCCGGGGAATACATCAATGATTCGGTCAATGGTCTTGGGGGCTGAGCTGGTATGGAGCGTGGAGAACACCAGGTGACCGGTTTCTGCGGCCGTTAAAGCAAGGCGGATCGTCTCGACATCACGCATTTCGCCCACCAGTATGATATCCGGGTCCTGACGCAAAGCAGCACGCAACGCCTGGTTGAATCCATGCGTGTCGCGATGAATTTCACGCTGATTGATGACACACTTTTTACTCTTGTGAACGAATTCGATCGGGTCTTCGATGGTTAGAATATGACCTTCCACCTTGTTGTTCAGGTGATCAACCATTGCAGCAAGTGTTGTGGATTTACCGGAACCGGTCGGGCCGGTCAACAAAACCAGTCCGCGTGGCGCGTCAATGATCTCCCGGAAAATAGGGGGTGCGCCTACATCATCGAGTGTCCAGACGGTATCCGGAATGGTTCTGAAAGCGCCGCCAACACCCCGGTCGTGGTGAAAACAATTCACACGAAAACGCGCCAGGCTCTGGACCGCATAGGAATAATCGACATCAAGATTAGCCTCGAAATCACGCCGGACCCGATCGCTCATAGTGCTGTAGATGAGTTCCTGGAGTTGTGCTGTATCCAGGGCAGGCAACGTCAGCCGTCGGATGTCGCCATCTACTCGAATCATTGGGGGCAGCCCGGATGACAGATGCAAGTCCGAGGCATTATTTTTGACCGAAAAGGCCATCAACTCAGCAATATCCACATTCCCTCCTTGAAAAGTTCAGGTCGCGCTACAATGCATGACAAATCGCGTAGAAATGCATATTTCCGATCCTTGATTCACACGCGCCGCCCCTAACCATAAATCAATGTATAGTTTCCTGCAACATGAAGACTTGAAAGCAAAACTTCATAATGTGCGTTCGCGGTTGATTCTGCCTGTGAAAAAGCCGGTCGCAGGCCCTCGGAGATCACGATCCTGGCCGTCAGCAAGAGGCATCCGGCAGCCCTTATCCGGCAATTGCACAAGCTTGGATTGAGTGCTTTTGGGGAAAATTATATGCGCGAAGCGGTAGAAAAACAGGCCCAACTGGCAGACCTGGACCTGGAGTGGCATTTCATAGGCCCGGTACAATCCAACAAGACCCGGCAGCTTGCACAGCATTTTGACTGGGTGCAAAGCGCAGACCGGGAAAAGATTCTGAGGCGGCTCTCGGCGCACCGGCCTGAGTCGCTCCCGAAACTGAATATCTGCATCCAGGTCAACATCGACAGGGAAGAACAGAAAGCTGGCGTGCTGCCGGAAAACCTGGAGGAATTGGTACATTTTGCCCTGGCTTTGCCAAACCTCCGCTTGCGCGGACTCATGACAATCCCGCGGCTGGGATCTGCCGGGCATGATCCAACGGATAGCTACAGGCGGATGAAAGACCTGTTCCTTGCGCTAATCGAAACTGGAATATCAGTGGATACACTGTCCATGGGCATGTCGGCAGACCTGGAAAATGCCATCATGATGGGCAGCACGATGCTACGCATCGGAACCGATCTGTTCGGGGCAAGACAATGACAGACTATTCAACTCACCGACATGGAAAAAATATTATGTTGATCACGTTCATCGGGGGCGGCAATATTGCCACAGCGCTAATCAGCGGCCTGGAAAAAACCAAACCCGAACACCTCACCGTTCGGGTATGTGATCCGAACGCTGATGCCAGGGACCGCTTGCACGCACACCACGATGTAGAGACGTTTATCGATCCCGGCACGGCAGTGGATGGAGCGGATGTAATCGTACTGGCCGTCAAACCCCAGATCATGCCCCTGGTGGTGGAAAGCCTGCGCGGACAGGTATTACCGGAACAACTGGTCCTGTCCGTGGCGGCCGGAACAACCATCTCATCGATCAGTGATCACCTGGGTGCAAAGCAGGCAATTGTCCGCGCCATGCCGAACACGCCGGCACTGACCGGACACGGAATCACCGGACTTTTTGCCGGAGAGTTCTGTCAGGCACATCATCTGGAACAGGCGGAGAAAATCCTCAACGCAACCGGCGAGGTGGTGCACATAAAAGATGAATCCCTGATGGACGTCGTGACCGCGGTATCCGGAAGCGGACCGGCTTACTATTTTCTGCTGACCGAAGCACTCGCCGCCGCAGGTGAAAAACTTGGCCTGCCAGCCGAAACCGCCAATCACCTTGCGGTGCATACCTGTCTGGGCGCGGGCGCGATGTTCCTGAACGACAATGAAAAACCCGCTGACCTGCGCAGACGGGTGACATCACCGGCCGGCACGACCGAAGCCGCCATGCGCGTATTCGAGGACAAAAACTTCAGGGAACTGATGTTCGAGGCAGTTGATGCAGCCACCCAAAGAAGCCGGGAACTGGCCGAAGAATAATCAGGGCCTGCCAGGGAGATACGATTACGTGAACGGTTCAGCATCAAATGCTCTTTCTTACCTTATAGGAACCCTGATCGACCTGTACGTGGCCGCCGTACTGCTCCGCTTGCTGCTGCAGTGGGTCAGGGCGGATTTCTACAACCCGATTTGTCAGTTTCTGGTCAAGGTGACGAATCCCGTCCTGGTGCCCCTGCGACGTGTCATTCCTTCAATCGGGCGCCTGGATACCGCCTCTGTGGTGTTGATGCTGGCGCTTGAAATCGTGGGAATCTGGGTCATTAGCCGCATCGGGTCCACAGCGATAAACATCCAGCAAATCGTGGCATTAAGCGCCATCAAGCTGATAATGACCCTGCTGATGACCTATTTTTTCCTGATCATAGCCTCGGTAATTCTCAGTTGGATCGGCCAGCGGACACACCACCCGGTTGTGCCTCTTGTCTACCAGTTGACAGAGCCTGTATTGCGACCCTTCCGGAAATTCATTCCACCCATTGCGGGTCTTGATCTCTCGCCCCTGTTTGCACTGATTGCAATACGGTTCCTGATTGTTCTGCTAGGATGGTGAGGAGGGAATCAATATCGGACAAGGACTCATTTCATGAATAAGCTACTCTCATTCCTGATTTTATTCGGAATACTGACTCTTTCTGATACCAGCGAAGCCCAGCAGGCCCAGGACTTCGGTGACTATGTCGTCCATTACACAGCACTCAACACCAACTTTATTCCGCCCCAGGTGGCAAAAGGCTACGGCATCCATCGTTCATCCAGCCGTGCACTGCTCAATATCACCGTCCTGAAGAAAGTCATGGACAACCCGGGCACGCCCGTCAAGGCAGTCGTCACGGCCAGCGGTACCAACCTGACCGGTCAGCGGCGCGAAATCGACATTCGTGAAATAAAAGAAACGGAAGGAGCGATTTACTACATCGGCGAACTCCCTGTACATAACCTGGAAACCTATAATTTCACGTTAGAAGTACATCCGGAAGGCGAAGCGGAGCCCCTGATCGTCAAGTTCCGGCAACAGTTCTATACCGAATAAGCTTAGTGCTCTGTCAAGCCTGAATTGATGGGTTCAGAGCACTAGGCTATCACCGTTACATCGATCCGCCGGCGATGGGGCCGTAGGCGGTGCTCCCACAGGTAAACACCCTGCCAGGTGCCCAGCGCCAACCGGCCGTTCCGGATGGGGATGGTGAGTTCGCTGCAAGTGAGAACGGAGCGAATATGGGCAGGCATGTCATCCGGGCCTTCCATGCTGTGGGTGTAGGCCGGATCGCCGTCCGGCACAAGCCTGGTGATGAAGCTTTCCAGGTCCCTGCGAACGTCTGGATCGGCATTCTCGGTAATCAGCAGGGAGGCGCTGGTATGGCGGAGAAATACATGACACAGCCCGGCGGAAACGTCGCTTTGCGCCACTACATTCTGCAACTCCTGGCTGATTTCGTGAAATCCCCGGCCGGGGGTGGCAACTTCCAGGGTGGCAATTTCGCTTAGCATAATTGGGACAACCTTCGTGCCATATGCGACTCAGGGGTTGAGCCTCTGCTTCGTCCAGACACCGTTATCAATCGTGTAAAGAAACCGGTCGTGCAAGCGGAATTCCCGCTGGAACCAGAA
>PVMK01156063.1_pt1 | contig 19984 bp, 16 predicted proteins | sample 1853481 | NCBI WGS metagenome assembly PVMK01 (sample SAMN08533507, study PRJNA380276) | Marine sediment metagenome, whole genome shotgun sequencing project. | reverse complement strand
GATCCCTCAAAAACTGTATTTAATACCGCCGCATACGTAGTTTGAACCGCCGGCTCCGATTAAACCTAACACGGACGAGCGATGGTGGATGCGCAGCACCAGGTCCCACCGGGGATACTGAGGCAGTCCCAGCGCCAGTTCGAAAAGGAGGTAATTGAGGTACCTTGTCGCATTTTTGTCATCTTCTTCTTTTTCCACTTTAGAAACTTCGGTGTAATAGGACAAACCATCACCTACCGCAATGCTGGTGTTCACATACTTGTTCCAGGGAAACGCATGCCAGCGTCCGATAATCAGGCCGTTGAATTCCCACAGGGTGTCTCTGTTAAAGTGTTTGCCGATCTGACCTTCGACCTCGAAGCTGATATATTTTTCATAGTGCCAGAATTCCCGCGCCAGGGCCGCCACGGCTATATAGGCGTTGTCATTAAAACTCGCCTGGAATGTGAACACATCATTGATATCGTCCTGGGCGGAGACCCCGCCGTAGACAGTCAAAAACCACTTGTACCGGTTTGTGTCATCTTTGTTTTCGCCATCTTCCGCCAGGGCGCCCGATGCTAAACAGAGCGTTAGTGCCGATAAAATCAGGATGAACCAATGAAATCGCGTAATTTCCAAATTTTTTACCTCCCAAGCTTTTAAAAGCTTCTCTATGTCAGATTAGGCAACTGACGTCAATAAATTGTAGAAATTCCGATACATTTAATACATTGCTTTTATTGTCAATATGACGTATTTTGCGGTTCAATCAATTGATGGCGGGATTTCATAGGCTTTCTCTGGGCGTTGGGATGAAATGGAACTAACCGAAGCAATGGTGCGAAATACTCTCGGCACATGGAAGCGGTGGCCGATCCGAAAGGGCTCAGCCGCGATGGGAGCAGATCTGGCAGTGTTTTACTTTCTCCTATGGAGAAACGCTTCCCTGGTCGTATCGCACGTCTGTGGCTTTATGGCCGCTGCGGTCGTTCTTTATGCCTTTGAAGCGGTCAGGCAGCGGCGGAATGCGTCCTTCCGACCCAGAGTCCGCGAAACCCTTTCGTTCCTGTTCATTGCGTTATCGGCGCTTTTTTTCAGTGGCGGCGTCCTGGCATTGTTAACGGATGTCTTCGGACTGGTGCCGGCGGTCGCGGCACCCGGTACCGCGGCCGCAGCGGTGCTCGTTATGCTCGGCGGTATCGTCCTTTTCGTTTCGTGCCAGTCCGGCGCCGGAGAAGATCAGGTGCTGGAAGAAACGCGTCTGATCGCCATCATCGTCTACGCCGTGCTGCTTCGTCTTGTCTACATGGGATCGGTGGAACTTCTCCACGAAGAAGGGTACTACTGGAACTACGGGCAACACCTGGCTCTGGCCTACTTTGATCACCCGCCCATGGTCGGGTGGCTCATCAGAGGGTTCAGTTCTATTTTGGGAGACGGGGAGATTGCCGTTCGAGCAGGTCCATTCGTGGGTTGGATCGTTGCCGCGTACTACATCTACCGGCTTTCACGGACCGTGCTTAACAAGTCTGTGGCGAGGTGCGCCGTCATGCTGATGGCGGTGCTGCCGGTGTACTTCAGCCTCGGTTTGGTCATGATTCCCGACGCCCCCCTGATTGCCTGCTGGGCCGGGGCGGTGTATTACCTGCACCGTGCGCTGATCCGGGAGCGGCGGGGGGCATGGATCGGAGTCGGTATCTTCATGGGCCTGGCGATGCTCTCAAAATATACAGCGGTACTCCTGGGGCCGGCTGGATTGCTCTTCATCCTCTTTGATCAACGCGCCCGAAAGTGGCTGCTGAGGCCTGAGCCGTATCTTGCGGCGGTTATTGCCCTTCTCATATTTTCACCCGTTATTCTGTGGAACGGGTCCCATGAATGGGCGTCTTTCAAATTCCAGGGGGTCGGACGTCTGACAGGCCGTTTCGATTTCGATCTACCCGACATGATAGGGAGCATCCTGCTCTTGCTGACACCGACGGGTCTGCTGACTGCCGGTGCCGTCCTCTGGGCCAAGAAGGCTTTGACGACAAAGTGTGGTACGGGGCCGGCCGATGAGACGGATCGAAGTTACCGGCTGCTCGTAACCCTGACCCTGGTTCCACTTGCGGTGTTTTTCGGGTTCAGCCTATTCCGCAATATCAAGCTTCACTGGACGGCGCCGATCTGGCTGGGCGTGATTCCATACATGGCTGCATTTATAGTCGCGAAGGCGCGACGCGCTCACCGCCATCTTGCCGGCTTTTCCCGGCAGACTCTGGCCGGCAACAATCGGGACAGTCCTCCTGCTTTACGGAGCTGGATTGCATTACCTGACATTGGGTTTTCCGGGTGTTCCCTACTTCCGGGAAAGCCTCGGCGTCGGTATGCAGGATCTGGCGGTTCAGGTCGAAAGGATTATCGGAAAAAATGAACGCATCACGGGTGAAACTCCGCTGGTCGTGTGCATGGATAAGGATCGGCTGGCCGGTTGGATTTCCTTTTACCGGGTGAAGGGAATCAAACAGGGGGCACCGGGACGGTTGAAGGAGAAGGCGCTGAGGGTCAGCGGCGGGCACTTCTTTGGCAAGAACAGCAAAATGTACCGTTACTGGTTTCCGCCGGGGGCGGAAGAGGGGCGGTCGCTGCTTCTGATCGGACGCAAGCGCGACGATCTTTCAGGTTCACGGGTTAAGGATAGATCCCTGCGGCTCGGTGAGATCGGCGAACTGCCGTTTCGCAAGAATGGGAAACCGGCCGGACGCTTCTACTACCGTTTTCTCTATGGTTACCGCCCGTAACAGCAGATTCTCATTTTGGTTCCGGCCTGTCCAGGTTAGGCCCTTATCGAGTTTTTTCTGACAACATGTTGTAAGAAACTGAAGGTTCCAGGTTTCAGGTGTCAGGGCGTGGAGGTACTAAATACCGAAACCCAATGTCAATAACTTAACACCAACTGCTCGTGGGAGTGGCTTTCCAGCCACGAAAGAAAGTCGCTATAAATCCATTTAATCGCGGCTGGAAAGCCGCTCCCACCAAGCATTAAGCTAATGATATTGTACTGAAACCTGAAACATGTGCCATCAGATGCTCGCTGCCTCTGCTGCCCCGCAGGGGCCTCTTTTTCCGAGCGTAGTCTCGGAAAAAGCTTAGTACCTATTTCTTGAAATCGCATCATGTTTGCGAAGGATTTATCTAACAAAATATTCTTGCCAGCAAGACACAAACATAGGTTGAGTGGTTCAGGGTTCAATGTTCCAGGTTGAAAAATCCCCAAACAGCTCATATCAAAGGGATTCAGTCTTCATCGTATTTCAAAAGCCGTTTCATCCAAAGGGTGAAGTAGGGTATCTCGGATTTTGAACACTATAGTAAGCAGTTTCCAACAGGTGTAACCTTTGAACCCAGAACCTCTGAACTCTGAACGGTTGTCAAACATTTATTGTTTGTGCCTTGGTGCCTGGCTATTCTTTTCGGTTTATCCGGATTGGGCTTATAACGTTATGGATCAAAAGAGATTCTGGGGAAGAGAGAGTGTCTTAATTATCATGTTGATTGGCATCTGCCTGACCCTTTTTTTCTTCCATTTGGGTGCCAGACCGGTGTGGGATATCGATGAGGGAAAGCATGCCGTAACATCAAAGGATATGGTCTTAAGCGGCGACTGGGTAACACCTCAATACAATGGTGAGAACTTTTATGACAAACCACCGCTCTATAATTGGTTTGCCGCCGCTTCATTTTTAGTTTTGGGCTTTACCGCGTTTGCGGCACGCCTGCCTGCCGCTGTCCTGGGGTTCGGCTGTGTCATGATCACCTATCTATTGGCACGCAGAATGTTCAACCGGCAGGTGGCCTTTTTAAGCGCGGTGGTATTGGCCACCAGTGTCGAGTATATTGTCCTTTCCAGGGTCGTTGTGCATGATATCAGTTTGGTTTTCTTCGATACCCTGGCGTTGGCCCTCTTTTTTCTGGGGTATAAAAGTGAAAGACATCGCAAGCGCAATTTTCTATTGGGATACGCGGCACTGGGAATGGCAGTCCTGGCCAAAGGACCGGTTGGAGTGGCAATTCCGGTGATGATAATCGGACTGTTCCTGATATTTAGAAGCCAGTTAAGTTTTTTAAAAGAAATGCAGATTGGGTGGGGTATTTTACTCTTTATCGCCGTCGCCGCGCCCTGGTATATTCTGATCAGCCTGCAAAATCCTGACTATTTTGAATATTTTTTCATTAAAAAAAATCTTGGCAGTTTTTTTTCCAAGGCATCGCGACACCCGGAACCATTTTATTACTTTATTCCCGTTTTGTTGGGTGGTTTTTTTCCCTGGAGCTGTTTTTTGCCGTTAGCTGTGATCCGATCCCTTCGTTTTTATTTGAAAAACAAAAGGGATGAGATTATATTCTTACTGATCTGGTTCGGATTTATTTTCTTTTTTTTCTCTACGGCCAGGTCGAAACTTGCTACCTATATTCTCCCCTTATTTCCGGCCGTATCCATCCTGGTGGGCGTTCTTTGGCATGATCTGTTAAATTCACCCACCCGGCAACTTCGCAAGGGCTTTATATTTTCCTTCCTGCCGATTGTGATCATCTTCCCCCTGGCATTGGTGTATATCTGGCTATATCCTCCTGTCCAATTGCATTCCGATTCCGGAATAGATTTAACCCTGGCTATATTATTTTTCTTTTTGGATAGTGACCTGCATTACGGTATCCTTTAGCATGCTTTTAATGAAGAAGGATAAATTTTTTTTCGCGGGTATCGCCGGGATGATTGTTTCGGCATTCGTGCTTTTTCTCTTATTCATGGTTCCTTTGATTAATCCCTATCGTTCCACCCAAGAACTTGCTTATAAATTTGATCAGATGCAACCGCCGAAAGAGAGCCTGGTTTTTTTCCGAGAAGAATGGGAATCCGCACTTTTTTACAGCAATCGCAGTGTCCTCGTGCTGGATACCCCTCAGCAACTAAAGGAATATCTAACTTCTAAAAAAAACGTTTATTGTATTCTAGAAACAGATGATCTGGAGAGGATTGAAGATTTAAAACAATTTTTTGATATTGTTGACCAGGTGGGGAAAAAGTTGCTTATAACCAACAAGAAGGCACAGCCCGGGTAATGAATCCCAAGTCAGAGATGAACGTCGAACATCGAACATCGAACGTCCAATGTCGAATAATGTATTCTGTCGATTTAAAAAAGACTGAGCAAGGTGAATCTTCCCTTCGAAATCCGATTCGGCTGCTTTCGACAGGCTCAAGCCCTGAGCTTGCCGAAGGGAGTCGTTCGACTCTGAGCTCAAGACCGTAGGACTCATCGCAGGCTGCGGTTTGCTTGTTTTAAAATCGATAAAACGGAGCGACATCATTATTCGATGTTCGACGTTGGACGTTCGATGTTCGATGTTCAGTCTTTTCGCTGTTCGATGTTCATCTTTCAAACCAACTCCGTATGGCGAATTCCGTCTTGACGATAAAATTAAAAATGGATAATATCCCAACCTGGATAAACCGGAACCAAACAGGAAAAATCAATCACGAAAGCACGAAAACACGAAAAAAAGATGACTTAAATTTCGTGCTTTCCAGCTTTCGTGTTTTCGTGATGAAAAAATAGCTTTGCCATAAAATGCAGAGAAATAACTATAGCGCTATGGATCCCGATTTGACGGCCGGGAGCGCGGAGAAACCATGCGAAGTGAGTTTTTACCTTTTTCGAAACCGACCATAGATGCCGCTGACATTCGTGCCGTTACCGATGTACTGATTTCCGGATGGATAACCACCGGAAAGAAGAATGCCGAACTGGAGCAAAAATTCTGCGAGTATCCCGGCTGTCGGGGGGCGGTGGCGTTAAGCTCGGCCACCGGGGCCATGCATCTGCTGCTAAAGGCCCTTGACATTGGTCCCGGGGACGAAGTCATCACCCCCTCGATGACTTGGGTTTCTACCGTCAACCTGATTGTCCTCAGCGGGGCCAAACCGGTATTTGTCGATGTCAACCGGCACACCCTGATGACTTCGGCCGAAATGATTAATCCCTGCCTGAGCGATCGTACGCGCTTAATTGTGCCGGTCCATTTTGCGGGTGCGGTGGTAGATCTCGAACCCCTGCGCCGGCTGGCTGCAACCCGCAAGATCGCCCTCGTCGAGGATGCCGCCCATGCCCTGGGATCGGTTTATAAAGATGTGCCGGTCGGGCGGCAGGGAACTGCAATTTTTTCCTTTCATCCGATTAAAAATATCACCACCGGGGAGGGCGGCATGTTCTGCTCCGATGATGAAGCGCTGCTAAGACGCATTCGCTGCCTTAAATTTCACGGTCTCGGCGTAGACGCCTATGACCGGCACGCCCAGGGACGCTCACCCCAGGCCGAGGTATTGGAGCCGGGCTTCAAATATAATTTGACGGATCTGTCCGCTGCATTGGGAATTTCGCAATTCGATCGCTTACAGGACTTCAACCGCAAGAGAGCGGAACTGGCCGGCTACTACCTGGACAAACTGGCCGCCATAGAAGAAATCATGCCCCTTGCACGGCCTTCGTATCCCATAGACCACGCCTGGCATCTTTTTATTGTTCGCCTGGATACGGATAAAGTTTCGTTGACCCGTGACGATTTCATGGCGGCTTTAAAAGATCGAAACATCGGGACCGGTCTGCATTTTCGTGCGGTTCATTTACAGAAATATTACCGTGAAAAGATGGGGATACGTCCCGGTATGTTGCCCAATACCGAATGGAATTCAGACCGGATATGCTCTCTGCCGCTATTTCCCGCAATGACCCCGGAAGATGTCGATGACGTCGTAGACGCGATTAAGGACGTGCTGTCAAAATGAATTTAAACAAGGGAATGACGGCATCGAAGGCACTAAACAACAGATTACCGGTCATCATCTTTTGGGTATTCTCTTTGTTTCTTCTCTTTTGGGGTCTTGGGCAGATGCCCCTGATCGGATCGAGCCACCGTTGGGCGGAGGTGGCCAGGGAAATGCTTATCAGCGGGGATGTCTTCCATCCCACCATCAACGGCGAGCCCTACGCCGATAAACCGCTTGGGGGCTATTGGTTAATCCTGCTGACGGCAGCTATCACCGGCAGTCTGAATCAATGGGCGGTGAAGCTGCCAAGTGCCGTCGCCGGTCTTTTGGCGCTTTGGGCCACAGGTTGGCTGGGCCGCAAACTGTGGTCGGAGCAGACCGGCAGAACTGCAGGGTGGATACTGCTCACTACCTACGGTTTTCTCATGTGGGGCCGACGTGGTGAAGCGGATATCGCCAACCTTGCTGCCATTATCCTGGCTGTTGCCTGGTACTGGGCCCGGCGCGATAAATTCAATTTTGGCGGTTATCTGGTTTTTTATTTAATCTGCTTTATCGGTGCCCATGCCAAAGGATTGACCGCCATTGCCCTTCCGATAATCGTAATTTTGCCGGATATCATCCGGCAGCGCCGCTGGCGATCCCATTTGAAGCCGGCTCATTTTGCGGCCCTGGCCATCGGCCTGTCCGTCTACCTGATGCCGTTTATTTTCACTTCAATGAGCAATCCGGACACTCAAAGCAGCGGTCTTTACCTGGTCTTCCGGGAGAACATCCAGCGTTTTATTAAACCGTTTGACCACATCCAACCTTTCTATGTGTACCTGATTCATGCGCCCCAATTGTTTCTGCCGTGGGCGCCGCTGCTTCTAATTGCGCTGGCAGGGCTTTTCAGATCCATCCGGACCCTGGAATATAAAACCAGATGGCTTTTAGAAGCGACCGCACTCATTTTTCTTTTTTTTAGCGCTTCGGGTTCGAGAAGGTTTTACTACATTCTGCCGATCCTCCCGTTCTGCGCTTTGGCAACAGCAGTATTTTTCGATACCGAAGGAATGGACCGATGGAAACGGTTGGGACTCCATATCCAGAAAAGCATTGTTCGGAGTGACCCTCTTTGTTATGATGCTGAGCCCGGCGATGTGGTCCGGGATTAAAAAGTTTACCGAATTTGTGTTTCCCGCGGGACATCATGATAGGGACGCCGCTGCTGGGCCTTGCCGGACTGATCATTTGGCTGATGGATTATTATCGATCGGGTCGGCTGGCCGCTGTATTGGGGATACGCCGCGAAATGGCCCCCCTGGTGGCAGCAGCACTCATTCTGATGGGAGGCTTTTTCACCTGGCAGTATGTAAGTCTTGAAAAGTACGATACAAAAACAACCTTTGCAATGGATCTTAAAAAACTTGTAACCGGGGTCGATAGAGGTGATATTGTATTCTATAACCGATTTCCGACCAAAGTCATATTTTATGCGGATCTTCCCGTACCCCTGAAAGTCTTTCATAACGCGGAAGAAATCCGTCCTTTTCTGGAATCCCGTGGCAAACCCAGAATCATCATCTCGCGGCGGGAGGACAGCAAAGAATTCTTACAATTTCTGCCTGCCGCGCTCAGGGAAGAACCGTCGATCACCGAGACTATCCATCCCTGGGAAGACAGCAAAGAAAGAGAGCTGGTTGCCTGGAAAATCGAAGGTCAAGAACTATGAAAGATAAAACGCCTTATATATCGGTGGTAGTCCCGGTTTTTAACGAAGAGGAAAATATGGCCGAGCTTTTGCGGCGCGGGTTGCAGGTTTGCAGCCAAATGGGGAGGTCTTTTGAAATCGTTCTTGTCGATGACGGCAGTACCGATCGATCGCCGGTATTGATTGCCCAAGCCGCCAGGGAGAATCAGCCCGGGGTCGTTGCGGTATTTTTTAACCGCAACTATGGCCAGCATGCGGCTGTAATGGCCGGCTTTGCCGAATCCAGGGGTGAAGTCGTTGTCACCCTGGACGCTGATCTGCAAAATCCGCCGGAAGAAATTCCCAAACTGATTGAGAAAATTGAGGAAGGATATGATGTGGTCGGCAGCATTCGGGCCGATCGACACGACAGCTTTTTTAGAAGATTGGCTTCAGCCATTGTCAACCGGACGATCCAGAAATCTACCGGTATCATGATGAAAGACTACGGATGCATGCTGCGTGCCTATCGCCGGCCAATCGTTACGGCCATGCTCCAGTGCCGCGAACACAGCACCTTTATTCCGGTACTGGCCAACCGCTTTGCACGCCGGACCACCGAAATTCAAGTAAGCCATGAAAAACGCGCCGGCGGTCAGTCCAAATACAGTCTGTGGAAGCTGATTAATCTTCAGTTTGATTTATTGACCAGCATGACCACCTTCCCGCTGCGCCTGTTGAGTATTTTCGGAGGACTCATATCAATCTTCGGTATCGCATTGGCAGCGCTCCTTATTGTGATGCGCCTGATTTACGGTTCGGAATGGGCCGTGCAGGGGGTGTTTACGCTGTTTGCTATTTTGTTTGTCTTTATTGGCGCGCTTTTCATCGGGATGGGCCTGCTGGGAGAATATCTTGGAAGGATTTATGACGACGTGCGCGCCCGTCCCCGGTATTTTATCCACCAAATTATAGGTCGAAGCGATGCCGAAGACAGAAGCGCGGCTGTCGGCACCCCCGGCAAAACCGATCATCAGGAAAAAACATAAACGCCTGCCACCGCGATTTTTGGGGATGGTTCTATCTTCGGTAATTTTGTTGGGTTTCGCTGATAGCACAAAAATGGCTGACAGGTAGGTTGGGTAGAGGAACGAAACCCAACAAAAGATATCGAGATGCTCAACCCAACCTACGAATAAGCCGTGGCCGATGTTAGAACCAAGCCGCGATTTTCCAAATCTTCCGGAAAGGGGAAACTATGAGAGCTGTGGTTTTAGCCTATCATACTATCGGATGCACCGGTATTAAAGCATTATTGCAAAATGGGTTTGAAATTCTTGCTGTTTTTACCCACAGCGAGGATCCCAATGAGAACATTTGGTTCGAATCCGTCGCCGAACTGACCGCATCTTACAATATTCCGACCTTTGCGCCGGAAAACATCAATCACCCGATGTGGATCGAAAAAATAAATAATTTAAAGCCGGATATTATTTTCTCATTTTATTATCGCAATTTAGTCGGCAGGGATATTCTGAACATTCCACCCAATGGTTGTCTGAATCTTCACGGATCGCTGCTTCCCAAATATCGCGGGCGCAGCCCTATTAACTGGGTGCTGATCAACGGTGAAAAAGAAACCGGTGTGACGCTGCATTACATGACTCCCAAACCCGACGACGGGGACATCGTTTGTCAAAAACAAATTGAAATTTCAGAAGATGATACCGCTAAGACGCTTTTTGAAAAAGCAAATGTTGCCGCCGGCGGCATGTTGGATGAAATTCTGCCCAGGCTCAAGGCCGATACGGTGCCACGAACTTCCCAGGATCACAACCAGGCAAGCTATTTTGGGGGACGTACACCGCAGGACGGCGAAATCGACTGGACCGAAAGTGCCCACCGGATCAGAAACCTGGTCAGGGCCGTCACGCGCCCCTATCCCGGGGCCTTCAGTTTCTTAGGCCACCAAAAATGTTACTTCTGGCAAGTCACCGAGCGTCCCGGGTCTGCAGCATATCAAAAAGCCGGCACTGTCATGACCACCACGCCCCTTGTCATTGCCTGCGGCCAGGGCGCACTTGAAGTCGATTTCGCTCAACGGCAAAGTGGTATTTACACCCATGGTACCCAACTGGCAAAGGAACTCAGCCTGCAGGAAAGAATGTCTTTCGGTCCGCATCCGGACAGAATAATGCAAGGTCTGAAGAAACAATCCATACTCATTTTAGGGGTAAACGGATTTATCGGCAATGCCCTCACCGAGCGACTCCTTGACAGCCGTGCTTACGAAGTGCACGGCATGGATCTGCATTGCAATTATATCCGGCCTTATCTGGAACAACCCCGTTTTCATTTTCATGAAGGCGATATCTCCATAAATCGTGAATGGGTCGAATACCACATAAAGAAATGTGACATCGTCATCCCTTTAGTGGCCATCGCAACACCGATTGAATACGTGCGCAACCCGCTGGGCGTTTTCGAACTCGACTTTGAGGAAAATCTGCGCGTTATCCGTTATTGTGTAAAATATAAAAAAAGAGTGATTTTCCCATCGACCTCTGAGGTGTATGGAATGTGCCGGGATGATACCTTTGATGAATATGCTTCAAACCTGGTGTTGGGGCCTATTCATAAACAACGCTGGATTTACGCCTGCTGCAAGCAATTGCTCGACCGCGTAATTTGGGCTTACGGCCAAAAAGAAGGGTTGAAATTTACGCTTTTTCGGCCGTTTAACTGGATAGGCCCGAAACTTGATACGCTGTTATCGGCCCGGATCGGCAGTTCACGGGCCATCACGCAACTGATTCTAAATCTCACCCAGAGTACTCCCATCCAATTGGTTGACGGAGGCCGGCAAAAACGCTGCTTTACCGATGTCGGCGATGGTGTGGAGTGTCTATACCGAATTATTGAAAATCGTGACGGGGTCTGCGACGGCAAGATTATCAACATCGGCAGTCCGCAAAATGAAGTCAGCATTAAGAAACTGGCGGAAATGCTGGTTGCTGCGTTTCAGAAACATCCACTGCGGGATAAATTCCCCCCTTTTGCAGGTTTTGTTCAAACCGACAGCCGTTCTTTTTACGGAAAAGGCTATCAGGATGTAAAATATCGTAAACCGGATATTCGAGCGGCCCGCAAACTTCTGGGCTGGTCGCCGAAAGTTGATCTGCAGCAAAGTGTCAAACGTACGCTTGATTTTTTTCTGCGGGAATCCGTAAACTCGCAAAGGTCGGATGCGGTTAAATCCGGCCGGCAAAAATCAGAGGCCGGCCTGCCATGAAGATCGGTCTGCGCGTCGATGTAGATACCTTGCGCGGCACTTGCCAGGGTGTGCCCAAATTACTGGAAATTCTTGGCGCCCGCCAAATAAAGGCCTCGTTCTTTTTTTGTGTGGGGCCTGACAACATGGGTCGGCATCTGTGGCGATTGCTGCGTCCCGCCTTTTTCAGAAAAATGCTGCGTTCCAAAGCGGCTAAACTTTACGGCCCGGATATTCTCTTGCGCGGCACGCTGTGGCCGGGACCGATGATCGGTGAAAGGTGCGGCTCCGTCATTCAGGCAACGGCGGCGGCGGGCCATGAAGTCGGTCTGCATGCCTGGGACCATCACGCCTGGCAGAAACATCTGGATCACATGGATAGAGATGCTATACGGCGAGCCCTTACCAAAGGGTTTGAAACCTTGACGCAGATACTGGGCCACGAACCCCGATGTTCCGCAGCCGCCGGGTGGAAGTGCAGTAACCGGGTGCTGCTGGAAAAAAATCGGTTTAATTTCAAGTATAACAGCGACTGCCGCGGCCGCAGTATCTTTCGCCCGGTGGTGGACGGAATAGAGTGCACACCTCAGATTCCGGTCACCTTACCGACCTATGACGAAGTTATCGGCGCAAAGGGCATAACCGAAGATAACTACAATGACCGGCTGCTCTCGCTTGTTAAACCGGATGATTTGAATGTCCTGACCATACATGCCGAAGTTGAAGGTATGAGCGCGGCCGTCATGTTCAACGAATTTTTGCGCAAGTCAGTCTCTCAGAACTTTGCTTTCGAGCCTCTGGGAGATCTGCTTCCGCAACCGGTTAACATACCCGCCGGTGCCGTCGCAATGGCTGAAATTGCCGGGCGTGACGGCTGGGTATGCTTACAGTCGGAGATTTTGTGAGTGTCATTATCTTATATGAAACTACGCCAAAATGGCATAGTTTCTTTTCCGATCAGACTGGCCGTTTTTCAGGCCAGAGGCGGCGCTCGTATGAAACTACATAAAATAAAAAAAGCGAACCGCAGAATAACGAATGACGAAGGGTGGAATCGCTTCGCGAAATTTTTTTTAAAACAGACAGAATACATTCATTCGACGTTCGATGTTGGACGTTCGATGTTCGATGTTCATCAGTTTCTTTTTCGATTTGACTGGCCGCTTTTCAGGCCAGCGGCGGGGTTTATGTGAAACCAAAGCTATATCTCATTATTGTATGGCTGCTTTTTTTGACCATTGATATCGTTATTGTGCGGGACCTCTCGTGGCTGGAGGCACAACTGCATGGTGAACGCTTTTGGGCTAATTTTGGACCCACCTCTTTTGCGCTGTTAGCTGTGCTATATTTAATCAGACGCTTTTTGCTGCAGACGCGCACCCGCAAAATAATAGCCTTCTTTATCCTCTATGTCCCACTCATTGTTCAAAGTACACACTTTGAGATCTACCGGATATTTGTTTCTCCCTTTGGGTTTGATTTTTTTGTTGAAAACCCTCTGTTGACAATGCAGCTATGGATTGAAAATGCCAACTACTTAAAGATAGTCGGCCTTGTTTTTTTAGTACTTTTGGGGCTTTATCTTTTAGAAAAATTTCCTGTCAAGCGTTCCCCCTGGCCTCTGATTGGTTCAGCCATTTTTCTGATTGCCGTTTTTGTACTTTCCCTTTTAAGCTGGTACAGCATTGCGAAATTTCAGAATAGTATCATTGCTTACACAACGAACATGCTTGTAAGTATGAAAATTCAAAATGCGGTCCTGCCTGCAATCAACAGACCCGAAATCCCGCGGTCTGAGGGTAATCATATTCGACCGAACATTGTCTATATCATCGGAGAATCAATGATTACCAGCCATATGAGTCTTTATGGTTACCAGCGTGACACGACCCCCAATCTCAAAAAGCTTTTACAAAAAAAAGTGCTGGTGGCATTTAAAAATGCCGTCAGCATCGGCACTAAAACACTTGTAAGCCTGCCTTATATGCTTGTGGGCCTGCAGGGTATTGACCCCGACGGTCTTTTCTTCAGCTACCCGACAATTTTTAATTATGCCAAGGCGGCGGGATACCGCACCGCCTATATCAGCGCACAGGATGTTCAGTGGGGGCGTCTTGATAAATTCATTATTGACAAAGATGTCGACCACTACCGCAGCGGTGTTGACTATAACCCATCAACCAATGTATCGAAGGGAGCTGACGACCTGGTGATGCTGGAGAAGGGCATCATACCTTATCTCAAGACCGTAAAAGAGCCTTTTTTACTGGTCGTCCAAATGGACGGCAGTCACTACCCCTATAGCAAACATTCACCGCAACAATACAAAAAATTTCTTCCAGAGGAAGATGAAGACGGTGTCAATGCCTATGATAATACGCTCGTTTACTCTGATGTTTATCTTTACAAGCTCTATAACGCCATTCGTCATAAGGATAAAAAGGCCTGGATCTTTTTCTCACCTGATCATGGTCAAAATCTGGGTGGAGATGATGGTTTTTTTAATGAACGTTACAGCAAAAACGTCATCCATAACCCATTGTTGGTGTTCCCACCGCCTTCAGCCTTTGCGAGGATTCGGGCCAATGAATCCAGCCCCGTTTCACAAGCCGATATCGCTGCGACTATTCTGGACTTAATGCACATGAGACCTGTTAAGCCGCTTGATGGTCAATCTTTACTGCAACCAATCGGACCCTCTCGTTTACGGATCTGCAGTACCTATATGCCGACGTTTCACAATAAGCCTACGGCTGTTTTAATTTTTGAAGATTTGAGCTACTATCATATCAACTTTAGAAAAATGCGCGTAACCCTGCGTGACGGCAAAACGATTGTACCGTTTTCAAAAATTGAAAAGTCGTTACAGGCTCCCTTTAACAAGCGTTTACCGGATGATGGTAAGCAACCGCCATAAAAGCAATGCCCTATCTTTTGAACCCGTAAGTTCTCAATAGATTATGTTAGAGGGGTATCCACCTCATGGGCCTAAACGATATACAGGGGCTATAAAGATGTTGCTTGAACCCGTGAACGCCTACCGGAAAAGGCACTAAAACGTGTATCGTACGCCGAAAGCCAAGGCATTTGAGGCACCGGTTACACCGTGAAACAAGCCGAAGGCTCCGGAGCGATGATGAATGCGGGTAAACAGGCTCCAATGCTGAGAATCGGGTAAAGAAAAATCTAATTCAAGCATGAGATATTGTAGAAATTTGGCTGCAGGGTCATGATTTTCTTTTTCCACTTTGGGGGTTTCCGTGGCATAAGACAGGCCACCGCCGAATGCAAAACTGGTATTGAGGTATTTATCCCATGGAAAGGGGAGCCAGCGAACCGCAATAAGACCATTGAACTCCCAGTTGGTTTGACCTGCAAAATGTTTCACACATTGTCCCTCAAGTTCCCAACCGATTATATCTTTCCAGGTTGCGATTTTTTTAGTAAGCGCCAAAGCCGCCAGATAAGAATCCTCAAATCCTTGATGTGCAATAGAGGCATTGTTTAACTCACCATCAAGCAACACACCGCCATATAGAGCCATCGACCAATCACCGGCATTCGCCTTTTCACAGTGGCTCAGCAAAATGATTAAAATCCAAACGGTGCAGAGTAGTGGTACTCTTTCCGCTCCCCCTTTTGTAAACGGTATCATTGTTCCAGATGTTTGCGAAGGATTTATCTAACAAAATATAGAAAAAGGCCGTATACAAAATGTTGTAAACGGCCTCAATCATTTCCCAATCAAACTCAAATCGAACTCCTGAACCTTCTAATCATAGCGCGTCTCATACCAGGGGTTGTTAAAAACCCATAGCGGCAGATGTACTTCTTCTTGGATCGGCGCCGCCGAACATGGTGCCGTCCACTGCAATCATAATACTCTGAATAGCCCCCATTGAAGATTTTTCGTTGACCGTATGCCCCATGGCCTCAAGCAGCCGAATAGTATCCGGGCTAATCCCCTCCTCAATTCTGATCTCATCAGGCAGCCATTGGTGATGAATGCGGGGCGCATTCACCGCCGCCTGAACATTGAGACGATGGTCGATCACATTCATGATAACCTGAAGCGTGGTGGTTATAATCCGGGAACCTCCAGGTGATCCGGCAACTAGAAAGTTTTTGCCATCCTTCATGACAATAGTAGGTGACATGGAGGACAGCATACGTTTATGAGGCTCGATTTTGTTGGCTTCTCCGCCGATCAGCCCATAGGCATTGGGAACACCAGGTTTTGCAGAAAAGTCATCCATCTCGTTATTGAGAAGAAAACCGGCTCCCTCCACTACGATGCCGGAGCCATAGCTGAAGTTTATGGTGTAGGTGTTTGCCACCGCGTTGCCAAATTTGTCGACAATCGAAAAATGGGTGGTCTCATTGCTTTCAAAGCCCACTGGATCCCCCGGCAGGATTTGCTTGCTGTTGGAGGCAAAGTTGGGATCAATCCCAGCGCGTAGCGAGGCCGCATATTTTTTTGAGGTAATACCGTCAAGGGGTACATCCACGAAATCGGAATCTCCTAAATACTTGGACCGGTCGGCATAGGCACGTTTCATCGCCTCGGCCGTTAAATGAATGGTTTTGGCGGAATTGTGCCCCAGGTTTCCGATGGGGTATTTTTCAAGTATATTCAGGATTTGGACGATGTGGGCACCACCCGATGAGGGTGGAGACATGGAGTAGATGTCATACCCACGATATGTGCCTTTAACAGGTTTTCTGACTTTAGGTTGATAATTTTTCAAATCATCCAGAGTGATCAGTCCACTTCCTCTTTGCATTTCGGCTACGATCAGCTCCGCCGTTTTTCCTTCATAAAATCCTTTAGTGCCGTTTTGCGCAATACGCTTTAGGGTTTCGGCCAAATCGGGTTGAATATAGATATCTCCAGGTTCATAAAAACTACCATCCGATTTTAGGAATTTCTTTTTCCCTGGTTCAAACTTGAAAAGACGCTCTTGTTTCGATTTCACCCCTTTTGAAAAGCGCGGGGTCACCACAAATCCCTTTTCGGCCAATTCAATGGCGGGGTGCCAGCGACTCTGCCAGAGAGATGGTGCCATAGTTTTCCAAAGCGAGGGCCAGTCCGGCTACGGTTCCCGGAACACCTGCGGAAATATGTGAAAATCTGGATAATTTTTGATCCACATTACCATCGGCCCCAAGGAACATATCCCTTGAAGCACCGCCAGGAGCCTTTTCGCGGTAATCAATGGCCACCACCTCTTTCTTTTCTTGCGATGAGATCAGCATAAAGCCGCCACCACCAATATTCCCCGATCTTGGTTGGGTCACGGCGAGGGCAAATCCTGCCGTGACTGCGGCATCAATAGCGTTTCCCCCCTTTTTTAGAACCTCCAAAGCCACTTCAGTGGCAAGGGTATGGCTTGTCACAACCATACCGTTCGTGGCCTCAACCGGTACACTTCGATCACCGGAGAGAATGGCCTGCCCTTGAGCAGAGACGGCACTGATAAGAATGCTCAGCAACACAAACAGAGCCTTTTTGTTGAAACATGATGGTTGGCCGGATGCTTTTTTCATAGTCCCTCCTTTTCGTTTTGGGTCAACTACGGCCGGGATGTTTAAATATAGTGACACATAGCTTGCCACATCCTTCAGTTGCACTTATCTCAGGAAAGCGCAGAATCTAACAGATATCAGGTTAAATGTTAAAGTAACCGATATCTTTCAGGAAAATCACTTGGAAGCAGAGGTGCCGTTCAGCAAGTGAATTTGAACAGTAGAGAGATTTTAAAATTAAAGTGAACTTCAAATATGAGAGTGAACTTCCGGCCAGTTTACTATTAAAAGCTAATATTCTAAAACATAATCGAATGTCAAGAGAAATTCTACTAAGCGACTATCATTATTAACTGATTGAAAATCAAATAAATAGATGCCAAACGAGGGGGTGTTTAGGCCCTTAGAACCACCTTTTTAATGGTAAAAAAGTGATTTTAAGCAAGATCAATAATGGACGGAAATACTGGCTGCTGGTGATAAAGAATTTGTGATTGAGACCAAAGCCAAACAGGGTGCAAAAGCGTCTGCCTACCCGCTATATTCGAAGACCACCTAAATGTGGTGAACTTTGTGGTGAACGATCGCCCTCAATTTTTATCACCATCAATGTGACATCATCCTCAGGGGTTAAATCACCGCGAAATAGATTCATTGCCGAGATAACGGCTTGCATAATATCTTCTGAACGGGCTTTTGAATTTTTGCGAATAATTTCAAAGATTGGATTTTTTCCGAACATTTTTTCTTGAGCGTTTTTCGTTTCCCAGATACCGTCCGTGCCGATAAAAATTATCTGGCCCTCGGCAAGACCGGTTTTTTCATTTTCATCATACACCCAGGATTTCTCAACACCCAATGCAACCCCGTTGCCCTGCAATTCATCAAATGTGTCCGTGGCAGGATCGTAAAAAATAGCAGGATCATGACCGGCTCGAACCCATTGCATTTTCTGGTTTTGGATGTCGATGGTTAAGTAAAACAAGGTCATGAAGTTTCCGGATTCGGCCACATCCACTGCCAGTTCGCGGTTTACGTCGGTCACGATACTGGCAATACTACCGGACTGAGACGTCCTTTGGCGGAGAAGTGCTCGAGCGGAGGCCATCAGCAGGGCAGATGGCAAACCATGTCCTGAAAGATCGCCGACAACCATACTTACTTTTCCCGTCCCGCGTTCGTTTGACTCCAGGTAGTAGTCATAATAGTCTCCTCCGGTTTCATCGCAGTAAATACTGGTTCCGGCTATGTCCAAACCGGGTATCTTTGGATCTTCAAGCGGCAGTAAACTTCGCTGCACTTCCCTGGCCAATAGCAGTGAATTTTGAATGCGCACCTGATCTTCGAGTTTCGGCCCCAGGTCATTAAAGGCCTGAATCACCTGATCGCGTTCATCTCCGGTGTGCATATCCAGGCGGACGGAAAAGTCACCCCCTGACAAACGCTTGGCGGCGGAGGCAATCTGCAGCAAAGATCGGGTGATGGTCCGAGAGCCAAGCAAAGCAGCGGTGGTTAATAAGACAATGACAAACAGGGCTGCAAGGGCTGTATAGATAAGCTGTTCGCGGGTATATTCAAGTATGGTGCGACTTGTTTTGTCAGGGAGATCCATGACCACTGATTTCGGTACTATAACCACAAAATGTACTTTTTCCGTTATGGCGGCGTAAGCCCAGATGGAGTCAACGCCTTTGTACGGAAGTTCAACATAGCCGGATTCCATGTCGCTTAAATCCAGAGCTATTTTGCGGAGTTTATTTGAATTCGCAGAGACCAGCCATTCTTTCTCGATGAGACCCGACCAGGAAACTTGCTTATCTTGATAATCCTTCTGAGCAAGAATCAATAATCCCGGCGTATTGGATTCAGGGTCATCGAGTGTCGCCACTAAAAAAGAGCGCATCCGGGAGGACCAATTGTAAGCCAGCTCCTTTTCCTGCAAAAGTTCTGTAATCAGAATGTCCATCGCAACCACACCGGCAGAAGAGTGATCAGGACGTTGGATTCGCTTCGAAGCCGTGAAGATAACCAATCCGGTAGTGGCATCTACGATTGGAAAGGTCCACTGAACGTCATTGGCGGCAGCTTTGTACCAGGGTCGCTTGCGTGGGTCATAATTTTCCGGATATCCGCCGTGACCCGGGTAGGAAATGTGAATACCGCTTTCCGTGCTGAGATAGGTCCAAAAAACCATTTCGCCCAACTTGCCTGAAAGGCGTTTGAGTGCTGGAACAATGCGGGTCAGGCGAGTGATGTCGTTTTTTACGCTTTTTTCAGCAATACCAGGGGCCAGCAAAAAAACCGGATGATCGAAACTGGCGAATATGGGTAGAAGGGTACCCGCTTTAGATTTTTTCTGATATCTGCGATAAGGTGCAAGATCGGGAGGGGCCAAAGTTGGATTGTCAAATTCAGGCGAATAGTAAATTTTAACTGCCGCCGGTGGGTCTTCCATGAAGGCCCGTTCAGCTTCGAGGGCAAGAATCATCAAACTGGATTCGAGGGCATTCATGGTTTGAAGCAAGGTTTTTGATGAATTATCAGCAGCTTGCAGCAATGCTTCGCTTGTTAGATTCGTCAGGTTCTGACGCAGGTCGGCAGAAATTATGCGACCCAATCGACGGGTGCCCCTTTGACTGATCAGGGTAACGATCAGCAATGGGATGAGACTAAATACAAAAAGGATAACAAAGAATTTCCAACGCAGTTTCATTTTTTTCTTTAT
>PVMK01189300.1_pt2 | contig 19989 bp, 15 predicted proteins | sample 1853481 | NCBI WGS metagenome assembly PVMK01 (sample SAMN08533507, study PRJNA380276) | Marine sediment metagenome, whole genome shotgun sequencing project. | reverse complement strand
CGGGGAGGTGGGGCGGCGGGCGGCTGGGGCGGGGTGGGTCCGGCGTGGGCGGTGCTGGGCCAAATACGGCCAGAGCGATTCGAAGGTATCGAAGCCTCTCTTCTTGCTTCATGCGGATTCTCCTGGCGATCCGGCGCCGTCAGTGCCCGTCGCTAGTTTGTATCATGGACCGCGTTGGGATACCTGATTGGCGTCAGCTGCAGTACCGAATCAGGTGGCGGGCTTCGTTGCCGTGACAATGTGAGCAGGAGAGTCGAATTCGACCGTCCCGTCAGCGTTCACGAAACTTGAAAATTCAGTCTCTGCCTCGGCAACAAGCAGTTCGAATTGCGCGTCGTCAAGGGTGTCAGAAAGAGTCCAGCCTCGAATGTCTGCTTCCATCCAATATCGTATAGAGGGATAACGGGCCTTGCCTTCGAGGGTCGAGATCCTGAAATCGGAAATGCCGGCATCGGAAAGAATGGCTGAAAGAATCTGAACGTCACCAAGAGAATAGGGTGCGCGAAATGACTCCGCGGCTGAGTCTCCAAACAAACGGCTCGTCAATCGTGTGATGGCAGCATATCCAGAAACTCTTTCGAGCGAGTCCCAGACGGCGATGGCCATCTTCCCAGCTGGGCGAAGGACTCTCATCATCTCTCGTATCGCACGGTCTTTTTCTTCGAAAAACATCAGGCCAAACTGGCTGACAACTGCATCGAACGTGGAATTCTCGAAGGGGATCGCTTCGGCTGGTGCCTCACGCCACTCGATGTGAGGTGCTTTTCGCATCGCAACATCGAGCATGCCGGTATTAAGGTCCAAGCCCACAACAGATCCATCTGGCTTCACAAGTTCCGCGGCAACAAGCGAGAGCACTCCGGTCCCGCACGCAACATCTAGGACCCGCATTCCAGGCCCAAGATGCGCCAACTTAGCGACTCGAGGGGCCCACTCGTTGAATAGTGCAGGAAGAAAGAGATCGTCGTATGTCTCAGCCGCACTGAGAGTAACCTGCCCCCTGTCGCTCATCAGATTCTCCTAGCATTGAGCGCCGCCCAACGCCTGGGCGCCCAGCTGCACCGAACAGGCCGACCGTTACCGTTGGGAGGGCAGCGCTCGTCGCCAGATCTTACCATGAAATGATCGGGCTAGTCTTATCAGTGTCGGATGCAGGCCCTTGCTAGGTGGGAATTCCGTTTTTCGCACGAAACGCTGCAAGCCAGCCTCCACTGATCACAAAGCGCGGAAACGATAAGAACTGCTCGATCAGAATGCGCTTGATATAGTTACCAGGCCCGGAAAAAGGAATAGGCGGTGTTTCCTCGAGTTTGTGGCCATAGCCCTGGGATGCGAGGGGAATCGCCGGCCCGATCAGAAGAGCCACAGCTAAGAATAAATCCCCCTGAAGGGCGAACCACAGAGTGCCGAAGACGCTCGCAACAAACAGCGGAACTGCGACCAGGTGAATCAATAGATTCACACGATTACGGTGATATTTCGGATATGTCCTGGGGTGCTTGGGTTTTTGTGATGCACGAATACCGCCTGACGTCTGGGCGCTCAGCCACACCGAACAGGGCTAACCGTTAGCTCTGGGGCGGGAGCGTTCGCCGCTAGATTGTACCATGAAGGGTTGACTTTGAACACAATCGCTTGTTAGGTGGCGGGAGACTAGCACTGAGCGTCCAGCCGAGGGAAGACAATCGCCCTCGAAGACGAGTTCGCCGACGGATCTAGAGTTCCTCCGGAGGTCGGAGCTTCAAGAACTCATCGGGTAGCACGGCCTCGGGAACTGCGATGATGTAGACAATTCGGTCACGCACCTCACCTTCTGCATGGAGAGTGCGCGACGGAACCACGATCTTGTCACCGGGAGCGACTTGGTGGCGTTCTCCGGACTCGGCATCGAGGAAGGACGTTTCCCCCTCTATGACATAGGCGTGAACTTCCTCGGAGTGCCAATGCACTTCTAGTCCCGGAGAGGGCCCCGAAACGAACGTTGTGGGCCAGAATTTGCTCATCTTGAGGTCGTCCAGCACGTCAGCTCGATTCTTGAAAAAGCTCTTGTAAATCTGGAGTGCCATCAGACTCCCTCCTCGCTGGTGAAGAACCTTCCGCCGCCTTGTATATCGCTTCCCACGTCCCACGGTCGGTGCGAAGCTGAGGTTTACCCGGGGAGATCGTTGCCGCCTTAGGCCCCGAGCCTGCGCGTTAGATGGATCCCCCGCCCTCTTTGCCCATGCCGTGGAGTATCTGAGGCCCAAGAGCCTGCATCTACAAGGTCGGTAGGCTCGAAGCGCCGGGTTCAATGCCAAATGGTACCATGGATCGATTGGAAGGTGCTGTTTGGTGCCAGCTGCAGTGCCTGGTTAGGCGGCGTGCCGGGCATTCATTGATCGAGTCGTTCCGCACGCCGCACGCTGGGAGAGTGAGATGAATCAAGCTCAAGCGGAGCAGCGAGCTGGGCAGCAAACCACGCCGCGACGGCGACAAGGAAAGGAATGACGGTAAGCCAAACGAGGGAGGCTGCGAACCCCATGAAGAGGAGAAGCCATACAGTCCAGTGCGAAAGTTGAGTGCGAAGGCCGTGGCGAACTGAGCGGAGACGGCAGCCGCACTTTGAACAGTCGAGGTGACTGGTGAGGGGCAGGCCGAACCGACCAAGAAGGCTCACGCCAGTTTTCAGGCACACGGGGCATATCCTCACGATCATGATTCCGCGACGCCTAACAGTAGAGTAAGTAGATTGCGTCTCATATTGTCGCCGTATTTTGGGTTTATTTCAAGGTTTTCCTTTTAATCCGCGCTTTTACGGCATTGAGCTGAGGTCGTACGAACTCAATTCGTACGACGTGGTCGGCCTAATTCTGTTCGTGCGACTTGTTAACGGCCTTGGGTCGTTGCCTGCGACCAGGCTTCCAGGGCTGGGGCGATGCGGCGTAGGGTGGCTAGCGCGCGGAGGCTGTCGGGGATTGCGCCTAGCCGCAGGAGTTCGCGGTGGGGTGTGTCGATGACGACGCGCACGACCGCGAACGGGCGGTCGCCTGCGGCTTCGGCGAGCCAGCGGCTCTCCATGTCTACGGCAATTGCGCCGCTCTCGAATAGGCGCTCGCGTTCGGCTCCGCGCACGATGTGGTCCTCGGAGCGGATCGGGCCGAGTCGAGCGTCCGTGCCGAGTGCGCGTATTGCGTCTACCAGGGCTTCGGGGTCTGTGAGCTTCTGCGTGCCCTTCCCACCCTGAAGTTCCGATGCCACGATCACGTCGCCGGGTTGGAGTTCCGAGTCCACGCCACCGCAAACACCGGCTACCGCGAGTGCGCTGTCTGGTGAACCCGCCAGCCGAAGCGCGGCGGATTGCGAGCGCCTCGGTCCGGCGCCGGTTCGGATGACGCGCGCTTCGCGCAGGCCGCAGCGCAGTGCCAGCGCCTCGACGGAAAGCGGCGCCAGAACGGCCAGGCTCACGGCTACGGGCCCGGGTTTACGACTTGCCGCGCGCGTAGCGGCCGAGCGCGGTCAGCGGGAAACACGTCGCGGTAGATGTGGTAGTTGATGTAGAAGTCACCGGGGAAACCGGTTCCGGTGAACTGGTCTTCGTCCCAGCCGCCGTCTTCGCGCTGGTTGTCGATGAGCCACGCGATGCCGTCCTGCACCACCTTCGAGCGCTCCTTGGCGGCGAGCAGCGCCATCAACGCCCAACCCGTCTGCGACGCGGTGGATTTGCCTCGCCCCGCGAGCGCGGGGTTGTCGTAGGAGCGCAGGTCTTCGCCCCAGCCGCCGTCGGGGTTCTGATGCTCTTCTAGCCACTTGACGGCGCGCCGCGTCGCGGGTCCTTCGGGTGATTCGCCGAGCGCGGCGAGGGCCGGTAGCGCGGCGCCGGTGCCGTAGATGTAGTTCGCCCCCCAACGCCCGAACCACGAACCGTCGGCTTCTTGCTCGGCGAGCAACCGCTGGCGTCCGCGCTCGGTCCTGAGATCGTCGCCATACCCCTCGTGGGCAAGCATTTCGATCACGTGGGCGGTGACGTCCGCGCTCGGCGGGTCGATGACTTCGCCAAAGTCGCAGAAGGGAATCTCGGCGCAGAGCTTCTGGGTGTTGTCGGCGTCGAAGGCCGCCCAGTCGCCGGTCTTGCTCTGCATCCCGAGCGTCCAGTCCGTCGCGCGCGCGATGACCTCGTTGACGTGCGCGGGGTCCGGATGCGCGACCTTGCGCAGCGCGAGGATGACTTCGGCGGTGTCGTCGATGTCCGGGATAGTTGTCGTTCTCGAACTCGAACGCCCAGCCGCTCGGCTGCAGATCTGGACGCCGCTCCATCCAGTCGCCTATCGCGCGCACTTCCTGGCCGATCAGCCAGTCCGCGGCGTGAATCATCGCGGGGTGATTCGGGCGCGAGCCCCGAGTCGCCGAGTGCGATCACTGCGAGCGCGGTATCCCAGATCGGCGACTGGCAGGCCTCGATGCGGCGAGCGCCGTCTTCGATGATCGTAAAACCCTGCAACCCCGAAAGCGCTTTCGCGATCACGGGGTGATCCATCGAGTACCCAAGCACGTTGAGCGCCATCACCGAGTACACCCAGGGTGGCTGGATCCCACCCCAGCACCCATCGGCTTCTTGTCGCCGCACGATCCACTCGACGGCGCGCCGGTAGGCATGTCGGCGCAGTCGCCGACTGGGCCGCCGATCGTAGAGCTTGAGCACGCGGTCGAGTTGCTCGAAGCGTCCCTCCCAGGTCGTGATCGAGTGGCGCGGTGGCGGCGATGCGTAGCTGCGCAGCTCGTTGATCCCGAAGCCGATCGGCCGAATCGGTTTGTGCGAGGCGACGACCGTGAGCGGCACGATGGTCTGCCGCGCCCAACAGCCGAAGTCGTAGATGTTCAGCGGAAACCAGTTCGGGAGCAGGATCATCTCGGGCGGCATCGTGGGCAGGTCGTCCCACGACCACAGCCCGAATAGCGCCATCCACAGCCGCGTGAAGACGCGCGTGCGTTCGAGGCCGCCGAGATCACGGATCAACTCCGAGGCGCGCCGCATGTGGGCGGCATCTGCGGGGTCGCCCGCGAGTCGCAACGCGACGTAGGCCTCGGTGGTGGTCGAGAGCTCGGGCGGCCCCTCGAAGAAGTTCGCCCAGGAGCCGTCGCTGCGCTGTTGGCTGCGGATCCATTTTGCACTCTGCGCGGTTTCCTCTTCGCCGCGGATGCCGAGGAACTGGCGCAGCATCAGGTCTTCCGCATCGATCGACACGTTGGTGTCGAGCGCGCCCTTCCACCAGCCCGCTCCGTCCTGCAGCGACAGCAGGTGCCGCTGCGCGCTCGCGATGGCTTCGAATACTCTTTGTTCCGGATCGGTGATGTTTTGTGATACCACTCTAGGCTCCTGGTCTTGATATTCTATCACGCCTTTCGACGACGCGTCTTCAGGCGGCTACCGCCTCGGGAAGTCCTTTCTGCACCCCCACGGAAATCAAGGCTGCGCGCGCCGCGTTGTTGCCGCTGCGCACCGCGCCCTCCATCGTTGCCGGCCAACCGGTGTCTGTCCAAGCGCCTGCAATGGCGATGCTGCGCACGCCGGTTTCGGTTTTGGGTCGCATCGATGCCGTACCCGGCGCACCCCGGAAGGTCGCTGCGCGTTCGCAGGTTACGAAGAACTCTACGATCTGTGCATCCTTCGCGGCCGGAAAGAGCCGCTGCAGCGCGGGCTCGAACTGCTCGCGCAGCTTTTCGCGCGACGCGCCCACATAGGCGTCGGCGACAGAGAGCGAAACCGTCAAGCACTGCCCGCTCTTCACACCCGCCGCGGCGGAGCGATCGAAGATCCACTGCATGGGCGTCTCGACGCCTGCCGCGAACGGCTCGTCCATCACCACGCGGTCGTAGACGACGTGCAGGTTCACGATCGGCGAAGCCCCCAAGGCTCGAATCGCCTCGCGGTCGACCTTTGCCTCGTCGGGCAGGATCTCCGCGGCCACGTCGTGAGGCGTTGCGACAATGACGGCGTCGAACGAGTAGACGCGGTCGCGCACGCGAATCCCCGCCTCACCGTTTGATCCGCACTCGACGGCTTCGACAGGCGAGCGGGTTCGCACCGTGCCGCCGAGCTTTTCGAGTTCGCGCGCCGCGGGTTTCGCGTGTAGCTGCGAGAGCGGAACTTTCGAAATTCCGATTTCACCCGCGCGCGGATCCGTGAGCAGGCCGGTCTGAAAGACCTTCACGGCGAGCGCGAGCGAGGCGTCGCGGGGTCGCAGGTTGATGGTCGCGCGCGTGAAGAGATCCCAGAAGCGTTCAATGGCCGCTTCGCTCTGACCGTGTTCGCGCAACCAGCCGCCGAAGCTCTGCGCGTCGAGTTTGGGATCGGAGAGATCGAGGCGGCGGAGCGCGAGCGCCGCGCCGCCAACCCGCAACCGGTCGAGCACGCTCAGGTGTGAATAGTTCAGCAGGCTGCCCGTCATGTGCAGCGGTGCGGGCAGCGCGCCGCGCCGCAGCCGGGCCACCCCGTGACCGGGCATCAACACCGGGATGTCGAGGCGATCCTGGATCGTCACGAGATCCATTGCGTCGAGCCGGCGCAAGAACGCGATGTAGCTCTCGCAGCAGCGCAGGAAGACGTGCTGGCCATTGTCGATCCAGAGGCCGTCGCGCTCGCTCGACCAGGTCGCGCCGCCGAGCCGCGTGCGCGCCTCGAAGAGCGTGACCTGCGCGCCCGCGTCTCCGCACGCGATCGCCGAGCTGAGCCCCGCGAGTCCGCCGCCGACGATGCCGATCTGCGGGCGCGTCATCTGCGCGACTCCACCCGCTTCGGCGCAATCAGCATGCCGACGTAACGCCGCGCAAAGTCGCGGCGCCGCGCGCGTGGTGCGCCGCCCATTACGTCGTAGGAGTCGCGAGCGATCGCGTCGAGCGCCGCACGACCACCGGCCACGAAGCCGCCGATTGCGAGCCGGGCGCGTCCGCGCAGTGATCGCACGAGCGGGACACCCTCGTCGAGCAGCCCGTGCGCGCGCTCGCACTCGAAGCGCAGCAGCTCGCGCAGCGCGTGGCTCGCGGTACCCGCGCAGAGTTCTTCTTCGCTGCAGCCGAACTTCACGAGGTCTTCGCTCGGCAGGTAGATGCGTCCGGCCGCGTAATCCTCCTTCACGTCCTGCCAGTGCTCGACGAGTTGCAGACCCGTGCAGACCGCGTCGGACTGGCGGATGCGCTCGGGGGTCGCCACGCCGAAGACGTGGAGCACGAGTTCACCCACGGGGTTCGCGGACAGATCGCAGTAGTCGAGCAGCTCCTGGTAGTTCTCGCAGCGGTGCTTGACCTGGTCGAGCCGGTTGGCGTCGATCAGTCGGTGGAAGGGTCCGATCGGCAGCCCGCATTCGCGAATCGTCGGGCTCAGCGCGTCGATGATCGGATGCCGCGCACCCGCGCTCACGCTCGTTTGAGCGTCGACAGAAGTGTTCACATCCGCTTGAACGCCGACACGAGTGCTCACGTCCATTTGAACGCCAACCCGAGTGTTCGCGTCTGTATCAACGTCGACACAAGTGTCGACTTGTCGCTGGAGTTCGTCGAGCATTGCGAGGCGGTTGCCGTGTGCGGCGTCGCCGATCTGGTCTGTGAGCCGCGCGTAGCGGTAGATCGCCATCAGGTGGCGGCGCTGCTCGGCGGAGAGAATGCGCAGCGCCACGGGGAAGTTCTCCGTGGTGGCGCGAGCGGAGATGACATCCGCCGCGAGCTCAAACCGATCGGCTTCGAGCATGTCGAGAGATCCAGTGTGCACAGGGTTCCTACTGGTGCGGTTCGTCCGGATCGCCGTGACTCAAGATGAGTTCAGCGACGGCGCGTAGTCCCGAGCGCTGTCGGGTGCGCGCTGAAGCGCCCGCGCCGAAGATCCCCAGCATCAAGTTGCCATCCATCAGCGAGATCAGGCCGTTTGCGTACTCCGAGGCGCTGTCTGCGTTACCGAGAATTTCGGTGAGCGCGGTTTCGACCTCTACCCGGAATGCTTCGTGGAGACCGAGCAGTTCGTCGCGCATCGGACCCGAATGTTCGGGCGATTCCAGCACCCAATTGACGAATGCGACGATGTTGGGCTGGTTTTGTTCGACGAACTTTTCGTAATAGGTGATCAGCTCGATGATTCGTTTGCGCGGTTCGAGGTGCCGCAGATGCCGGACGAGCCCTTCGCGAAACGGCACGACGAATTGCTTTGCGGCCGCTCGGAACAGGGTGTCTTTGTCCGAGAAGTGCCAGAAGACCGCGGCGCGGCTCACGCCCGCCTTGCTCGCGATCTGGGTCACGCTGGTGCGCGCGTAACCGCGGCGCATGAATAGGCTCATCGCGGCCTGAAGGATGCGGTCTTGGGTGGCCGCTTTGCCCTGCGGCACCGCGGCCTTGTCGGGGTTGTCCGCCGCGCCGTGTTCAGCGGCCATTTCACCCTCCAACGTCTACTTCAAATGGTTCTGCTGGTGCTGCTGGCCCTGCCGTGTCGAATGGTTCTGCTGGTGCTGCCGGCCTTGCCGTGTCGAATGGTTCTGCTGGTGCTGCCGGCCTGGCCGTGTCAAATGGTTCCACTGGTGCTGCCGATCTTGCCGTTTCGGCACCAGCCCGGTTCGGCCCAAGGCCCCCACCCGCCGAGGATCGAGCGGAACGCCTCGGCGCGCAACCCCAACTACTGTCGCGCGCTCGTGGTTCGGTCAGCCACGAGTGGGTGTGCGGTCGACGCTTATCGCCCCGCGGGGGCGCAAGTCGTCAATCGAGCCAGGCGCGCAGTTCGGGGCCGAGCACGCGCGGGGCCTCGCGCAATTCCGCGACCGACCGTGCTCCGACGAGCATTGCGATCGATTGCAGTGACTCGACGAGCGCGGCTGTCGCATGGAGAACCTCGGTCGTCCCTCCCGCCGCAAACGCCCGGAAAAGGGGCAGCGCGAGTCCGGCTGCATCTGCACCGAGCGCGATGGCGCGTGCGGCGTCGAGCCCGGTGCGGATTCCGCCCGAGGCGATGATCCGGAAGCCCGCGCGCTGCGCGTAGGCGACCGACACGGCGGTCGGGATTCCCCATTCGCGCAGCGCTTCTCCTAGCGACTGCTGGCGCGTCCCGCCGCGCATGCCTTCGATCCCGGTCCAGCTCGTGCCGCCCGCGCCGGAGGTATCGACCCACTCGGCGCCTGCGGCGGCAAGTCGGGTCAGTGTGGAGGGCGAGAGACCGCAACCGGTCTCCTTGATGATCGTTGGCACGTGAAGCTCTTCGATCAGCTCCGCGATGGCGTCGAGGCAGCCGCGAAAGTCACGATCTCCTTCGTCCTGCACGAGTTCTTGGGCGGGGTTGAGGTGGATGCAGATCGCGTCGGCGCGGATCGATTCGACGAGTTCGGCGACGCGCTTGACGCCCACGTCGCGCGCCTGTACGCAGCTGAGATTCGCGAAGAGCAGGATGTCGGGCGCAACCTCTCGCACCCGAAAGGTGTCGACGGCGTCGGGGTGAACGAGCATCGCGCGCTGCGAGCCCACACCCATCGCGAGCCCAAATTTCTGGGCGGCCGTCGCCATCGCGCGGTTCAGCTCGCGGCCGTTGTTGGTCCCGCCGCTCATTCCCGAGATCACGATCGGTGCCTGCAGTCGCCGGCCGAATAACTCGACCGAGAGATCGACATCCGAAATCGCGAGTTCGGGAAGCGAGTCGTGGAGCAGGTGCACCTGATCGAGCAATGTGCTGCGGCGATGCTCGACGTCTCGCTCCGCGCAGATCGCGAGGTGAGCGTCCTTTCTCGATCCGATTTCGCTCGAGGTTTCGCATCGCTCATGCATTCCCATCCAGACCTTCGCGGCGATCGCGACGCGACGAGGCTTCGAGAGGCGCACGGGTTGCTCGAAACACGGAAAGCCGCGCTCGACCAACTCTTCGAGCAGTGCGCGGTAGATGCGCCCCATCGCGGTAGCCGGTCGCAGGGCACGGCGATCCTCGTCGGGCAGCAACTGCTCGGCGCGCTCGTAGTACGATGCCGCGCGCTTCGCGTTGAAGCTCAACATCAACTGCAGCCCATCGGTCATCTGGCCCGCGAGAATGCTCTCGCCGAGACTCCGAAGCGCTCGAGTTCGTGCTTTCGGCAGGTAGATGCGGCCCGTGCTCGCGTCGTCACCCACGTCGCGAAGCACGTTGGTCAGCTGCACCGCGATGCCGAGTGTCTCCGCAAATTCGAGCGACCGGGAGTTTTCGAAGCCGAGGATGCGCACCACGAGCAGGCCAACGGTGGACGCGACGCGATAGCAGTAGAGCTGCAGGTCGTCGAAGGTCTCGATCGGTCCATGGGCGAGATCGAATTCGACACCGGCCAGCAAATCGAGGAACACGCTCTCCGGAAGCCCGAAACGCTCGACGGCGTCGCACAGCGCGATGCCGACGCCGTGCCGTGCCTTGCCGCGGAAGGCGTCGTCGAGTTCTTCGCGCCAGCGCGCGAGCAAAGCCGCCCGATCGCCCGCGATCTCCGGATCGTCCGCGATGTCGTCGGCCAGTCGGCAAAACGCGTAGATGGCGTGGAGCGCATTGCGTTTGGCTTTTGGCAGCATCCAGAACGTCGAAGCGAACGACGAGCCGCTGTGGCGCGTGATTTCCGCGCACTCCCGGTAGGCTTTGGCGATGCTGGGCTCCGCGGTCTTGGGCTCCGAATTGGGCGACATGCCCAGGAGCAGGCTCACGACTTCTCGAGCCAGTCCGCCGTACGAGCTGCGATCGACTCGGGATCGATCCCTCCAGCGGTCCACTGGTCGTCGGTCTCGCCGTGTTCTACGAAGCGATCCGCGAGCCCACAGACGAGGACGCGGGCCTCGGGGGTCAACACCGCAAGCCGTTCGAGTACGGCGCTGCCAAAACCACCGGTCGCCATGTGATCTTCGATCGTGACGATTCGCGAACAGCGCTCGGCGGCCGAGACCAATGCTTGATCGTCCAGAGGTTTGACGAAGCGCGCGTCGACGACACGCGCCGAAATGCCCTTTTCGGCGAGGAGATCCGCGGCCTTCTCTGCGGCTACCTCCGCTTTTCCGATCGCGAAAAGCGCGACGTCCTTGCCGTCGCGCAGCAACTCGGAGAGGCCGATCGGGACGGCCTTCGGCTCGGGATCGAGTCTGACTCCCATTGCGGTGCCGCGCGGGAAGCGCACCGCAAATGGGCGACCCGAGTCGATCGCGGTTGCGAGCAGGTGCTGGAGCTGGTTCTCGTCGCGCGGCGCGGCGATGATGAGGTTGGGAATCATGCGCAGGTAGCCGAGGTCGAGCACGCCGTGGTGGGTGGGGCCATCGGCGCCGACCAACCCCGCGCGATCGATCGCGAACGTGACCGGAAGATTCTGCAGCGCGACGTCGTGGACGATCTGATCGAAGGCCCGCTGGAGGAAGGTCGAGTAGATCGCACAGACCGGGCGCATGCCTTCGGTCGCCATGCCTGCTGCGAAAGTCACGGCGTGCTGCTCGGCGATGCCCGCGTCGTAGACGCGATCCGGATGCGCGCGCTCGAAGCGGTCGAGGCCCGTCCCGTCGGGCATTGCGGCGGTGATCGCCACGACCCGCGGGTCGCGGTCCGCGATCAAGGCCAGCGAATCCGCGAAGGCCTGGGTCCACGACGGCGGGCTCGGCTTGCCCGAACCCGGCAGGACCTTGCCGGTCTTGGCGTCGAAGGGCTTGCAGGCGTGCCAGCCATAGGGATCCGCCTCTGCGGGCCCAAAGCCGTGGCCTTTCTGGGTGACGGCGTGGAGGACGACCGGCCCCGACGTGTCGCGCAGCTCCTCGAGCGCGGGCAGAAGTTCGTCGAGATCGTGTCCATCGACCGGGCCGATATACTGAAAACCCAGTGATTCGAAGTACTTTTGCGCGCCGCCGGTCTTCTTCAGGCCGCCGATGCTCGGCGCGATCGACATCCCGTTGTCGTTGTAGACGACGCGCGTGTCGACTTCGAGATGGCCCGCGTGGTTGAGGGCCTCAAAAGACATGCCCGAAGTGGCCGCGCCGTCTCCGATGATCGCGACGCTACGGCCCTCCCGGCCCTGCCGGCGAAGCCCTTCGCTGACGCCGAGGCTCGCCGAGACCGAAGTGCCGGCGTGCCCCGCGCCAAAAACGTCGTATTCACTCTCGCAGCGGCGCAAGAATCCGCTCGGTCCGTCGGCCTTCTTGACCTTGATGAGTTGCTCGCGGCGGCCTGTCAGCGCCTTGTGGCCGTAGGCCTGGTGGCCGACGTCCCAGATCAAGCGGTCTCTGGGGGTATCAAATACCCAATGAAGTCCAACGCTTAGCTCTACGGTCCCGAGGCTGCCGGCAAAGTGTCCGCCGCGCACGGCGCCAAGTTCGATCAATTCGCTGCGCAACTCGTCGCAGATATTCCGCAGCTGGTGTCTCGGAGCCTGCCTGAGGTCAGCCGGTTCTCGAATCTTGACGAGTAGGCGTTCGGCCGGGTCGCGGCCGCCGTCGACGACGGTGCTCTCTTCTTTGAGACGATCCCCCGACAACATCGCCCGCAGGGTTCCCCGTCCCAATGCGGTCGGCAACGGAAACCGCTGACCGATTGGGCAGAAACCGTCAGTTTTGAAACCGCTCCATGAGGTTTTCGATCCATGTGGGGGGATAACCTCCCACTAAACGGTGAAAATTGCACAATCTAACGGTGACAAACTGCACGATCGGACCGCAAGTCGGTTGGCGTGGCACCCACTGCGCTCGCGCAGCGGCTCCCACTCGCCGTGATCGGCGCCCGCCATGCCCGCGAGCTGCGCGGCCGCGACGGCGGTTCCCACGGTCGTTGCGGTGGTGCACGGAAACCACCACCGGGTCGCGATCGCGGATCTTTTTCAAAGCTGTGACCCGGACCCGTCATGCTCCGGCGCTCCCAATACGTCACAGCCCATTCGAGAGGGAGGGATCCAATCCATGAACGCAATCGAAGCGATCGGAACCGTCGCTGCCAGTTTCAACAGGCGGGCGCGCTGCCGCATTTGCGGCTTCAGCGAGATTCGAACCGATGAGGTCCTCGACCGGGAGCGTCATCTTTCTCGCCGAATGTCCCCCGCTGCGAGCACCGCTGGACGTCGCAGGAGCCGATCGCAGGCGACTCGACTGCAGCCCCGTCGCTCGCGACGGCCCGCTTCCAGCGGGTGCCCGCCCGGCTTTCCCGGGAGGTTCAACCGGCGGCGTGATACCGTCGGACCGTGAGGCTCGTGCTCTATACCGGCAAGGGCGGCGTCGGGAAAGACGACCACCGCCGCGGCCACGGCGGTCTGTGCAGCCGAGCGCGGGCGGCGGACGCTCGTCGTTTCCGCGGACGCCGCGCATAGCCTCGGGGATGTCTTCGAGCGCCGACTCGGCCCCGACCCCATCGAGATCGCTCCGTGCCTCGACGCCAGTGAGGTGGACGCTCGTGCGGAAATGCACAACCACTGGGGGCGCATTCGCGACTACCTGGTTGCGATGTTCCGCTATCAGGGCATCGAAGACGTAGTGGCCGAGGAGCTGGCGCAGCTCCCGGGGGCCGAAGAAATCACGACGCTGCTCGCGGTCGAAAAGCTCGCGGCCGCCGGTCGCTACGACCTCTTGATCGTCGACTGTGCACCAACCGGCTCCGCACTCCGGCTGGCGACGCTTCCCGAGGTTGCGCACCGGGCGCTTCGCTTGCTGCTTCCCACCATGCAGGCGATCACCCGCGTGGGAACCCCGGTTGCACAGAAGATCGTGTCGATCCCCCTTCCCCGTTCGGAGGTGTTCCGCGACGCGGAGACGCTGATCTACGACAAGCTCACGACCTTGCGCGAACGCATCACCGATTCCCAGACGAGTGTACGAATTGTCGTGACGCCCGAGCGCATGGTGATCGACGAGGCGCGGCGCGCCTATACCGAGTTCGCGTTGTTCGAGATTCCCTGCGATGCCATCGTGATGAATCGCCTCCTGCCCGACGAAGTGGCTAATGAGAATTTCTTTCGACATTGGAGCCACCTCCAGGAAGAGCGCTGTCGTGAAGTGGAAGAAGTGTTCGCCCCGCTTCCGGTACTGCGCGCGCCGCTGCTCGCCGACCAGGTCACTGGCTGCGAGCGCCTCGCAGAACTTGGGCAGCATCTGTTTGCGAAGGCAGAGCCAGGCGACGTGTTAAGCAAGTCCGCGCGCGTGCGCTTCGGGCGCGACGAGGTGGGCTACTTCGCGCAGGTCCCGCTCCCCAATGCGAGCGGAGACGATCTCGACGTCGTCGTCATCGACGCGGAACTGGTCATTACCGTGGGCGCGCGCCGCCGTTTCTTGATGCTCCCGCGCCGAATTACAGACTGCCGCGTGCTGAGTGCAAAACTCGACGGGGAAAGGCTGACGGTGCATTTCGCTACGCCGACCCATCGGAGAAAAGATCAGACGGCCCAGCCGGGGGACGATCGGACAGCCCAGCCGGGAGACGATCAGACGGACCATCCGGGGGACGATCGGTGAGGGTCTTGCTCCATACCGGAAAGGGAGGCGTCGGAAAGACGAGCCTGTCGGCCGCGGCCGCGTTGGGCGCCGTGCAGCACGGTCACCGGGTGTTTCTGCTCTCGACGGATTCCGCCCATAGTCTCGGTGATGCGCTCGGCGAGGCGGTCGGGCCTGCGCCCATCGAGATCGTCGAGGGCCTGGTCGCACAAGAAGTGGACGCGCTGACTGAACTCGACCGCTCCTGGTCGAGCATTCAAGATTGGCTGCGCGAGTTATTTCAATCGGAAACCGACGACATGATCGCCGAGGAGCTGCTGGTCTTTCCGGGCATGGAAGAACTCGTGGCGCTGCGCGCCATCCGTGAGGTGGAGGCGTCCGGTGAGTACGACGTCTGCGTCGTGGATTGCGCACCAACGGGTTCGACGCTTCGTATGCTGCGCTTTCCCGACGTGCTGCGAATTTTCATGGAGAATTTCTTCGACTGGAAGCGAAAGGCCGCCAGGGCCATCCGCCCGGTTGCCGCGACGTTAGGCGCCGGAGCCTACATTCCGAGTGACGACGTCTTCGCGGCCTTCGAGCGCCTGTATCGCGAAGTCGAAGACGTCCGCTCGATCCTGCTCGACACCGACCGCACGAGTGCTCGCCTGGTCATAAATCCCGCTCGCGTCGTCATCGATGAGACCCGGCGATCGTTTGCCTACCTGAGCCTCTACGGGGTTGCGACGGATGCGGTGTTGGTGAATCGGGTGCTACCGCCCGAAGCCGCGGCGGGCTATTTCGCGCGCTGGGCGCAGCGTGAACGCACCGAACTCGAGGAGATCGAAGAGTCGTTTCCCGTACCGCAATTCCGCGTGCCGCTGCATTCCACCGAGCCCATCGGGGTGGAAGCTCTGCGCGAACTTGCAGCCGAAACCTATGGCGATCGGGATCCCGCAGCGCTCTTCACCCGCGCTCGTCCGATTCGATTCACCAAGCGAGACGGAGCGACCGTGATGGAAATCGATCTCGTTCACGCGTCGACTGACGAACTCGATCTCGCGATCCACGGGGACCAACTCCTCGTGCGGGTGCGCGACGCCCGGCGCCGCATCGCGCTGCCGGATTCCGTCGCCGGTCGATCGATCGCCGCGGCGAAGTTGAACGAAGGTGTTCTCGAGGTGGTCTTCGAGGCGTAATGGCCGACTCTCCGGCGCGAGCTGCGAAGCGTATCGTTTCGCTGGTTCCAAGCGTGACGGAGTCGCTCTTCTGTCTTGGGCTGGGCGACCGCATCGTCGGAATTACGGATTGGTGTGTCCATCCGAGTGATCGGGTCTCTGGCCTGCCCAGGGTCGGCGGAACCAAGAATCCGTCCGTTCGTCAGATTCTCGAACTAGAGCCGGATCTCGTGATCGCCAATCGAGAAGAGAATCCCAAGCGGACCGTGGTTGCGCTGCGCACAGCCGGGGTCGACGTCTGGGTCACGTATCCGCGAACCGTGCGGACAGCGTTGCGCTGCTGTGCGAACTCGCAGAACTGGGAGCGACCGCGGAAGCCGTCGAGTCCATCGTGCGATCCGTGGAAGAGACCGTGCGCGCCGCAGAAGAGCGGCGCCCCGCCTGCGGCCTGCCGGTCTTCTGTCCGATCTGGAAAAAACCGTGGATGGCGGTCGGCGGCGACACCTACGCGTCGAGTCTGTTGGAACTCTGCGGCGGCACCAACGTATTCGCCGACCACGGCGACCGGCGTTATCCGATCGTCGAACTCGAGCAGATCGTGGCTGCGGCACCCGAAGTCATCCTGCTGCCGAGCGAGCCCTACGACTTCGGTCCGCGCGACGTGCGCGAACTGGCGGCGTTGACGCTTCCCGCGGCGCGCAGCGGTCGAATTCATTTGATAGACGGCACTTTGGTGTCGTGGTACGGTCCACGGATCGAACCGGCGATCGCAACCATCCGGGCCCTGTTCTTCGATTGAGCTGGCGGCTCAATCGCGAGTTCATGTCTATAAAAGGGGGCTTTTCCACACAGATTGAGAGAATTGATTGCGAAATTGCCACGAAATTGCCGATCAGTGTTCAAGCGCGAGGGCGAACCGCCGAAGAGAAGCACAGCGAAGTCGGTGGCAACGGATCGGAGCTGCCGCCGCGTTGAGAGAGGCGTGACGAAATAACGTGAGACGCACGAAGCTGAATTCGATCGATCAGCACGCCACCGGGTTGCGCCGCGCAATCGGGATCGGGCTGTTGCTGTTTCTGATCGCAGCGCCCGCCCAGGCCAATCGCATCGTTCAGATTCGCGTGGGCAATCACCCCACCTTCACCCGCCTCGTCTTTGAGATGGATGCATTTACGGGTTATCAGGTGGAGCGCCGAGCGGGAAAGGGCGGCGCGGAGCAGCTCACCGTGACCCTCGAGGCATCGACGCCCCGGCGCGAGATCACATCCAAGAGCGTCGGGATCGAATCCGTCCAGATTGCCGAGGGTGTTGGCCAGGCGATCGCGCAGATTCGACTGCGAAAGCCCGGCCTCCAGATGAAGGAAATGATTCTCTCGAATCCACCGCGCATCGTGCTCGATTTCGTGCACTCGGCTGCTGCGGTCGCAGAACTGACGGGTGATCCCTACGCGAAGCCAACTCCGGCTGAACCGAAGCCCGCCGTCGCCAAGGTCGTCGCACCGAAGCCCGCGCCGAAGCCCGCCGTTGCCAAGGTCGTCGCACCGAAGCCCGCGCCGAAGCCCGTCGTTGCCAAGGTCGTCGAGCCGAAGCCCGCGCCGAAGCTCGACCCCGTATCCGTCCCGGTCGCGCCCACGCCGACGCCACAAGACGCTCCCGGTCGCGCCCACGCCTTCGCCAGAAGACATTGCGCCGATCGACCCGGCACCGGGTTCCGAAGCAACCGAGTCGTTACTCGCTGCGGGCAGATCAGACCGGCGATCAGATCGCCGCCGTAACGGACACAGACGTCGATGTCCCACTGGGTTCTACCAAACGAGTGCCGGCGACCGAGAAGAAGAAAGAAGAGCGGGCGCCCAGCCCGTCCGATGTCACGCGGCGGATCGGAAAGCCCAAGTCCGCTGATTCGGGCCTGCCCTTCAACACGGTTACGCTGGTGGGGATTGCGGTGGGTGCTCTGATCGTCCTCGTCGTGGCCGTCCGATTCCTCCGCCGGCGATCGATCCCGAACGATCTCGACGTGACGACCTTTGCGGATGGACCCGACGACGCCGCTGCGGTTTTTGCCAGCGAGACGAGTGATCGGGTTCCCGCCGAGGGATTTTCGATGAATGATTCGCCCACCGAAGGTCCCGCACCGCAGGTGGAAGAGCAGAACACCGCAGCCTATTCGCTGAGTGAAGTGGCTGCGGAGGCAACCGAACCGAAAACCGGATTGTATGACGAGGACCCCGAGGGAGAGAAACCGATGGACATGGAAACCAGCAATCTGCCGACCGACCGCGAAGATTTCGGCACGCCGCCCGCCGCCGTCATGAGTGGTGGCGACGACAACATGTCTCAGCTCGTTCAGGAACTCGCGGGTCGCATCGCAAATCTCGAAACTCGGCTCGATGAGGCCAACGACAGCCGCGAGCGGTTGGAGCGCCAGGTTGCCGCCCAGAGCGAGGAACTCCGCGTGCAGCGCGCCGCAATCGCGCGGACGCAGCGGGCGCTCCGGAGTCTGAGCCGATCCGAAGAAGACCAGGCCACCGAGCCCGCTCTGCGCGAACCCAGCCAGCCGGCCGGGTAAGCTCTCGCCGTGAGCGTCCGGCCGCGCCAGCCCTGGGTTGGCGTGCCCGCTCCCGAGTGGGTGAACTCACCCGGCCGCGCGGTGTCAAATGTCAGCACACTCGGCGCCCGGGCGGAGCGGCGCGAAGGATCCGCTTTCTGAATCCATGGGTTAGACTTCGCCTGGTGGTGATCTGAGCATGTATACCCAGTATTACGGGCTGAACGAGAAGCCCTTTTCGCTCACCCCCGATCCCCGTTTCCTGTTTCTCTCGGATTCCCATCGGGAAGCACTCGCTCATCTGCTCTATGGCATCGAGCAGGGTGAGGGCTTCATCGCCGTCACCGGAGAAGTCGGAACCGGAAAGACGACCCTCTGCCGCACGCTGCTGCAGCGGCTCGGCCCGGACACGGAGGTCGCGTTCGTCTTCAACCCGATCCTATCGGGCGACGAATTGTTGCGCGCGGTCAGCATCGAATTCGGTCTGATTACTGAGGGATACTCGCGCCCCGATCTCAACGACCAACTCAACCAGTTTTTGCTCGAGACGAGTCACGAGGGTCGACGGGCGCTCTTGATCGTGGACGAATCGCAGAACCTCGACCCCTCAACGCTCGAGGAGATTCGCCTGCTCTCCAATCTCGAGACTTCATCGTCGAAGTTGATCCAGATCGTGCTTTTCGGACAGCCAGAACTCGACGAGATGTTGGACTCTCGAGAGCTTCGTCAGCTGCGGCAGCGGATCACGGTGCGCTGGACGCTCTCGTCGTTGAACGCCGCTGAAACGCGAGACTATGTTCGGCATCGACTCAAGATCGCGGCGGGTAGGGAGTGCAATATCTTCACCGACAAGGCGCTTCGGGAGGTTCAGCGTCGAGCGGGTGGGATTCCGCGCCTGATCAACGTTTTGTGTGATCGCGCGATGCTGGTGGGTTACACGGCCGGCACGCCGACGATGGAGCCGCATGCGATCAACCTGGCGGCTCGCGAGATCTTGAGCGCGCGATCGCGTCGCCGTCCGTGGCGATCCATACTTCGCCGTGCGTTTCCCGGCCGCGATTTTGCTCGCGGTCGGCGTCGGTGCACTCAGCTGGTTCGGGTTCGCCAGCAAGAGCCCCGAGTCGGTCGAACGCGAGTCTACCCGTGCCGCCCGCCGTCGCAGTCGGGCCGCCGCCTGCAGCGGCGATCAAAGAACTTTCGTCGTGGGCCGGAACGTCCGTGGCCGAAGGTGAGGACGCGGCAATGAATTGGGAATTCGAGTGAGTACGATTCTCAAGGCGCTCCAGCGCTTGGAAGACGAGAAAAGCGCGAACTCCGAGCGCTCCCTCGACGAGCAGATCGTTGCCCACCGCCCGCCGCCAGATCCCGAGCGCCGCGGACTGAAGATCGGAGTCGTCGCGATTGGCGGACTCGCGGTCGTCGCCGTGGTGTTCCTGATCTGGTTAGGCCGAGAGGAATCCGACGCGGAGGTGGCGATGGAACCACCGCCTCCCGCGACAGCGCCTGCGACAGCGGCCGCGCCCCCGGCCGCGCCCGCGGCCACGACGAAGGTGGCCGCCGAGAAACCCCGCCGCAGGCCCTCCGCTCGCCCGGCGCCCGCTGCGCGCGCGCAACAGGATTCGTCGGAGGTCGAAATCTCCTCTGTCGTCGAAGTCGTCAAACACCTCGACGCACCGCCCGCCGATTCTGCACCGCCCGCCGATTCCGCTGCGGGTGCCGCGTCGCCGAAGCACGCTACACCGGCAACCGAAGCCGGCACTGTGCGACCCGCCCGCCGGCCGAGTGCGCGCAAGCCCGAGCCCCAGGTTGCGAGCGCGGCCGCAGAAGCGAAACCTGCTCCCAAAGCAGGTCGCCAACGCCAAGCCCCCTGCGACCCAGATTTCGGAA
>PVMK01123626.1_pt1 | contig 19999 bp, 19 predicted proteins | sample 1853481 | NCBI WGS metagenome assembly PVMK01 (sample SAMN08533507, study PRJNA380276) | Marine sediment metagenome, whole genome shotgun sequencing project. | reverse complement strand
TTAGACTCAAATCATAATCCTCTAAATAGTGTCTGAACGAAAACTGTCTTTTTCGCCCATCCCTGCGTCAGACTCAAATTTTAATCCTGGAAATACTCAATGTATTCCTGCGGTTAAAATTATCGTCTTCCTTGATCTGAACGAAAAATCCTAGTTTTCGTTCGGACACTAAATACTTTAGCTGGGATATGCACTTCGCTCCAGTAGCTACTATATATTGTGGTTTCGATCTTCGTCGATAGGCCTGCTCCGACCACCTCAGTTCCGTGGGACCGGTTATGGAAAACAACGTGCAAAGGCCTTCATCAGACGAGGTGACCCCTTCATACGGAGCTTTCTTTGAACCAACGCCCAGATGAGATTCTTTTCCTTGGCCAAAAAGTCCAGCCAGGTTTGACTGTCTGCCGTGACATGCATATCAGCAGTTCCAACAAGACCATCCTGGACCTGAACAGTCTTATCGCGGATAATCACCGTCCCTTCACATTCTTCTTCACCCGTAAAGGTAAAATGGTAACAGGCGCTCAACCCTTCGGATTGATCGCGCTGGAAAATAATGGGTAGCGCCTCCAGGAAACCCTTTACTGAATCGGGCCTAAGACCGTTACCCACGCCTTTAACAGTTTTGTGGGGGAACTTCTTTCCTACATGGGTCTCGGCATCTGAACCCGGCACCACATAAATTGTCTCAACCTTGTTCTGAAGAGGCTTAACCACCCGGGCAAGGTAGCTCTTGCGGTCGTCCAGAAACGGCCCGATGACTTCTTCCCCTGCAGGACAAACGGCCATGCAGTATGATGATTTGTTGCAGATCCCATAGCTCAGGGACTGCCACATGGAGACAGTTTCTGAATCGCTGACCTTCTTGCGGTATGACCTGACGCATTTGCTCGAGACTATATTCTCCACCCAGTTTATAAAGCCGCCCAAGCGGTCCCGGTAGTTGTGTGTCATACAGGTCGTAAAATTGAAATGACCGTCGGGACATACAGCACCCACCGGACAGACTGAGACACAGAGCTTGCATTCAATGCATGGGCTGAAGTCAAGGGGGCGGTCATAGGCTGTTACCTCCCTGTCCAAAAGGACTGTGCCCAGCACTACAAAACTACCGAATCGAGGATGAATGACCAGACGATGATGGCCCATAACTCCCGTGCCAGCGGCTTCGGCAATGGGTTTATGGGAGAGCGGCCACATCTTTCCCGGCCACTTCGCCAGGTTCATGGGGAACCCGGCGGAGGGGCTCAGCGCACTCACACCTTTCTCCTTTAGGATCTTTACGATCCTTAGCGATACAGCGTTGACCTCTTCGAAGGTTTGCAGAAACTCCAGATCCGATACATCACGTGATGGACACCGAATATTCTCCGGGTTCATCCGGCAGACAATGCTCATGAGGCTGCGAGTCCTGGGAAATATCTCCAAGATATCTTCCCGCTGATCTTTGATCTCCGGGCGATCGATTTCCACCAGCCCGACATCATCAGCTCCTGCTTCCAGGGCCACGGTTTTGAGCCACTTTGAATCCAACTTTTCCTGAACCACGGGAAGTAAGTCTGTCTCTGCTTTTTTCCTGTACCGCATAACTGTTGGGTGTTCATCGAGCTTCATTAGGATTCCTCCATTTTCTAAAAACGCATGAGCTTAAACCTCTCAAACCTCCGGCGGTACCATCTTCATGGCCGGGTATAGGATACGGTAAGGCGTTATTTTGCAGATGCAATAATTGGGATCATCCGGGCTCGCCCGCCTTGCAAACGAGGCGTTGCGGGCGGGGGACCGGGTTTGATGCAAGAATTTTGTCAATAATTCACTGTCTCGGTATTCCCGAATTCAATGGTATTATCAGTTACCAATACTTCCGTTAATTGGATCTTTATACCTAAGAAGTCTGAGGGATCACCCGGCAGGTCTTTAAGAAAGGGGAACTTTTGCATGAGCAGCCCAAAGGCCTTTTGCATCTCCTGGGGATCTTCAAGGACTGTCGCAGTCCCGGTTCCTTTGATATATTTCAATTTTTGCAGATCATCCCAACCGGCACAATCGTGGTCAACGGCAATAGCTACATTTCCATTGTTTTTTATATGCTGTACCTTCCTTGAGTCTTTTCGAGTGATAAAATACAAGATGTTTTCACTGTCCCCTACAGCATAGTCTACGCCTCTCACGCAGGGAAATCCATCTGAATCAATTGTAGCAATATGAACCAGATTGTGGCCATTAACAACTTCTTGGATCGTCTCTTTTGAATTCATTTTTTCTCCTCCTCTTGTTTGTGTTTTTTGTTCTTAAATGTATCCGTATGTGCCATCACATGCGGATTTGCCCTCATGGTATTTATTAGACCGGTCTATTAATCATCACCACAAAAAAAACCAAAGAAAAACAGGACATTATCCGGGTTTCAGGATATAGCTGAAAGTAAAATGTATATGACTCTCGAGCGGCTGCGCACTTTTTTCAAGTTTCATGTGCCCCAGGGCCCCATGCCAACTTGCGACAATAACGCAGGCAGTATTTTTCCCATGACTCATCTCTGCTATCTCTCCGATGTGTTGTCCTTCCCGGCTCCGCCTCCTGTAGATGTTTGCCATAGAGTCAACGGCCTCTTTCAGCTTTTGTCGAAAGGCCGGGCTCAGGTCGCCCATTTCTTGGGCCAGGTTACCTATCGGACATCCGTAGGCAAAGTCTCGTGCACTGAAGATTTCAATAAACTGATCAAGTATTCTCCGGATCTTCCCTAAGGGCGTGAGGGACGGATCTTCAATGATCGGTTTGACCAGGGATGAGAAAAAACCGATAAAATAATCGATCACCTGAAGCCCAAAGTCCTCTTTGTTCTTGAAATAATTATAAAACGAACCTTTTGGAACCCCGGCGGCCTGGAGCACCTCCTGAATGCCCGTATGATTGAACCCTTTGAGGTGGATTATTTCAGCACCCACTTCGAGGGTTCTCTGTTTCGTACTCTCTTTAGCCATCTGAATAATACCTGAGGTATAAATAGACCGGTCGTCTTCGATTGTCAAGAAAAAAATGTGTAGGCCTGACCCGTTTGTCGAAAATTGCGGAAATGTTCAATTATATCCAGATCCACAATGGTTCAAAAATCTGTGATACAACCTATTCTACAAGCTAGACGTGCGGGTAAAAAACACAGAAAAGACATTGTAACAGTCAACAACAACTTGATCTCTTTTTTGAAAAACGGCTGAAAACCGGAGTGAAAAACAAAGAATGCAGCAATTTGTTATTCAGCCAGTTTATGTCCCAATTTCTTGGCAGCCTTCAACACATCTTTGTTCTGCGCAATTTCACCGCTGTTTAAAGCACTGCCATAGACAATACCCTCTATTTTCGCCCCCACATATTTAAAGGAATCCTGAAAACAGCGTATGGCGTTTATGGCACCTGAGGCATATGGATCAACATCGCCGAATGTTATGACAATTCCTATTTTCTTTTTGAACGGGCGTTCTCCATATTTAGCCAGTGCAAAACACCTGTCCATCCACAATTTGGTTTGGGTCGACATGTTAAACCAGTGAATGGGAGTGGCAATCACCCAGGAATCCGCTTCGATCAGCTTGGGAAAGACGGTCTGCATATCGTCTTTGATGGCGCACCCTTCGGTTTCCGGTTTCTGACACACCCAGCAAGCCTGGCAGGGTTTGATATCCATACCGTGTATGTAAAGAGATTCTACCTCGGCTCCTTCTGTTTCCGCTCCCTTGGCCAGTTCCTTTGCAAGGATGGCGCTGTTTCCCTTTTTGCGCGGACTTCCCAGCAGGATAAGAACTTTTTTTCTTTCATCACGATTTGCCATTTTATCCCTCCACTACATCAGCAATCACTGCAATGGCTTCGATTTCCACCAGGAAGTCGGGTAGTGCCAGGCTGGCCTCCACAGTAGTGCGTGCAGGCTTTTGGTTGCCAAAGAATTCAGTGTATACCTCGTTCATCTTAGCAAAATCACCCATGTCCACAAGAAAAATGGTTGTTTTCATGACATCAGCCAGAGTGGCCCCTCCTTCCTCTAAAACCGCTTTCAGGTTCTGAAGGACCTGTCTGGTTTGGGCTTTTATATCTTCTTTCCCCACCAAATTTCCTTCTCGATCAAGTGCCACTTGTCCAGCAGTAAAGACCAGGGAGCCGCGTTTGGTGCCGGGAACGTAAGGTGCTGCAGGGACTGCCACTGATGATGGTTGCAGAGTCAATTTTTCCATTTACCATACTCCTTTCATTTGGTAATTCAAAATTTGGCAACAGTCCTCGTTGCCACAGTCTTTCCCAATAAGTATAACATCTCTGGCAGTTAATCACATTTGGAATGGGGTTTCAACAGAGATCGTCTAATTTTGGTTGATCCCTTAAAGTCAAAGACGTCGACCATAGAGGGGAAATTTCAGCAAATTGATGACGGGGAGATGCGGGTAGTGTATTATGGATGGAAAAAATGATGGAAAGACATCACCATTTGAGGGATTTTTTAAATAATGTCAATGCAGAGATATTCTCGATAAAAGCGATTCCTTTTCTGTTTTTGGAGGGCGTTTCGAATGCACATTTCCAAGAAACAAGAGCGTGGTTCGAGCGGAGCAGGTCTGACAGATACCCATACCCACATCTGTGATGCCTCTTTTGCCGATGATCGCAAGGCAGTACTCGAACGTGCCCAGGCATCAGGGATTGAGGCCATCATTGCGGTGGGGGAAAATATTGAAGATGCACGTTTGAACCTGAAACTGTCAAGAGATTTTCCCATCGTTAAGCCGGCGGCAGGTCTTTACCCCGCATACCTTGACGTTGATGCAGCCGGAGAAATGGCGGCATTTATTCAAACGCATCACCAAAGACTATGGGCCATCGGCGAGGTTGGTCTCGATTTCTGGGTCGTCAAAGAAGAAGAGCAAAGAGAACTTCAAAAAGAGATTTTTTCCGGCTTTATCCGGTTGTCGCTTGAACTGGATCTCCCCTTAAATGTCCATTCGCGTTCAGCAGGACGTCATGCGGTGGATGTCCTGTTGGAAAACAGCGCCAAAAAGGTTCAGATGCATGCATTTGATGGAAAAGCCGCCTACGCCCTGACGGCGGTGGAAGCCGGCTATTTTTTCTCCATCCCACCCTCTGTTCTAAGATCCCGCCAGAAACAAAAGCTCGTCAAAAACCTGCCGTTGGAATGTCTTCTTGTGGAAACGGACAGTCCGGTACTGGGGCCGGATCCAAAGGTTCGTAATGAACCCGCTAATCTTTCAATGGTTGCCTGCGCTGTCGCAGATATTAAGGAACTGCCCCTGGAAGCCGTCAAGGAAGCGATCAAGGAAAACACCCGGAAGCTATACAATTCTCAAGAAAAAGCCTTAGGGCTCGCGCAAAAATAACTTCACATTTTCGCATGCCATCTTCAGATCATCTTCGGCTGCGCCTCAATCGCCAAATCCTCGGAAGAGTGTTGCTATTCCTGTGGTTTCGCTCAATCGGCGCAACCAAATCTGATCTAAATCTGTGCGCCAACTCTGTGAATTTATTTTTGCGCGAACCCTTAAAATAAGTATTTCCTGTGACTTTATAAAGAGACCCGGGCTCCAAAAAGGGGAAGAATAGCCGGAATCAAAAAAACTTTGTGGTTCAACATATTTCGCCCCTCCTGAAACATTGATTCAGGCAGACCCTTTGCCATCCCGCCGGAGAGTATAATTACCATATATAGTGGATGCTTTAGGTTGACACACAACATCTTCTATAATAAAATAGGCTTAGCCTTTTCAAACGGGAAAAGAACGTTGTTTTGACCAAACCCAATGGGAATTTATGACCGACCCCTATTGTTCCAACTGTAGGGTGAAACACCATTGACAGATCCGGGAGGTGGAATGAACAGAGAATTGGATCTTCATGTTTACGATGAGAGCAAAGTAAAGACCCTCAGCTCTCTCGAACATATTCGTCTCAGAACCGGCATGTACATCGGACGACTTGGTGACGGCTCGACCTATGATGATGGCATCTATATCCTGCTCAAGGAGGTGGTGGACAATGCCATTGATGAGTTCATCATGGGGCATGGAAGAAAAATCGTCATTAAGATAAAGGATAATTTTGTTTCGGTTCGTGACTATGGCCGGGGAATTCCCTTGGGTAAAGTCATTGATTGTGTTTCCGTCATAAACACGGGAGCAAAATACAATGACGATGTTTTCCAGTTTAGTGTGGGGCTAAATGGTATCGGTACCAAGGCAGTCAACGCGCTTTCGTCCCACTTCAAGGTGGTTTCCTATCGTGATGGAAACTACAGCGAAGCCAGTTTTGTAAAAGGAAGGCTCACATCCAAGAAAAAGGGGAATACCTCCAGGGAACCGGACGGCACTTATGTGGAATTTTTCCCGGACACTGAGATTTTTGGGGAATATAACTTTACCATGGAATACGTTGAGCAGCGCATGTGGAACTGCGCCTGTCTGAACAGCGGATTGCGGTTTATCTGCAACCGGCGGAAATTTGAATCCAAAGGGGGGTTGCTGGACTTGCTGTATTCCGAGGTCGGAGATGACACAACCTACGACATTGTTTACTACAAGGGGAAATACCTCGAATTCTCATTTGCACACACCGGCAACTATGGTGAGAGCTATTTTTCGTTTGTCAACGGGCAATTTACCTCTGATGGCGGGACCCATCAAGCCGCGTTTCGGGAGGGGGTTCTGAAGGGTGTGAATGAGTTTTACAGAAAAAACTATTCTGGCGTAGACATTCGTGAGGGTATAGCCGGCGCAGTGGCCGTGAAACTCAAATCCCCGGTATTTGAAAGCCAGACAAAGAACAAACTGGGAAATACAGACATCAGGGGCTGGATCGTGGCCGAGGTGAAGTCCGCGGTGGTTGATTTTCTACACAAGAATGCCGCGACAGCCGGGAAACTGGAAGAAAAAATTCTAAACAATGAACGGTTGCGGAAGGAGTTGAACGCGGTCAAAAAGGAGGCCAAGGCGGCTGCCAAAAAGATTGCTATTAAAATCCGAAATCTGAAAGACTGCAAATTCCACTTGCAGGACGGTCCAAAAGGTGAGAGGTCAACGGTGTTTATCACCGAGGGCCAGTCTGCATCAGGCTCCATGGTTTCGGCTCGTGATGTGTATACCCAGGCCATTTTTTCGATGCGCGGAAAGCCGCAGAATGTTTTTGGAAAAAACAAGGCCGCCATTTATAAGAATGAAGAGCTCTATAACATGATGATGGCCCTGGGTATCGAGGATGACATAATAAACCTTCGTTACGGCAGGATTGTGATTGCCACCGATGCCGATCATGACGGGTTCCATATCCGGAACCTGCTGCTTACTTTTTTCCTGAACTATTTTGAGGAACTAGTTTCCGCCAACCGTGTTTATATTCTCGAAACACCACTCTTCAGGGTTCGAAACAAAAAAAAGACCCTGTATTGTTATAACGAAAATGAACGCAATGCGGCCATGGCCAAGATAGGAAGCCCTGAAATAACCCGATTCAAGGGGCTCGGTGAGATATCGCCAAAGGAATTTTCACAGTTTATCGGCGAAGATATGCGTCTTATAAAGATTGAGGTCCGATCCCTCAGAAGCGTTCCGGAGACACTACGGTTTTACATGGGAAAAAACACCCCCGAACGCCGCAAATTTATCATGGAGAATTTGATCTGATGGCGTATGTCAATTCTGTTTTTAACACAAATTTTCTGGAATATGCGTCCTATGTGATAAAGGATCGTGCTATCCCGCACATTGACGATGGGTTGAAACCGGTTCAACGGCGGATCCTTCACTCGCTTTTTGAGATGGATGACGGCAAGTTCCATAAGGTTGCCAATGTGGTGGGGAACTGTATGAAATATCACCCCCACGGGGATGCCTCTATCTATTCTGCGCTTGTGGCTTTTGCCAACAAAGAGTTGTTTATTGATAAACAAGGGAACTTTGGGAACATATTCACCGGCGATGAACCCTCGGCGGCCCGGTATATCGAGTGCCGCCTGCTGGCTCTGGCAAAGGAGGTATTCTTTAATCCGGAGATTACCAAATATCAGGATTCGTACGACGGCCGTAACCGGGAGCCGGTCACATTTCCCGCAAAGATTCCTGTTCTTCTGGTTCAGGGGGCCGAGGGTATTGCCGTTGGTATGTCCACCAGAATTCTGCCTCATAATTTGATCGAGGTGGTTGAGGCAGTGATCGCCTGTGTGAAGGAAGAGACCTTTACGCTTTTTCCTGATTTTTTGACAGCGGGGCTCGCCGATGTATCCGAGTACGCCGATGGCAATGGAAAGATCCTGGTGCGGGCGAAACTCGACACCAGGGACCCAAAGAAAATTGTTATCCGGGAACTGCCCTTTGGGTCCACCACGGAAAGTCTGATCAATTCAATTGAGGCCGCGGCAAAGAAAAACAAGATAAAGATCGCTGCTGTAGAGGATTACAGCGCCGAGAGAGTTGAAATCGAAATCAAACTGGCGCGGGGAGTTTACACAAAAGATACGGCCGATGCCCTTTTTGCCTTTACTGATTGTGAATCATCCATCCCGGTCAATCTTATGGTGATTAAGGAAGGCATCCCGGTGCTTATGACCGTGACAGAAGCCATCCGGTACCATGCCAAACGACTGCTCGAAATCCTGACCGCAGAACTAAAACTGGAACAGAAACAGTTGAGGGATAAATTGCATGCCCGAACCATTGAACAGATATTTATCGAGGAACGGATTTACAAACAGATTGAGGAAATGACTACCATGGAGGCAGTCATGAGCGCTGTGATTGATGGGCTCAAACCTTTTTCCAGGAAGATTAAGCGGGAGGTTACCACCGAAGATGCTGAACGACTGTTAAAAATTCTTATCCGGCGCATCTCTCTCTACGATATAAACAAAGTCAGGAAAGAAATACAGGGGATCCGGAAGCGGTTAAAGGAGATCGGTCACCATCTTGCTCATATTAAGGATTACGCCATTTCTTTTTTGGAAGAAAAAATCATAACAAGGCACCGCGACCAGCACCCACGGCAGACAGAGATCATCTCTTTTGATCAGGTTGACGTGCGTGAAGCGGCCCAGCGCAACCTGAAACTCCGTTATGACACCAAAACCGGGTATCTGGGCTATGAAACAGGCGGAAACGTACTTTTTGATGTTTCACAGTATGATCGGATATTGGTTATTCGAAAAACCGGTGCATATTCGGTGATTGATGTACCTGAGAAATTGTTTGTGGACAAAGGGATGCTTTACTGTGGATTTGCAGACCAGGAGACATGCGAAAAAACCATCTTTACCGTTATCTATCGAAACAAGGATGGGTACCCCTATATAAAACGGTGCCGGATCGAAAAGTTTATTCTCAACAGGGGGTATTCCATTATCCCAGACCATTGCACCGTCTTAAATGCTTCTACGGTAGAAGATGGGTCCGTGACCGTTAATTATAAACCAAAACCACGTTTGCGTGTTCTTCGACAAACTTTCAACATCTCCGACTATGCCATCAAGGGCGTCAGAGCAATGGGGGTTCGCCTTGCAAGCAAAGAGGTAAAGTCCGCCAGGTTTGTCAAAGGAACCAAAGAATAAGAGTTTCTAAAAATTTATGGACCGGACTGAAGGATCACCTTTGCCAAGGGACAACCTTCAGGATGGAACCCTCCGGATATTGACCCCTTGCGGACCTGTCCTTGACCTATCTTGAAAGATCCGGGACTTTTGCCTGGCGCAAATATCCCCAGATTCTGGAGTCCCTCAATAATGCAGCATATTAGCGAACAAGGGCTAAAAAAACCCATGGAAAAAAGGGACGGTGTTTTTTATGGCTGGGTTGTTCTGGCCATTGCTTTTATTACTTTGGTGCTCGGCTATACTATCAGGAACACCTTTTCTGTCTTCTATCCTACTATTGTCGAGGAATTTGGGTGGGGAAGAGGCAACACCGCCTTGATGTTTTCTATTACGATTATTGTCTATGGCATGGTGGCGCCGCTTGCGGGGGGGCTTGTTGGCAGGTTTGGACCCAGACGCATTTTGCCGGTGGGGGCGGTCATTGTAGGATGCGGCGTGGCGCTTTGCAGCCAGGCCACACGTCAGTGGCACTTCTTTCTCTTCTATGGGGTTATGGGAGCCACAGGTCTGAGCCTGATGGGCTGGACACCAATGAGCGCCATCGTTTCAAACTGGTTTACCAAAAGGCGCGGGCTTGCCTTTGGTGTGCTGGCTGCAGGTTTTGGCGGAAGCCTGGTTATGGCTTCTGTCGCCCAATTTCTCATTTCAACTTTTGGCTGGCAAACAGCCTACGTTATCATGGGACTCTCCTCGATCGCCATAATTGTGCCGCTTTGTGGCCTTCTGATGTATAGCGGTCCAGGGGAAAAAGGCCTTTTGCCGGACGGTATTCCGACCTCATCTCAAAAACCGGAAAACACAAATTCCCCAAATATTTCAGCCGAACCGGAAAGAAACCTCCCCGTTAAATGGACACTTCAGCGGGCAATCAGGACATTTCACTTCTGGCTTCTTTTCCTGATTGCCTTTTGTTTCTTGGGACTCGCTGAGACCATAGCCATAGCCCATCAAGTTTTCTTTTTTCGGGATGTGGGTTATGCGCCCATGCCGGCTGCCTACATCTACAGCGTTTTTGGTGTTACCTTTGTGATCGGAAACTTGTGCAGTTTCATTTCAGACCGATACGGGCGGGAAAAGGTCTTTGTGTCCGGCTGTGTTCTCAGCGCGGTGGCCGTGTGTCTTCTGTTTCTGATAAAAGACACATCACAGCCATGGATGGCCTTCTTGTTTGCTGTCCTCATTGGTCTGGGGATGGGCGCCGGGGGCCCTGTGCTTTTTGCACTGGTAGCCGATTTTTTTGAGGGAAGATATTTTGGTTCTATCCTAGGCATGGTTGTGTTTGGATTTTCCCTGGGTGGTGCCGTGGCCCCGTGGTTTGCGGGATTTATGCATGATAAAACCGGCAGTTATTTTTCAACTTACCTGGTGCTCCTGGGGTCTTTGCTGTTTTCCATATTACTGATGTGGCTGATTTCTGTCCGAAAAAAAGCGTCAGTTTCTCGCCATGAGGCAAATTCCCCTCATTGAGCGGGGCATGACAGAGAGCTAAAAATTGAGCCCTGAGAAGAGACCTGCCAGGTAACGCATGGGACCAAGCAGTATGGTGCTGATAATCCGGGTATGGGCGAAATTGTCCAGCAAGATGACTCCCAAGAGGATAAAAGGCCCCCAGCGTTTGAATTCCCGGTAGCGCTGGGCAGCAGGTGGGGAAAGGACGTTTTCCAAAACATGAGACCCATCAAGGGGGGGGAGAGGTAGGAGATTAAAAAGGCCAAGCCCCAGGTTCATAAAAAGCATGTACACCAGCACCATCCGGTAGAGATCGGAAGGCAGAAATACAAAACGGATGAGCAGTCCTGCCAGCAAGGCTGCCGAGAGATTTGCCAGCGGCCCTGAAATGGACATAATTATGATGTCTTTCCTGGGGTTCCTGAAATATCGTGGGTCAACAGGGACCGGTTTGGCCCATCCGAAATTGAAAAGAAAGAGGCAAATAGCTCCCAGGGGATCGATGTGGGTGAGGGGGTTAAAGGAAAGCCGGCCCATGGCTTTTGCGGTCGGATCCCCCAGCTTCAATGCCGCCCTTCCGTGGGCATATTCATGTATCGTGATGGCGAAAAGAAGAACAGGAATCTTGATGATCCATTGGGTGATATCAAAAGACATAAAGGGTCCCTTTCAAAATTCAGAATTACAAACTACATAGCAGCAAACGGGTTCTACGGCAAGAGAGAAAAGCGGAAGATACAGTAACCTTTCAATTGAAATCCTGCCAAATTGTTTTTGGTGGAGCAGGGGTGTTTTCGAATTTGATTTTTTTTCAAGGAATTGATATGTTCAAAAAGGTTCTTGGGGTGAGAAAAAAATTTTGACTATTAACCTCGATCCATGTAAAAGATTTTCTTTACCCTATCCTGTTTTTTTTGACATTTTAGAAAACTATCATGTTAATGGCATGGAAGAGATTTTTATATGAGCCGTGAAAGGATAAAAATTGACCTTTTGATCCACGATCTCAAGGTTCCCCTAGCAGTGATTGAGGCCGGACTCATCTCGTTGTTGAACAGACGGGAAAAATATGGCCCCATTACAGAAAAACAGGAGAAGGTCTTGAGACGGGCCTTACGGAATAACAAGGTTATCAAGACACTGGTCAATGACGCGTTGGAACTGGGAAAATCCAGACAAGGGATCATTAATTCCTCAAATTTGCGAATTTCAAGTTTGATAGAAGATGCACTGGTGGAGATGTTTGACCTGTCCTACTGTAATACTTCCGAAGAGATAAAAAATTCCATGGATTTGGAGGTATTGAAAAATGTATTGAATAAGAAAGGAGTTCTGCTTGTTATAGACGAGGGGCTGTGGGGTCAGGAGGTCTGTCTGGATGCGGCAAAGGTAAGACAAATTCTCAGAAACCTTTTAAATAATGCCCTAAAGTATCGCAAAGAACGTGTAGAACTCGTAGTCGAAAAAAGAAATGACTGTCTTGCTTTTTCGGTGAGGGATGATGGTGAAGGGATACCATCCACATACCATGAGAAAATTTTTCAGTGCTATTTTCAGATGGATGCCACAGAAAACGGTTGCGTCCGGGGGCACGGACTGGGCCTCGCGGGTGTGATGGTGCTGATCGAGGATATGGGCGGCAGACTGTTGCTTGAAAGCAATGAAGGTAAAGGCGCAACGTTTTTAGTTGAGGTGCCTCTAAAAGGCAGCCAATAATGCTACCTACTGCCTGAACGAAAACTGTCTTTTTCGCCCATATCTGCGTCAGACTCAAATTTTAATCCTCGAAATACTCAATGTATTCCTGTGGTTAAAATTATCGTCTTCCTTGATCTGAACGAAAAATCCTAGTTTTCGTTCTGACACTACCTAGATGATTTTTTGGAGTTCTTCCTGAGAAGTACGGTACGTCTGGTCAAACTCCTTCCAAAAATCTTCTTGTCTTCTTGAATCAGTTTAAACAGGCTGTTTTATCAGGATGGAGGTTTAGCTATGAAAGAACTGATCCAACAGGCCAGCGATATAATCATCAATTCAAGCATGACACTGGCGCTGACAGGGGCCGGGATTTCGGTTGAATCCGGGATCCCTGATTTCAGGAGCGCGGGTGGGTTATGGTCAAAATTCGATCCGGCCGAGTATGCCACCATTACCGCGTTCAGGGCCAATCCCGAGAAAGTCTGGGGCATGCTGCGGGAAATGGGTAAGGTCGTAGGCGAAGCCAGGCCCAACAAGGCGCATGTGGGGCTTGGGGAACTTGAAAAGATGGGGCGTCTGCATTACATCATTACCCAGAATATAGACAATTTGCATCAACTGGGAGGCTCAAGAAATGTTATCGAATATCACGGGAACTCAAGCACCCTTTCGTGTTTGTGGTGTGGAAAGAGTTACCGCCCTGAAGAAAAAAAGGATGAGATGCCTCCCAAGTGCGAGTGTAGAAAAATTTTGAAACCCGATGTGGTGTTTTTTTGGAGAGCCCATACCTCAAGAGGCAATGAATCATTCCTATAAGCTTGCAGCAGCAACCCAGGTCCTGATGATAATAGGGACCTCAGCAGTTGTTTCCCCCGTCAATACGATCCCATCGATCGCCAAACAGAACGGAGCAAAGATCATAGAGATCAATAAGGAAAAAACCCACCTGACTGACAGTATCACCGATATTTTCCTTGAGGGTTCCGCCGGTATGATTGTGCCCGCCCTCGTTGAGGCGGTACGGAAAAAAGGAGGGGATGCAGACCTTTCTTTTTCCTGAATCTATCTGCGAAAGTGAGAAGTAAATCCCATTTGAGAGAGCGCCTGCAAGAAACACCCGAACCTCGCTCCAGGTATCCTATTATTCCGCCCGGACTTATTGAGAAGTTACAATCTATCTCGATTTTAAGAAGTCTTCCAGGTGTATGACTTTCTGTCCCTTTTCAATGGACCCTTTCATACTCGCCCACGAACCTTGAACCTTTGCTTTTCGTATCTCACTGATCATGGTCCGGAGTTCAGGGTTTTTTTCAATAAGCCCCTGGACTTGCCTGTTGAGTTCTTTCCAGTTCGAGTCGAGCTCTTGTGTGTCCAACTCAAAATTTCCCAAAAATGAAAGCAAAGAGGCCAGCGAGGAAAGAAGACCAAAGTGGGTGGTCCCTTGAAGGTAATAAGGGCAGTGGCACCACAGGCTGATACATTCAAACCCCCTCTTCAGACCCTGGAAGTGAATGCTGGAATGGATGGCACCGGGGCCTTGATAGTTTATGGGAATAACACCTTGTTTTTTCAGTTTTGAGAAGAGTTCTTCGGTCGAGGCAATACCTGAAATGATTCTGTCCGTATGCAGGACGTTATCATACATTCCACCCAGGGTCACAACTGTCCTCACCCCCACTTTTTCACAAAGGGAAAACAGTTCCTCAACAAAATGTGCCCACCGAAGGCTAGGTTCGTTACATTCCAGGATAACAATATCCCTCCCCTTTGGACCAGTAGGGCAGAAATGGAATGAACCGCCGGGGGGCGAGACGCTTTTCAAGATCCCTTCTTCTATGTTTACAAAGGGACGGCTTTCATCATATCTGAAAAAGAGGTCCGGATTTATTTTCGCAAAGGATTCAGCTTTAAGTTTCCGTATCAGATAGGCGGCCATGGATTTTGAAATATCCAAAGCATTTCCCCAACCATCAAATCCTGCAACGAGGATGGGGTCTTTTAATTCCGGGATTTTTTCTATATCAATTCCTTTTTCCATATCCCCTATTTTTTGACATTTAAAATCAAGAAAGTAAAGAGGGGTATTTATTATTGATAAAACATAAAAAATGTATAAAGTATCTCGATTTCTGAGCAAAGGGTAAATTTCGCTCGCCTATTATTGCATCACCAGCCGTTATTCTGAGATCTAGGGGGGTGGTGTAGCGTATTTAGGGTGATATTTGGCCCCATGAGGAAGGGAAAAGGATTTGAGCATCAAAATTGACAGGGAGACCCTGGAACAGGTTTGTAAAGAGATTATCGAGGCAATCCTGCGTTGTCTCCCAAATGCTTACAGAGGGACGGTTTATCGTATAGGGGGCCCTCCTGAAATGATTGCCATGCGGGTTACCTCTGGAACTATTGATGATGAAAAAAAGGCCATCACCTGGGGTTTTCCTGCCAGGTCTGACTACACCCCCCCTGGAAAACCCTGGAGCGAATACCGAGACGAACCGGGGCACCCCCTGGAGGCAATGGCATGGTGCGTGGAAAGGCAGCAGAGCTGGACCGCAGAAGACCCCATAAATGATAAGCGGAGCGTGAGGCTTCAAGTGGCCGGGGTGGGAGATGATTGCCACCACATGGAGCCAGTCGTGGTCAGTAAGAAGGCCCTCTATTTCAACAACAATGTAACTTCAGAATATCCCGAGAATTTTGAAGGCAAGGTGCTGTGGCAGGATAGTGACTATGTCGTAGTGGCAGTCATTAAAATCCATTTTCGCCCGAAGACAATAAAAATAGACGGCCCGGAAACCAAGGTCATAAACGGGTTGTCCCGTGCCCTTGGGACAGAACTCCTCTCATATCAGCTGAGACAGCAATCGGTCGAAGCCATGCATCGACTGGCCGAAGACCGATTGAGGTCCTGCAATATCATCGCAGACTCATTGAGGAATGCGATTACCAAGTCAGGGTTTATCTTTTCTCTCATCAAACAGGAACTTGGCTTTCTACGAGTCCAATGGGAGGAGGCGCTGTTAGAACGTTCTGAGAAAAAGGAGATGAAACGCGATGCAATTCGTGCTTTGAACCGGGCAGTAATGGCGGCGGCGGGAATTGCTGAAAAAGAGAAAAGGGTGCTGGTTGACATACAAAACAAGGTTTTGAGTCTCACGCTTCCGCCCGAGCGGGGGGAAAACTGGATCCGGATGCAGATTGAAGAGAGATGGGAAACCTTGATTCACAAGGCTCCCTTTGGTGATGAAGCAGCCGGAGAGATATATCAAAATTTGGGAAAGCTCAAGAAATCTCTCTATCTTGGTAGAGATCCGGAACTTCTCGCGTCATATAACAGCATCCCTGAAGGTTTGAAAAGGGAATGGGTTGACCTCATCTACACAAATATGGACCGTATCGACTTTCAGTTACTTGACAGACTCATCCAAATCTTACAGGAAACTTCTCTCGGTTTGCCCTATCAGGAAAAGTCCAGAAAGAGCCTTATAGGTCTGAAAGGGCTGGCCGAGAATATTGGCCAGTTGGAAGAGAAGACCAATACGGTGCTTCGGCAGGTGCTCAATGGTCACGCGGATGTGACGACTTCATATTCATTGAATAACAAGATTGCATAGCCCCCATCCAGAGTAATCGAGTTGATTCCCGAAGCGGTCTCCATTTTTACCTTTCAGAAATCCCGGTTTTCCCAAGGGAAGGGGAGGACGTCGTGTTTTTTCCCTTGAGAAAATTTCGATATAAAGAGACATTAAAGAGAAAATTGCGCCTGTAGCTCAGCTGGATAGAGCAGCGGACTTCTAATCCGCAGGCCGCAGGTTCGAATCCTGCCAGGCGCGCCAGTAATATCAAGGACTTAACCGATTTTGGTTGAGTCCTTTTTTATGGGAAACTCTGTTTTGTCCCACTCCTGTCCCACTTTTGTGGGGAATTATAAGTAAGCCGAGGTAACTGCGCGCTCTGTTGATTGTAGATTTTTCTGCAAATTTTTCCATAAATAAAACTGCAATTTTAAACAGTTCACCACTGATTATCCAAGGTTTAAACAAAGACCTTCGATAATTCCAGCCCGTATTCTTATACCTGCTGCCCTCTGTCCCCCGCCCTCTGTCTTCCGTCTTCTATCGTGGGAAACAATCCGCAATCGACAGACCTGTTTTGCTCGGTTTCCGGGTCTAATGACAGGTTTTTTTATAAATCCACAATCCGCAACCAAAAATCTGCAATCAAATTGACCTTATCTGTCAAAGCCATCTATTATCATACAGGCAAATTGAACTAAAGGAGGGCATTTTACATGGATACTGTCATCAGAGAATTTCTCAATCAGGCCAAGATCGGCCGTAAACAGTCCTACAAAAACCTGGCCCTTTACCCACTTCTCTCGACATACTCTTCAGGTCTGGAATACCTGCTCCTGGATGAAGCCTTGAGCGAAAATCTGATTGAGGTGGTTGGCGGCCGCCTCTCCCACCGGCGCCATGGCTTCTATTTATGACAAGGAGATGCCTTCGATTGAGGAATACATAAAACACTTCAGGCTGATCGATTCCCAGGTGGGGGCAATCTTTATGATCAACGGCAGGGTGGCCGGACTTGATGCCTTTGGAAAACCCGAAACCTTTTCAAAAACCTTCAAGAAACTGCTTGAAAGCTATGCCCTCGATGCCATTGATTGGTATGATCCGGAAAAGGAGCACAAGGCCCTAAAAAAGGAGATCACCAAGTTCCAGAAGTCAGCTCTTTCGGCCAGTGCTGAAACCCGCCCGTCCGTGGGGCTCGGAACCGACTTCCGGCTGGAATCCAAGAAAATAACTGGATTTGCCCTTGCGCTCATTGATCAGATCCTCCACATCGCCATCTTTGCCCGGGCAAATGGTCAAAATCATGAAAAACAGGCCCCCAGGATGGAAAATTTCACACAAAGACGTAGAAATCGGGTATATTAACAAGCTCTTGAGACCGTCGTTAACCAAGAAAAAATTGCATGTGGCAGGGTGATGACATGATAGATTTAGCGATTGAGGTAGGGGATATGTGCAGAGAGATCGAAAGAAAGTTTCTGGTCAAGAAAGGGGCGTGGCAGCCTGGGGGTATAGGGGAGCTCTACCGTCAGGGTTATCTCTCCACGGTAAAAGAGCGGGTTGTGAGGGTGCGTGTGGCAGGTGATAAGGCTTTTCTCACGGTCAAGGGAAAGACAGAGGGAGTTTCCCGGCCTGAATTCGAATATGATATTCCCGTAAGAGAAGCCTATCAGATGCTGGAGACCCTATGCGAACGTCCCCTGATTGAAAAAAAGCGCTACCGGGTGGAACATGAAGGAATGATTTGGGAAATTGACGTTTTCCTGGGAGACAACAAAGGACTTGTGCTGGCAGAGGTGGAACTGGAGAGCGAAACCCAGCAGTTCGCCCTTCCGGCCTGGATCGGTGATGAGGTGTCTGAAGATTCCCGGTATTTTAATGCGAACCTGGTGAAGAACCCTTTCAGGCAATGGCATAATGGCTGAATGGTTCGGAAATAGCGCCCAGATTAACAAAAGGGCTCTCAACATTGCCATGGAGATGCCCGCATAGGGCATGCCACTCCGGTAGTCACAATCTGGCCTGGTGTCCCTAAACTGAATTGAATATTCAAGGCGGTTCGGACCGCACGGAATTGATGATAACCTTAGATGACTTCATAGCCGGGATGAAATCCCGAAAGCGTTCCGTCATTCTGCTTGAGGGCACGCGAAACGTGCCGGATCAGGACCAAGACCGGTTAATCGGCTTGGGTAAGAGGCTTACGGCACTCCTCCCGGAAGCGGTTTTCCGGTCGGGAAACGCACCCGGGGCGGATGAGGCGTTTTCCAAAGGGGTATGTGGTACGAGGCCATCTAGCATGCAGTACGTGGTGCCATACCTTTCTCATCGGATCAAGACAAGAAGTAAGGCTGCCGGGGTGATCTCGCTGGATCAGGTACCTGATTCTGAATTTAGTCTGATCATGGAAAAAACCCTTGAGGCCAGTCCGGATTATGCGGGTCTTGTAAATCTGTATCAAAAACATGGGAAGTGGGACCGGCACACCATAAAACTGCGCTACCTCCTCCGGGACGCTTTGAAGGTCGTCGGTTCCCGTGCCCTCGGTCTCGCACCAGCCGCCTGCGGAATATTCTATGTAAACGAATTAACCCCTCTTTCCGGCGGCACGGGTCACACCATAAGGGTCTGCAGGAAGAGCAACGTCCTTGTGGTGGATCAGAAAGCATGGCTTGCGTGGGATTTCATTGAAAGGTTATCCGCGTAATCGTCATTGATCGGCAGGCTGCCCACCCGGTTATTGTTATTGTCCTTTTTCCAGTGCCATCCGCCATTCAGACACCGGTGCAGATAATAGGCGTCGCTTGAGAGATAGATCCGGGGTTGTTTGTCGGTGGCGGTCGCAAGGAGCGCGGTTTTTGTGGGTTGTATCCGGAAATTCCAGCGGGTGGCACCCGGCTCAAAACGGGTATCGAGCATCTTTTCGAGTAACCGGGCCGTTGTGCGGTGGACGCTTGATTGGTCCGGAGTCCGCATGGTGGGGTCGCCTATATCCCGCCAGTCCTCTATCTTGTCCGTGTATTTGGTGCTGTTAAGGAGCGGTAAGACCTGCTCCTCGATCAGCTCTTTTGTACCGATATCCGATGCCCTGCAAACATCATGGATCCAGAGTTTATTTGGCGGCACAAGCTGGCCGATCACACAGGCGGGCTTGTGCCACGCATCCCAACCCCTGACCCCAATGGCGCCGGGGATCACGGGCAGGACCTTTTCCGCATAATGCCGCTGCCGGTCGTATTCGGCCGTGACCTTCACGCCTTTTAGGACCGGTGCGGCGACGGCGTGGACGTGCCGGGCGAGCTTGCCCTCATCCTTTGCAAAGGCGGCCTTGTTGGCCAGACGTGAATGAGGGTTGGAGTATTTGTTCTCGCCATACTTGATCCTAAAGACCTTTTTCATCAGCTTGAGACCGGTTTCCTCTTCATAGGCATAAAGCTCGGGTTCGTTTGCCAGCTCCTCGGTCCAGTGGTCCTCGTCGGCCGGGTTTTGTGAGATCTGAACCCGCATCACGGTACCCACTTGGCGGGACGCCCTGGCGACCGCCATTTCAAACACGTCTCGCGGCAGACCCGCGTTTTGTTTTTCAATGATGGGTGCGGGCTCCTCCAGCCAGATAATGGCGTACTGGGGGCCCTGA
>PVMK01189105.1_pt1 | contig 20001 bp, 20 predicted proteins | sample 1853481 | NCBI WGS metagenome assembly PVMK01 (sample SAMN08533507, study PRJNA380276) | Marine sediment metagenome, whole genome shotgun sequencing project. | reverse complement strand
CCACGTCGGCCACGAAGACTGGCTCGCCGACAAGCCCCCCGTGCTGCACTCCAGGATGCGTGAACGTCGCCGGTCACGAGCCACATCCGGGAGCCTGGAAAGTCAGCCTCTGGTAAACGCGATAAGGCGCCCAACCTCCCGGCGAACCGATAGCCAAGCTAGAGTTACCCACGTCCGCAGGGTACCCTTGCCCGCCGTAGGACGAATTCATTTGAATCGTGGCGGCTTCCGACAACAAATCTGATACCCGGACGCGCGACCGGTTAATACGGGCGGCGAGCTATGCCTCCCTGACGGTCGCACTGTCCCTGGTATTCGCCAAGTTGTGGGCATGGCAGGCGACCGGAGCGATATCAATTCTGAGTTCGCTGGCGGATTCGATTCTCGATGTGCTCGCATCGGCGATTACTTTCGTCGCCGTTCGTTACGCACTTACTCCGGCCGATCGGGAACACCGGTTTGGGCACGGTAAAACCGAAGGCCTGGCAGCACTTGCGCAGTCGTTCATCATCGCGGGATCCGCCCTTTATGTCTGCTATGAGGCAGTCGGCCGGCTGCTCGCTCCTGAGCCTGTGCTCCAGCCGATCACGGGTTTGACGGTTATTCTCGGGTCCACCCTGTTAACAGTGGCCCTGCTGAGTTTTCAACGACTCGTCGTTCGCAGAACCGGTTCCGTCGCCATCGAAGCCGACGCACTGCATTACAAAACCGACGTGATCGTCAACCTCAGCGTCGCTATCGCCATACCTATCGCCTCGTGGACCAACTGGACCATCATCGATCCATTGGTCGGAATTGGCGTAGCGGTCTACCTCATGTGGAGCACCTACGGCATAGCGACCAAGTCTATGGACATACTGCTGGACCGCGAAATTTCGGAAACGGAGCGGCAGCGTATCCGGAAAATCGCGCTGGCAAACCCGGCCGTTAAGGGTTTCCACGATCTGCGGACACGTTCGGGCGGTTCGCGCTACATAATCCAGTTTCACCTGGAACTTGACCCAGAGACGAAACGGGTCGTTACACACGTCATTCTGGACGCGGTCGAAGAGGATATTCGCAGGGAATTCAGCGGCTGCGAGCTTATCGTGCACGCCGACCCGGTCGGATTTCCCGAGCAAAGGGACAGGTTCGAGTAAGATAACCATCAGCCAGATCGGGCCCATCGAGGTTGAACTTGGCGCAGGCTCCGTGCACTAAATCAAACGCGCATGCCTTTTAGCCCTACCAGGCTGGCCCGGTCACAGCCGGTTCTACGTTTACATGAGCGATATAACTGATTAATAGTTATAAGAAATTCAGGTACGCCTACCTGATGCTATTGCTTGGCGTGGCTGCCTGTTCGCAGTCCATGACGGTCCAGACCGGGTTTCCGACCCCGGTCCTGGAACCGTTACCGCTGGTCGTCGGCATCCGCTACCCGGAAACGCTGACCAACTTTGTGCACCACGAGGCACCACCGCTGGAGTCCGAGTGGACGATACGCCTGGGAGCAGCCAATGAGCTGCTGTTCGACAAGTTGTTTGGCGCCATGTTCGTGGAAACCGTGATGCTGGACCCGGACACCGATGTCGCGGTGCCCCCCGAACTGGACGCCGTGATCGAGCCCACGCTGGAAGAATTCGAGTTCTCGTTGCCCCGCCAGTCGCAAACTGATCAATATGCGGTGTGGCTCAGATATAATGTCCGCGTATACACGCCTGACGGTGAACTAATAAGTAACTGGCCAGTGACCGCATACGGTCAGGTCGGCGCCAAAATGATGGCCCCGGAAAAATCGATGCAACAAGCCACGGTGTTAGCCATGCGGGATGCTGCAGCTAGCATTGCCGTAGGCTTTATCAACGCGCCGGGAATCAAGGACAAACTCCTGCCACAAACAAGCGATGACAAAGATGAGCAAACCTGAGACTTTCAGAACGGGCAGTATGCACCTTCGCTTGTGCGCAATAATAATCCTGGCCGGCACAGTGTCCGCGTGCATGACCACCCGGGTCGAAGAAATGAAAGACACGGCCACCGGCATCGGCGCTGAGGAGTCGGTTGTTATTCTGGCAACCAGTTATCACACCGGCAATGAAACCGAAGACGGATTCCTTGATTGCGTCAGCAATCGGATAAAAAGCGGCAAGTCGTCGCTCAACGTCTATCCGGAATCCGAATTTCGAGATGCGCTGTTTCCATGGTTCGAGCCACGCACCGCGCCCCAGGGTATTGAAGATCTGCCGGAACTATTCAGCCGGCCGGGTGTTTCTGAGCGAATCCGGGAACGCAAGATTCGCTATATCGTTTGGGTAAATGGCGACACCGATCAAACCAGCGGCGGCGGTAGCCTCTCCTGTGCGATTGGCCCGGGAGGTGGGGGCTGTTTTGGGCTGGCATGGTGGGAAAACGAATCTGCTTATCAGGCCGCCGTGTGGGATCTCGAAGATTCCACTCATGCCGGGATTGTCAAAGCTAATGTAACTGGCACCTCGGTTATTCCCGCAATAGTCATACCGGTACCCATAATTGCCCGCACGCAGGCGGCCGCCTGCAAGGGTCTGGCTAATCAACTCAAAGCCTTCATTATTAACGAAGGGCCTTCGACCTAAATCCTGTCCACCCTGCCGTTGGACCGGTTGGTTTTAAATTATGTCTAATTGCTGCGCTGAGCAATTCAGCGTATCTTACTTTCAATAAATCAATTAGAAGTAACGAATTCCTGTTAGCGCCTCTCACGGCCAATTGAACTCCGGGCCATGGGTTGTTCCTCAATCTAGTCTGATCAGATCGGTCAGCATCGCCGCCAAACAGGAAGAAACTAGCGCAAGGATAGCTACATGTCTCATTTAAGAAATTGCGCACTGCTTACGCTGATGCTCATTGTCCCGCTCCAGGTGTGGGCCGGTCAGCGTTGCAATTGCGCAAGAGTGCAAAGTGCATGCAACGCAACCGTCTCGTTAGATAATCGGTCGATCGAAATCACGAGTAACAGTCGGGAATGCTCCAGAGTGGATTACCTGATCGAGGGACAGCCCTTTGTTGCGCTGCTCGTCGGCGGCAATGAGCAGGCCAAATGGCCGGGTCAACCTCTGTCGGCGCCTAATATCCTGGTGGAACGATGCCTGGTTTGCTGGGACAGTTCGGTCAACGAAGATGGCGATGGTCAGCCGCTGATCGGCGACGCCAGCGAGGCTTCCGACTCAAATTCACCAGACCGCGATCCTTCGCCCATTGTTAAGGTCCTGCCGGGCTATCCCCCCAGCGCGTGGGTTGCTGAGCTCGAGGGATATGTCGTCGTCGAATTCACCGTTACTGACTACGGGACTGTCGAGTCCGCTCGTGTGGTCGAATCAAGTGATCCGATTTTCGACCTGGCAGCTATCTATGCAATCGACAGGTATCGCTTTGAAGTCGGTCTTAAAAACGGTGAACCGGCCGAATTTGCCGGCCTGCAAGAGCGCTTCAGCTTTGATCTCGCCGAAGGTTCGTCAGACGTCGTTGTGACGAAGGATTGACGCCATCGGTTACGGCTAACCGAGATTGCAAGCTTATGTAAAGTTGCCGGACTCAATAATGTGATCGGCATCACGGTCCGAGCCGCTCCCGGCTCGTTACTATCGTTCAGAATAATTTATTAAAGAAGAAAACCGGCGGAGCCCGCACTGGGCCTCCCGCTGATCAACCACCATCACCGCGGCGGCCGAAATATTCGGCCCTGGACTTCAATTTCCAGCACCGCTAATGACCTTTGACAAACAAGGCCCAGCACAGATGAACAATAACAACAATATTGATAACCAGCTCAAAGCATCCTCCGGCATTGAGTCTAGCCCGTTGTCTGATGAAGAACAGCCAGCGCGGCCAAACGAGAAACTCCCGGCAGCGAATAGCGAGCGCCGTGACGAAGATGCAGCCGCGCAGGAAGCTGATCAGTCGCATGAACCAGGTTCGGCACATCAGTGTGAAAGTCGCGCCGCTCGCGTCACCGCCCTGGTGGCCACCCTGTCCAGCCAAACATCGGCTAAGCCTGATACCACGAGTGAGGAGAAACATTCGCGGCTGGGTTCCGGAACACGCAAACTCAAAATTCTCGTGCCGCAGCTTGAAAACCCGGTGACTGAAGGCACGCGGGAAAACGCAGATACGCGCGCACGTATGGACGGAAGCGACGATCACCTGCAATCGCTGAACGATCAGACCGGCAAGCTTGACGGCATGCTGGACAGCCTTACCGATACCCAAACCTGGGTGACTGAACTTGGTACGTCGCTCATCGAAGATCTCAACGCCTGCAACGAGCTGGCCATCAATATGCAAGCACATGAAGAGCAACTGGTGGAACTCGAAGCGTTGGTCGACCGGATTTGCGGCGGCGATGAGAGCAGCGTGAATGCTGTAGAGGCCAAGTCCATTATCGTTAATGAGCTCGAGACGTTCACCGATACCCACACGGTAAACCGCTTATTGATCGCATTGAATGGCGATCACGTCATCAAGTACCCCTTATATAAGAATATCGTGACTTTAGGTCGCGGGCCGTTCAACGATATCCAAATTCGCACGCAGTTTGTCAGCCGATCGCACGCCCGCATCGTGACAAATAGTGCGGGTGCAATCATTGAAGACATGAACAGTAAGAACGGTATATCCGTGAATGGCCGGAGAACCCAGCAATGGCGGCTGAAAAACGGAGACGTTATAGATGTTGGCAGAATCAACTTCAAGTTCATCGATCTGATGGACGACGATGCCGGTGAAGGCACTGCCTGAGCGAAACGCGCGCACCGATCTCTGCCACGTTATCCCCGTTACGCAGGGATATCTCAAACTGGGTCGGGCCCGACCGGCTTAACGCCCAACCCGCTTCCATGCGACAATTCCCTATCGATGACCTGCCGCTACGGATCTGCATAGCTGGCCATGCAGCGGGTCACCAAAGGAGCAACGACGTGCGACGCCGAATATACCGAATCGGAACGCTGATTGGCTTGAGCGCGCTGGCGGTACCGGCGCTGATTTACGTGGTCGGACGTGCACTGGTCGGCCCCTACGAAGGGCCGCTCGGCCTGCTGGGCTTGATCGGTCATATCTACAGCGATGCTTCATTGGGCCACTTATCGGCGTGGTTTTTGCTGCTGTCACCGGCCCTGATCTTAATGGTCTGGTATTGGGTGGCGCGCATACTCCGCACCCGGGTATTCCATGGGCCGCGCGGCAACGACTTGCCGCAGCACCGGGAATCCCCGTAAAATATTCGTTTGAAAATAAGAATTTACGATGTGTGAGGGCAAGCAGGCGTTTCAACCTGGCCATGCCGCTGACACCGCCAACTCTCCAAGCTGAGACATCGCCCGCCCGGAAAAACGGTCCGCAGTCTGCTGGGCCATCGTGGCGGGGTAAGACGGGGTTCGGCGCGCAGCTGGCGAGCCACTGGGCTCGGCTGAGGCCAATACCGGCGGGCGATTCTGAGCAGTCAGACATTGCTTCCTCAGGGTGTTCCGACTAGCCTAGGCGCCCCATATGGCTGGTTGAACTGTTTGGCAAACCGAATAGTCAGATTACTCAATGATTTCAACAAACAAACCAAGCTTGGCAGGCCTGCAGCATCTTCGCCGCTGTGCCATTGTCATCGCCGCCAGCCTGGCGCTCTTTAGTCCACTCGCCAGCGCACAGACCGACGACTCGGCAGACGTCCCGAGTATTCTCCAGTCAACTCAGCGGCAGTATGAAGTATCCCAGTTGGTCGCCAAGTTTGCCGAACGGGCCCACTACTCCCGGTCAGTGATCGACGACCGGCTGTCTGAGCAACTGCTGGATAACTATATCGATGCCCTGGATGGCAACCGACACTATTTTTTGGAGCCGGACATCGCCTACTTCTCAAAATACCAGTACGAGCTGGACGACATACTCAAGTCAGGTGACATGGAGCCGGTGTTCGATATTTTTCGCCTGTACCGATTGCGTGCACAGCAACAGTTGAACTACGCGATTGACCTGCTCGATCAAGAGCCAGATTTCGAAATCGACGAGTATTACGTGTTCGACAGAACAGACATGCCCTGGCCCGCTGACACCGCCCAAAGGCGGGAACTATGGCGTCTGCGTGTAAAGAATGACCTCTTGAGCCTGGCCCTCTCGGATAAAACCTACGAAGAAAGCCAAGAGATCCTGGCCAAGAGATACAAGCAGGTTCTGAAACGCATAAACCAGCTGGATGCCGACGACGTATTCGAGAACTTCATCAATTCATTTGCACGCACGCTGGACCCGCATTCGAGTTACATGTCCCCGCGGCATTCCGAGGAATATCGGATCCAGATGAGCCTGTCTTACCAGGGGATTGGTGCCTCACTTCAGCTGGACGAGGAATACGTGACGGTACTGGGTATCATCCCCGGTGGTCCGGCGGCGATCGATGGACGGATGAAGCCCAAAGATCGGATCATTGCTGTCGGCCAGGGAGATGATGGGTCGATGGTCGATGTCATCGGCTGGCAGCTCGATGAGGTCGTACAGCTAATTCGCGGCGCGAGCGGGACGATGGTCCGCCTGCAGATTTTGCCGGGCGACACCGCACCGGGCGAGGCAGATTACGAGCTCGACCTCGTGCGCGACAAAATCAAGCTGGAAGAACAGGCAGCGAAAAGCTCGGTACTCGATATCGAGCGGGATACGCAGAGCTTTCGCGTTGGAATCATTGAGGTTCCCAGCTTCTACCAGGATTTCGACGCACGTAGCCGCGGCGAAAAAGATTTTGTCAGCACGACGCGGGATGTTCGCCGGCTAATCGAAGAATTGGAAGGTGAAAACGTCGACGGATTGGTCATTGACTTGCGCGGAAACGGCGGAGGGCACCTTTCAGAAGCAACTTCGCTGAGTGGTTTATTCATCGAATCCGGGCCCGTTGTCCAGCTCCGGGATACCAACGGGCGCATCGAGGTCCTTAAGGATCCTGAACCGTCAACGGCTTATGACGGTCCTCTGGTCGTGCTCGTTGACCGCTACAGCGCTTCCGCATCGGAGATTTTTGCCGCCGCAATCCAGGACTATCGTCGCGGCGTCGTGATCGGCCAACAGACGTTTGGCAAAGGGACCGTCCAGAATCTCTACGTGTTGGATCAATACACGCGAAAAGATCTGGAACCCGGGCTGGGGCAATTGACGCTAACGATAGGAAAGTATTATCGGGTGACAGGTGATAGCACCCAGCACCGGGGTGTCATTCCCGATATCGAACTTCCGTCACTGCTGGATACCAACGACGTTGGCGAGAGCAGCCGGCCTGGCGCTCTGCCCTGGGACCAGATCACGGCCACCCGGTTCAGTTCGGAATTGCCGCTGGACAACACCATCGTGTCTCTTAGCGAAGGCCAGCAGGTACGCTCCGTTGGGGACCCGGATTTTCAGTACCTGGTGCAAGACATTGCAGCGCTGGACGCGATCCGGACGCAGAACTCCGTATCCTTGAACCTGGAGGTCCGCCGCGCCGAAATGGATGCTCGCCGTCAGGCCCGTTTAGATCGCGAAAACAACCGTCGTGCGGCGCTCGGGCTTGAACCACTGGAGTCAGCTGAGGAGCTTGACGAAGCAGAGCGCCCGGATATCCTGCTGCAACAAGCCGCGGAGATCGCCACCGACCTGGCGCTGCTGAATTCCGGCGAGCCGGCATTTCTGACCGACCTTAGCCTGCATTGATATCAGTGAACTGATTCGCACCGCTCGTTCGCGGAGCGTGGCAAATCAGGTCAGCAGGATGGTGAAGATGTCCCAGAACTCTTCGGCCAGAACGTTGACGCTAATCTGACCGGCTGCATTCCCTTGTTCCACGCTGCGGAGCATCTCCGCAAGATCGCCGGCCACGGGCACAGTATCGGTATCACGACGATATTCGACCTGGCCCTTAAGGTGTTGTGCGCGAATCTGAACCCTCGGTGCCAGGTCGGCACTCTCTTCGAGCGCTTTAACACTTGCATCAATTCTCTTGCTCAAATCGCGACATTCGTTCGGATCGCCATACTGCGCATCGCCGACCTGGCGAATAGATGCTTCCCGAGCTAGATTGCTGAACTCTCCTGCGGAGAAGTGCAGATACAGTTCCTGAGCAAGGGCGATAATTGCCAGGTTAATCGAACGCAGGCCGGAGATAGATATGCCCGGAAACGCGGGTTGCGGCTGCTCCGAACAGGATTCACGCGTCCCGTCCAATTCACCGATCCGCTCGTCGATAGCGCTCTGCGCTGCGTATAATCCGTCGGCCTTGACTTTGAGTTCCCGGCGCTTGAAGAAATTCCAGAACCAGCGGTTATTTTTGCGGCTCGCTTCAACCGTACCGATCTCCGCAGTAACATGAGCACGTTTTTGGCCGAGCTCATCTATCTTGTTCTGAATTTCATTTAATGTGGTCGCACGCTGTTTTTCAAATGCCGCTATCTGTTGCTGGTGCTCGCGCTCTTTCCAACCGTTACTTAACTCGCCCGCGAAAGCACGCATCCGGCGACGGCAGTTTTGCCAAACTCCCCGCAGCTGATAGAAAACGATTGCATTGCCGGCGCATTCTTGATCGGCCAAAAGGCCTTCCAACTGCTCCAGTTTCTGTTGAGCTCTTAGGGTGGCGTTTTCCTGCTGCTTGAGCTGATCACCAAGCTTCTCGCGCTCGCTGCGGAGTTTGGCAAACTCTTTTTTCAGCTCAACGCGATTCTTGAAGAGACTGAGAAGTCGCTCGTCTTCTTCCTGCCCCTCTTCCCGGGAAAATAACTGCGTTGCAAGTGTAGCCATCGTATCGGTTGCCGCACCTAGGATTGATGATAGGCAGCTCTGCCACATGGGCGAGGCTGCGCCGGCAATTTAACGAAATATCAAGCCTCAAACTATGAGGTAATCGACATATTTGGTACGAATATCAAATACTAGGCGATTTGGCGGGCAGGAAAGGCGTGACCCATGTCCGATAGATAGTCGAGCCACTTGCTGAGCATCATGTTACGCGACCAGCGGCGATCCAGTTCACGGCTGTAGCGATGATCCAGATTCCGCAGAACCTCGTGCCGATGGTGTTTCGCCCAACTGCGTACTTCGGCCATTCTGGCATCAAAATAAACTTTCGTGCAGAGATCGGGATCGGCCACAGTTGTTCCAGAAACAGGGAACAGGTAGGTCAAGCGCATCAGGCAGGTATACCGGGTTCTAGTCTCTATGATCAGACGGAGGTCGCAGTCGTTTGCGGTGTACGACATGAATTGTCCGGACTGCTGACCCAACTCTGCAATCAGCGCATTAAGCTTAATGTAGTTTCCTTCATATAAAGCCATCAGGCCGCCGAAACTTCGGGGCTGCGCGATACATTCCGGGACGATGTAGCTATCTGCCAGCATGAACGCACTATAGCACAGCATCATCTTTTTACTTCTGCGACACAGCCGACAAAAAACTTTTAGTACTTGACTAACTTGTTTGCTGTGTGTTTAACGCACAGCACTGTCAGGAAACTATCGCGCAACAAAATCGCCGGAAACGCTGAACGATTCGCTTGATTAAATTGGCTGTTCGACCCGATCAGGGTCGGGTTCTGCGTTCAACGCCGGTGCTGTTCAGAATCGTGCTGGCAATCTCCTCGATGGAGGATTCGGTGGTATCAACGTAGGAAATTTGATAGCGGCGGAACAACGATTCTGCTGCCCGAATTTCATAGCCGACCTGTTGCATGGCGGCGTACCGCCCCAGCGGTCGTCGTTCCTTGCGAATCTGCTGTAAGCGATTAGCCTCGATCGTTAGGCCGTACAGTTTCTCGCGGTACTGATTCAGAACGGAAGGTAGCGTACCGGACTCGAGCTCATCCTCCGACAGCGGGAAGTTGGCGGCAAATACGCCGTAACTCAGCGCCAGGTACAAGCAGGTCGGAGTCTTTCCTGAACGTGACACACCAATCAGTATGATGTCCGCCCGATCGTAATCGCGAACTCTGGCGCCGTCATCGTTGTCGAGCGCGAAATTCGTCGCCGCAATGCGCTGGTCGTATTGCTGGGAATCGCCCAGCCCATGTGCCTTGCCGGTTGTGTGGTTTGACTTGACATGCAGCTCGTGCTCGAGGGGACTCAAGAAAGTTTCGAAGAAATCCAGAAGGAGCCCGGCGGCGGGCAAAAACCGTTCCCGCAGATGATCCTGCACCAAGGTGCTGAAGATGATCGGCCGCGCATCTTCCGCCTCGGCCACCGCGTTGATCTGGCGAACGGCAGCGTCTGCCTTGTCAATGGTATCTATAAATGGCAGAGTGATCTGGTTAAAATCTTTGCCGTCAAACTGAGTAAGTAGACTGTGTCCAAGCGTTTCCGCGGTGACTCCGGTCTGATCCGATACGAAAAAAATGGTACGGCGACTCACGTGCTCAACATCATGTTCAACAATCCAAGGCTACGATTGTCCACGTCTGTGGGCTCAGTACAAGGGAGAGTCTTTTGGATTCCTACGTAGTCCCGTTTGAACGCGTTGGCATCGGAGACATCGAGATTGTCGGGGGCAAAAACGCTTCCCTCGGAGAGATGATTGGGGGGCTGTCAGATGCCGGTGTGCGCGTGCCCGGCGGTTTCGCCACAACGGCGCAGGCGTACCGTGATTTTCTCAGCCAGGACGAACTCGACACACGTATTGGGGCACTGCTGAGCACCCTCAATGTTGATGACGTGAACAAACTGGCCGAATGCGGGGCGCAGATTCGCGAATGGATACTCGCTGCCAACCTGCCCGGGAAGCTGCGATCCGAGGTCACTGACGCCTGGAAAAAGATGACCAACGGGCAAGGCGAAAACACGTCGGTTGCCGTGCGTTCGTCAGCGACGGCGGAAGATCTGCCGGAAGCGTCGTTTGCCGGCCAGCAGGAAACCTTCCTCAATGTGCGTGGCCTGGACTGCTTACTAACCTCAATTCAACAGGTGTATGCGTCTTTATACACGGATCGCGCTATCGCATACCGGGTTCACCACGGGTTCGATCACAATCACGTCGCCTTGTCGGTCGGCGTTCAGCACATGGTGCGTAGTGACCTTGCTTCCAGTGGCGTCATGTTCACACTTGATACCGAATCGGGTTTCACGGACCTGGTTTTCATCACCGCATCCTATGGCCTCGGAGAGACCGTCGTGCAGGGCGCAGTCAATCCAGACGAGTTCTACGTATACAAGCCGGCATTGAAGGCCGGGAAACGAGCTCTGGTAAAGAAAAACCTCGGCGCTAAAGCCATCAAAATGATTTACAGCGACAACCCGTCCGAAGGTTCGAGCATTGCAACGGTCGACGTTGCTCCGGCTGATTCCGCACGCTTTTGCCTATCCGATGAGGATGTGGAACTGCTAGCGCGCTATTCACTGATAGTCGAAGACCACTATGGTCGGCCGATGGACATTGAATGGGCCAAAGACGGTAAAGACGGCCAGCTATACCTGCTGCAGGCGCGACCCGAGACGGTTCAAAGTCGCACCGGGACAACAATCCAGCGCTTCACCCTCAAAAACCGGTCGAAGGTTCTGGCCGAGGGCCGGAGTGTTGGTCAAAAAATCGGCACCGGAAATGCCAAGGTCATCGACAAAATCGAGGATATGACCCGGGTCGAGCAAGGCGATGTATTAGTCGCCGACATGACCGATCCAAACTGGGAGCCGGTTATGAAACGAGCTTCTGCCATCGTGACGAATCGCGGCGGTCGCACTTGTCACGCTGCGATTATCGCGCGGGAACTGGGAATTCCCGCGGTCGTGGGCTGCGGAACTGCCACGGATGATATAAGCGACGGCGTTCCGGTCACCGTCTCCTGCGCCGAGGGCGATGAAGGTTACGTTTACAAGGGTGTGCTGGAATTCGCGCAACAGCGGATCGAACTGGACAAGCTGCCCGAGATCCCGGTCAAAATCATGATGAACATCGCGAATCCGGATCGGGCCTTCGACTTCGCTAATCTACCTAACTCCGGAGTGGGGCTTGCGCGTCTGGAGTTTATTATTAACCGGACTATCGGTGTGCATCCAAAAGCACTTCTGGAATTCGACAAACTTCGTCCGGACGTTCAACAGACCATCCGGGAACAGATGGCCGGGTATGATCAGCCGGTTGAATTTTTCGTGGACAAGTTGAGCCAGGGTATTGCCTGCATAGCTGCCGCATTTGCCCCAGCACCGGTCATCGTGCGCTTGTCGGATTTCAAGTCGAACGAATACGCCAACCTGATTGGCGGACAGCAATACGAACCCAAGGAAGAAAACCCGATGCTCGGTTTCCGCGGTGCGTCGCGGTATCGGAACCCGGGTTTTCAGGACTGTTTCGAAATGGAATGCCGCGCAATTAAGCGAGTGCGCGAAGACATGGGACTGTCCAACGTAGAGCTGATGGTCCCGTTCGTCCGGACTATCAAAGAAGCTGAGGAGGTCACCAGCTTATTAGCTCAAATGGGGCTCGCCAGGGGCGAGAACGACCTGCGTGTCATCATGATGTGCGAACTGCCATCGAACGCGCTGCTTGCAGACCAGTTTCTTCAATACTTCGACGGCATGTCGATCGGTTCGAACGACATGACACAGCTAACCCTGGGACTGGACAGGGATTCCGGACTGATCGCGGATCTTTTCGACGAACGGGATGAGGCGGTGAAGGCTCTGCTGAAAATGGCAATCGATGCCTGCAAACGCCAGGGGAAATATATCGGTATCTGCGGGCAAGGACCCTCGGACCACCCGGAACTGGCCAAGTGGCTGGTCGACCAGGGAATCGAGAGCATGTCTTTGAACCCGGACAGCGTGGTCGAAACCTGGATGATGCTTGCTGGCGAATCAGTTTGATTTGTTGCCGGTGGTAACCGGACTAAAAATCACCCCAGCTGGATTTTTTCCGCAAACGCAAGCGGGGAATTATCAGGCCCAGTAATACTCCAAACGTAACCACTGCAGCGCCGACGATGAACCATTCCCGGTCCGATCTTGCCGACAGTCTACGGTTCTCCGATTCGAGTTCGTCAATATGCCGCTCGTTATCGATCAATTGTTGTTTGAGCCGCTTGTTCTGGTCGTCCAGTCGAATCGTGTCGGTCGACAACTCCCGAATTTCATCCAGCTGCTCCTGCAGACCACGCGACGACGATTCTGATCTACCGAGCTGAGTCTCGAGTTGGCCTCGTCCTTGTTCGAGTCCCCGAATCTCCGCTTGCAGCTGCTTTACCCTCTCTTCACTGCTACTCAATCGAGTCTGCAACTGCGGTAGCTGTAGCCGCGCCGTCGGGCTGGACATCAGGTAACGCGTGAGCAACCAGCCTTCGGTCCCGTTCGGAGTCTGAACCATGGTGTACCCGGACTCTTCATCCTGATCGAGTACCGTCACCTTGGTGCCGCTGGGCAATACTTTTATGATGCTCTGTTGAGTACTTTTTCCAGTTCGTAACGTGACTTCGAACTGATCAGATATCCACGAGTCATTGCCCTGCGCCAGCACCGGCAGCTGCACAAAACAAAGAGCCGCGGCCGCCAACAATAATTTGACGCCGTTATTCCACTGCGGCCGTGCGATGCGAGCAATCCCGAACATGTGCGCTAAAATAAATGACCCCATACGCTGGTGCAAGACTCTAGCATAAACAGGCTTTTAATCGGCGGGCCGGACTGTTCATTGCTTCATTCTGATTACCGCGCGCGATCTGTTTATTCACTGCGTAGCAGATGCTGGCGATAGTGCTTCAGCTCGGCAATCGAATCCTTGATATCAGCCAGGGCGAGATGCTCGGATTTCTTTGCCACTCCCGCCAGCACGTCCGGAGCCCACATCCCCGCCAGAATTTTCAGCGAACTGACATCAAGATTCCGGTAATGAAAAAACGCCTCCAGGTCCGGCATTTCGCGCGCAAGAAATCGCCGATCCTGGCAGATGCTGTTACCGGCCATCGGCGAACTACCGTTTTCAACCAGCGCAGACAGAAAATCCAGCGTTTGCTGCTCGGCTTCCCCGGCACTGGTGGTGCTTTCTTTAACGCGCTGGGTGAGGCCTGATTGCCCATGCTGCCGGGTGTTCCATTCATCCATTGCATCAAGGCAGGCATCGGGCTGGTGAATTGCTAGCACCGGACCTTCGGCCACGGTATCGAGGTTCTGGTCAGTCACGACAGTTGCGATCTCGATGATAGAATCGCGCTGGGAATCCAGGCCGGTCATTTCCAGATCGATCCAGACCAATCGCCCAGACTGAACAGTCATGATTATTGCTCCAGATAAGACAGAGGTTGCGGCGAATTCTAGCAGACGCTATCGGGGCGCCGGTCGAGGCTGACCGAATCGTTATGACCGACGGAAATCCCGATTCAGATGGCTTGGTCGTGGCGGCTTTCGGCAACCGGGGCAGGCTTGAGACGGCCGAAGGGGAAAACGCTCCCTTACTTACTGAAAGGACGACGGCTCAAAGCCGTGTGCGGTGATCGGGTCCAGTGGAAACAGCCGCCCCAGTCCCACGAAGCACTGATCACCAACATTCTGTCACGCGAGAACGCGCTTCAGCGATCCGATCCAAAGGGGCGCGTGGAAATCATTGCAGCCAACCTGACCCAATTGATGGTCGTGCTGGCCCCTATTCCTGAACCAGACCTGTTTCTGGCCGATCGATTCCTCTGCGCCGCTACGCTGATGGATTGTAATCCGGTGGTGGTCTGCAACAAGACCGACCTGCAACACAATGATGCGCTTCGGGCTGCCCTGGACGAATACCGCCAACTCGGTTACGTGGTCGTACAGACCTGCGCTGAGCCTGGCGGCAACGTCGCGGATCTGGCCAGCTTGCTGACGGGACACACCAGCATGCTCGTGGGACAGTCGGGTGTAGGGCAAGTCGTCGCTGATTAACGCGCTGGTCGGTGATGCCGCGGCCGCGGTAGGCGCACTGTCCGATGCCAGTGCGGAAGGCAAACACACCACGTCGGCAATCATCATGCATCGTCTGGCCGACGGCACGCGCCTGATTGATTCGCCAGGAGTGCGCGAGTTCGTGCCGAACATCAGCGCATCCAGCGAAGTGCAGCTCGGGTTTCCGGAAATCGTCGCACTTGCCGACCGGTGTCGTTTTGCGAATTGCCAACACCTGCGCGAACCCGACTGCGCCGTCAAACAAGCCACCGCTGACGGTGATCTCAGTCCTCGCAGGTATGCAAGTTACAAACGGATGAAAAATATTACAGCTAGCGGTTCAGTCTGAAACGCCGTCATTCGGTATCCAATGCACGTCGTGCGGAAATGGCCCGCGAAAGCGTGTTGCTGTCGACATATTCGAGTTCACCGCCCAGCGGCACGCCATGCGCGATTCGCGTGACCGCAACGGCATGATTTTTTGCCAGCGCTGCGAGGTAACCGGCGGTGGCTTCGCCTTCCACGGTAGAGCTGGTGGCCAGGATGATCTCCCGAATGTCTGCGCCAGCAATCTGCTCTTCGAACAGATCCAGGCCCAGTTCATCGGGACCGATGCCGTCCAGCGGCGAGAGGCGCCCCATCAGTACGAAGTAGCGGCCGCGATAGCTGCCGGAGTCTTCCACTGCGACCACGTCGGCCGGCGACTCGACGACGCATATCAGTGCGTGGTCACGACCTGGCGTGTCGCAGATCTGGCACAAAGCGTTATCGGCCAACATCCGGCAACGCTCGCAATGTCCGATAGCTCTTAGAGCGTTCTCCAACGCAGTCACCAGCGTCTCGCCGCCGTGCCGGTCCCGGTCCAACAAATGAAATGCCATGCGTTGAGCGGTCTTGGGCCCGACCCCGGGAAGACACCGCAGTGCGTCAAGCAATTGCTGTAATGACGGGGAATACACGACAGAGTGAAATCAGCACATTGGCCTAGGGAACCTCTGATTTATTCTGGGCGAAGTAAATTGTGATCAAAATGTTCAGATTCAAGGCGCGGATCGCACGTAATAGCTGGCTATTGCGAAGATTCGCAACGCAGAAGCTGGATATTTTGATTGCAAGATACGAGTCCATGAATAGATCAGAGGTTCCCTAGATCAGAACGGCAGCTTGAATCCGCCGGGAAGGTTAAGGCCAGTCGTCATGCCTGAGTACTTGTCCTGGATCGTGCTGTCGACTTTCCTCAGTGCATCGTTAAACGCAGCGGTCAGAATGTCTTCCAGCATGTCGCGATCTTCGCCCAACAGTGCGCTATCTATATCGATACCGCGCACCTCGTGGCGACAAGTCATCTTCAGTTTAACCATGCCACCACCGGCCTCGCCCTGCACCTCGAGATCGGCGAGTGCTGCCTGTGCCTCTTGCATCTGCTCCTGCATCTGCTGAGCTTGTTTCATCAGTTGGCCTAACTGGTTCTTCATTGCTGAATTCGCCTCTGCGTAAAAACCTGCTGCCCGTGTGCGGCAGGCACGTTGATTGCCGCGTTGGGATTAGTCCTGGCGGCTCTCCGGCGGGGCCGGCCGCACCGAGTCCGCATCTATCTCTGCCCCAAACAGATCCACCAGCTTGCGAACGTTGGGATCGGTCTCGATCGCGGTTTTCGCTTGCTCAAGATCCTGTTCGGCGCGGCGGGCATCCCGGGCCGCTACCGTTTCACCGCCGTGCTCACGCATCGTGAAACTGACGTTCAGACCCGCACCCAGGCGCGCGCGCAACGCATCGATCAGCCGGGATTTCAGCTGATCCGTAAGCAAATGCTGATTGCGCTCGTCAAGGCTGAGGCCCAGTTCAAACGGCGTGCTGGATTCCAGCGCACAGTTTTCGGCCAGTTGCCGCGCGGCACCATCGATTGCCAGCGATTCCACGACTCCTGGCCAGTCGGAATCGTCGGGAACCTCCGGCTGCTTGCCGGCTGAGCCGGCTGACTGCGGCGTATCGACGGGCTGGCGTTGCGGGGACGTGGTTTTTGCGACGGGTCTGGCCGTAACAGCGGGCGCATCGACGGGCCGGAATGCCAGCATGCGCAACAAGCTCATTTCGAAACCCAGCCGTGGATCCGGTGCCAGTTCCAGGTCGCGGCGCCCGGTCACGGCGATCTGGTAATACAACTGCACCAGGTCTGAATCCATCGATTCGGCAAACTGTTGCAGAGTCGCCTGATCCAGATCTTCGTCCAGGCTCTCGACGCCGGCGAACTGGGTCACGGCGATATGCTGCAATTGCGTCGCCAGATCATCCAGCACCGCTGCGTAGTCCGGGACCATGCTGTCCAGTTCGCGAATTTCCGCGATCAATGCTGCCGGGTCACCCGACGACAACGCGGCCAGCAGGGCATTGATATGCCGCGGGTCCATGCTGCCGAGCATGTCGGCCACATCCTGATCCACCAGCGTATCCAGGCCATAGGCCAGTGCCTGATCGAGCAGACTCAGCGCGTCGCGCATGCTTCCGGACGCGCTGCGTGCCAGCCGCGCAAGAGCCGCGGGATCGGCATCCGTGCCCTCGTCCGCGCAGATGTGGACCATTCGCTCGACGATTTGCGCCGACGGCAAGCGTTTGAGGTTGAACTGCAGGCAACGGGACAACACAGTCACCGGTAATTTCTGTGGGTTGGTGGTCGCGAACAGAAACTTGACGTGCGGCGGTGGCTCCTCCAGCGTTTTCAACAACGCATTGAAGGAGTGATTCGAAAGCATATGGACTTCGTCGATAAGATAGACTTTGTAGCGACCCGACGTCGGCGTGTATTGAACGTTCTCGAGTAATTCACGGGTGTCGTCTACCTTGGTGCGCGAAGCGGCATCGACCTCGATCAGGTCGAAGAACCGGCCGGCATCGATGCCGGTGCAGGCGGCACATTCGCAGCATGGTTTGGCCGACACACCCTGTTCGCAATTCAGTGCCTTGGCAAATATCCGGGCCACCGTGGTTTTGCCGACGCCGCGTGTGCCGGCGAACAAATAGGCATGGTGCACCCGTCCCGAATCGAGTGCGTTGGACAGGGCCCGGACCACGTGTTCCTGGCCGACCATTTCGTCGAAGTTTTTGGGGCGCCATTTTCGCGCGAGTGCGAGATAAGTCATTGATTGTTTTGCCTGGACTTCCACCGGTTCCGGCTAAGCGCTGCCGGCAGCGAACGTGTCCGCGCCAGCCGCACCCCGGCGCCCGGCATCACCGCTACCGCTGCTCCCTCCCGGGTCTGACGGGGTTCACGGCTGGCCGCCGCGGGGGGACCGGCGCAGACCCATAAAGAGGGTATGCGGTGCAGCCCGCCTGAGCAAGTATAATTCCTGCAACCGTCGGCCTCACTGCAAAACGTTTTCGAATAGCCGGCTGACGGGAGCACGGACTGAATGACAGTCAAAGCCAACAGCCTGATCCTGATATGCGCGCTCGTGAGCGCTTGCGCCGGTTCAACCCAGATGACGACCACCTGGCACGATGACGCTTACAAGCGCAAAACCTTTGAACGGATCCTGGTCGTTGGTGTGAGCGACGACCAGTTCCGCCGGCGGGGCTTCGAGTCGGCCGTGGTCGACGCACTGACGGGGAATCGCACCGAGGCCATTTCCAGCATTGAGATCATGGATGCCGATACGGCGCTAACAGACGCATCGGTGGACGCGGCGGGCGACAAGATCCAGGCTGACGCCGTGTTGGTCACACGCCTGACGAATACGACGGTGCAGGCCAAGGAAATCGACAGCCGGATTGACGTCCAGGCTCAGGCTAAGGGTGGAAATATCGTCGATTTCTTCCGTTACGATTACAAAGACGTCGAGAATCCCGGGTATCTCCAGGCCAAAATATCTTTCGTGCTGTCGTCGAACCTGTACGAAACAGCCGGTGGAACGCTCGTCTACAGCATTGAAACCGTCACCAGCGATAAAAATACCGACTACAACTCAGTTGTCTTCGACATTATCGAAAACACCAGCGTAAAAATCGGCCAGCGGCTGCGTCGCGACGGGCTTGCCAAATAACAGATAAAAAAAGCACGGCATCCACCATCGCTGGCACCACAACCCTGCAACACGCACCCATTCGTTCTGCCGAAATCGGTCCGGCCAGCGCCGCAGCGGCTGTTGCCCTGCAGCGTTATTTAACTTAATCCGGCCGCAGCCCGGCGCAAAAACCGGGTTTGGCGCAGCGATTCCGGCCGTCGACAACCAGCCTGAAAGCCGCTTGTCACCTACGGTATGCCGCCCATCGGGTCGTCTCGTCCGAGCCGAAACGAAGTGTGATCCCCGTTCGAGTTTACTCGCCGCCAGCAGGTACAAAGCTCCCTGTCAGGACGATAGAGCCTGGCACCACTGAAGCCCGTAGCACCCGGATCACACCATGGGAATACACAGACACAAAGGATTCACGCTGCTCGAACTGCTGGTCGCGGTCGTCGTGCTCGGCGTCGTGTTAACGCTGGGGGTACCGGCGTTCACCCAGTTTATCCAGATCAACCGTATGGCGTCGGGCGTCAACGACCTGGTCGCCACGCTGCATTCGGCCCGAACCGAGGCCGTCAAACGCAAAACCCTGGCTGGAGCCAACGCCGCCGTGTCGATCTGTGCGAGCGCGGACTGGAATACCGCAGCCCCCAGCTGCGACGCGGCCGGTAATTTCCGCGATGGCTGGATCACTTTCGCCGATATCGACGGCGACATCGTCGTCGATGCCGGTGACCAAGTGCTGGCGGTCCACGGGCCGGTCGCGAACGCGCTGGTGCTGAACGCACTGGACATCAACGGCAATCCGGTGGGCCAGCAATTTTTCTCATTCGGAGCCAGCGGATTCTTACGCGCTGCCGCTCCCGGCCAACCGCTAGGCAACCTGCAATTCTGCGATGTACGCGGCGATGCGGATGCTGGCGGCGGTCTCGCCGCGGGACGTTTCGTGCTGATTTCCCCGACGGGACGGCCACAGATTTTCCGTATGCGTGCCGACGTACAAAACCCGGTGCTTAACCCCATTGGCGGCTGCTGAGCGCGGAACTGGACGACAGATCAAGGGATCAATCATGCAACGAACATCAGGAAAAAATCGAGCAGCTGGCTTCACGCTGGTGGAGTGCATGGTCGCGCTGGTCATACTCGCGGTAGGC
>PVMK01179650.1_pt1 | contig 20002 bp, 18 predicted proteins | sample 1853481 | NCBI WGS metagenome assembly PVMK01 (sample SAMN08533507, study PRJNA380276) | Marine sediment metagenome, whole genome shotgun sequencing project. | reverse complement strand
GGCTGGTGAGGTTTTTGAAATTTGGCTTTCTCAGCGATGGTAGGCCAAAATAGTTCGACCATCCGTTTTGATAAACCACCGACGGTCAAAATGGTTACTTGGCTCCCTGGCGCCATATCAGGTGATCGCAGCGCGGCATAGTAAGGTTCAGCAAGCGTACGCTGCGGTACAAGTATGAGAATCTCATTTCCAGGGATACCAGACTGGAGCAAGTAAGTCACGCGTTCGACGCCGACTTTTGTTTTGCCTGTTCCTGCCAGTCCATGCAAGAAAGTTTTCCCAGTTAGGGGTTGTTCAATGAGTGCTAGCTGTTCTGCCGTCAGGGAAAAGGTTTTTCTAGACATGATGATTTATTATCCGCAAATTTGCCGGAATATATTACTCAGCGCACTAAATATGCATATTCCTTGGCAAGCTTTAGTTTAATAGCTTGGTTACGATATACTTAATATTGGTTGCCAATTCTTCAATGGCTTTAGAAGGGAGTGGAATATGGTAATGGCGATTAATATGATCGGTTGTGCTAAGTCTCCTCTTTTGATAGCAATGGCTATAAATACCTTGGGCAGCAATTGACTAGGATGGTGTAGGAGAATTAGTAATTGTTAATGGGATGGATCAATTTTGACACTGTGAATTTATTTTTCTATGGCAAGTATAGCTTTCTTAATCAAATCTCTTTCTCCTCGATAATCAAGCTTTTTTAGCGCCTCTGTGGCGGACAGCCAGATCAATTGGTCAACTTCATGGTTGGGTTTAAACACCCCTTCTTGCACTAAAGACATATGCCAATATAAGACAACCTTTGCAACGCCATTGAAGGTGTAAGCTACGCTGCCAGCAAAGCTTTCTAGTTTGACTAAGTAGCCCGTTTCCTCCCAAACTTCACGTAGCGCTGTTTCTTGCCACCTTTCTCCAGGTTCCATCTTGCCTTTGGGAACGTCCAATCGTCGCGGTGTGGCCGGTGGAGAACAGCGATTTCCCGTACGTGATCGTTAGATCGCCATAGCAATCCTCCAGCTGCCTGGATAACATCGGTAATTAATTCTTCTTGGTTTGCTTTCATAGCCTCATGGTAAAAAGAAAGGATAATTGGAGTAACTGGCTTGATTTTTCATGCAATTACTCTTACCTGAAGTGTAGCATGAGGGTTTCAATGCGGCAAGTTGCTCTATTCCGAATTATAATTCGGCAACCTTTATTTTCGCAAACGGAGAAATTATGGCCCCAAAAAATAAATTTCATGTTTGGGTTTTAGCTGTACGTCCGAAGACTTTGCCAGCTGCCGCTGCTCCGGTAATTGTAGGTTCTGCGCTGGCGGTTAATGCCGGGCATTGGCAATGGCTCCCTGCATTGGCAGCATTGTGCGGTGCACTGCTCTTGCAAATTGGTTCAAATCTTGCCAATGATGTATTCGATTACGAAAAAGGTACTGATTCCGGTGAGCGTTTCGGACCACTGCGAGTTACCCAATCTGGTTGGTTGACGCCTGCAGAAGTTAAACGTGGCATGTGGATTATTTTTGGTCTGGCTATGTTACTTGGTATTTATCTGTTCTTTCACGCTGGATGGGTTATCCTGGCTATTGGGTTGGCTGCTATTCTGTCGGCAATTGCTTATACTGGGGGTCCTTTTCCCCTCGGGTACCACGGCTTAGGTGATCTTTTTGTATTTATCTTTTTTGGATTGGTTGCTACTGTTGGAACATATTATATTCAAACAGGTACCACAACATCGACTGTTTGGTGGATGGGGACTGCAATTGGATTGTTAATCGTCAATGTTTTAGTCGTCAATAATTTGCGCGATCTTGATGGAGATCGGATAGCAGGCAAACAAACTTTAGCAGTAAGACTTGGCCAAAATGGCGCTCGTAAGGAGTATTGGATTGGGATCAGCGCTGCTTATACGATACCAATATTTCTCTGGCTTTATGGCAACCTGTCTATCGGGAGCTTGGCAGTTCATCTGACGATCCCTCTAGCTTTGCGATTAGTGCGCTCAATCTACCACGATGTTGGAGTTGAGCTAAACAAAACTCTTGCAGCAACGGGCCAATTGTCCCTAATCTACGCGCTGCTTTTTGCGACTGGCATAACCTGGAATTGATGGCACGCGCACCAGAGAATGAGATGATTCTTCAGCAAAATATATTTTCTTGACACATTTTTGTCTCTATGCTACAGTAAGTTGCGATGGCGCTTTATTATAATAAAATGTCTAAACATATTTAAATACAACTGAAATGTTCCGTTAATTGTTATAATTGGAGGGTTGAAATATTGACAAAGTCACGCTCCCAACTCATGGTAGAACGCCTTCGGGACATGCAAGCCTCATCACCGGAGATTGAAGCATCGGCCATAGTGAGTATCGATGGTCTTACAATTGCATCTGCTTTACCTCAGGAAGTTGAAGAAGATCGAGTCTCAGCAATGTCAGCAGCAATGCTTTCGTTGGGTGAGCGGATTGCATCGGAATTGGGTCGAGGCAGCTTGAGTCAAGTCTATATAAAAGGGGAACAAGGCTTTGTTATATTAATGTCGATTGGGGAGGATACAGTGCTTACGGCATTGGCTCGCAAAAATGCCAAACTCGGTTTGATTTTTCTGGATATGCGGCGAGCGATCGACGATCTTATAAATATGATTTAGGGTAGGGATCATAAACTATGGACAGAATTCTAGAAAACGAACGATATCTACCGAATAAATTTGCTTTTGCTACCCTAAAGGCATTAGAAGAGGTCATAGGGAATAATGGGTTAAATGCTATTTTGAATTTGGCGAATTTAGGGCATTTTATTGACAATTTTCCTGCCAATGATCTTAAAAATGAATACGATTTCTCACACTACTCAGCGCTAAATTTAGCACTCGAACAAATGTATGGACATCGCGGAGGGCGCGGCCTTGCTTTGCGCTCTGGAAGAGCTATATTCTCAAATGTGTTAAGTGAGTATGGTGCAATGGTCGGTGTTAGTGATTTAGCCTTCAAAGTATTGCCCATGCCTACTAAATTAAAAATAGGCTTACTCGCGTTGGCAAATAACTTTACACAAATGAGTGATCAGCAGTCAACGGTAATTGAAACAGAAAAAGAATATATTTTATCAATTCAAACATGTTCAGTTTGCTGGGGTCGCACTGGTGAGGATAAGCCCGTTTGTTTCGTATTTACAGGGTTGCTCCAAGAAGGTCTTAAATGGTTTTCTGGAGGCAAAGAGATCCGGGTTAATGAATCGAAATGTGTGGCGATGGATGACGATGCATGTGAATTTGTGATTCAAAAGCAGCACACATCATAGGTAATAATGTGGTTTCAGAAATGACAACCATCGTTCTCGTTGAAAACAAGCCTAAAGTAACAAAATCAATAAATCCTGTACGCATATTTCTGTGTAAAACATGATGAACTTCTGAAGTAAATAATGGGGAAAAAGCTGTTTTTATCGTGCATGAAAAACAATCCATTCGGATAATGATCTAAAGTATTTCTTGAACTAAATTATTAATTTAATAAATATCTTAATAACCAATGTGAAGTGAGAATCAAGAGCGGGAATGTATAATAGACATTTGATAATCTGGAATTCTACATTGTGAAAAGGCATTTCACGCAAGATCTATTATTATGTAGGTATTTACGCGGTCAAATTCAATAGTTAGTAAATACGTTTGCACATAGAATAATCTTCTTATGATATTATTCGCTTCAAGAAGGTTTTTGTGTTACTGATGACCCGGAAAGATTCCCTTATGGATTAGTTTATAAATATTACATGAAATCTAAATAAAATTAATAGTTGACAAATAGCGAAGATCCAGCCGTGAAATTTAATGGCTATTGGATTGACAGAGATTTGTTCTTCCAATATAAGTTAAAACTTATGCAGTTAACAATTGTTTTACCAACCTATAACGAAAAAGAAAACCTTCCTAAAATTATTGCTGAACTTTTTAATTTACCGCTGCCGGATTTGAAAGTGCTCATTGTTGATGATAATAGCCCAGACGGTACAGGTGCCGTAGCTGATAGTTTGGTATCTCTGCACCCTAATCGAATATCTGTAATCCATCGGGCTGGTAAATTAGGATTAGGCACTGCGTATATTCAAGGATATAAGCAGGCTTTGCACGATGGTGCCGAAGCAATTGGGCAAATGGATTCTGATTTCTCTCACCCTATTGAAAAGGTGCCTGAATTATTGGCGGCTTTAAAGCATAATGATTTTGTTTTGGGTTCTCGATATATTGCTGGTGGAAGTGTAGATGAACAATGGCCTCTTTGGCGAAAATGGCTCTCCGCTTTTGGTAATTCCTATGCCAGAACTATCCTAAATCTACCCATAGCTGATTGTACAGGGGGGTTTCGTATAATGCGTCGAGAAGTGTTATTAAAATTACCATTAAAACGTGTGCGTTCGAGCGGATATGCTTTTCAAGTTGAAATAGCGTATTTAATTTATCGGCTTGGATTTCGTTTTTGCGAAATACCTATTTACTTTGCTGAACGCAGTTATGGTGAATCAAAAATGTCTTTAGGCATTCAAGCCGAAGCCGCGTTGCGTATTTGGCAAATCCGTTTTTCATACCGAGACTTAAAGACTATGGCTTGAGATCGAATCCGTGGTCATTAAGAATACGAACTCGCTCACCATTATTTGACGCATTATTACCTTGATTGTATAATCAACTTGTTTTATTAAAACGTAGAATTTGGTTTTTTTAGAAAAAGTAGAAGAAACTCAATGGCACTTAAGGGCAACCTTCAGAATTTCTCAATTACGCAGTTGTTGAATCTTATCAATCTTGCCCAGAAAACGGGAACTTTGATTGTTAAAGGCTCCAATGGGTCAGCTAGGATTTCATTCTTGGACGGAAAACTCTCATATTCCCGTATGGGCGAGAACCATGATAGCCTAGCAGCGGTGCTTCATCGAGCAAATAAGCTTTCTAATGCACAATACCGATTGATAGCTTCTCGTTCGACGGATATGAGTGATAAAGAATTGGGATTGTTGCTAATTAATGCAAACTATATTTCCCAGGCAGAAGTGCTTGCTAGCCTGCATTCAGAATTTGTTACTGTTTTAAATAGCTTGGTCACTTGGGTAGAGGGCAATTTTCGTTTTGATGATGGCGTCATGCCTCCTGATGGTAAGATCACGCTGCAAATCGGTCTGGAAAATATCATCATGGACGGGGCGCGCCGCCTTCGTGAGTGGGAACAACTTCGGGACGAGCTTCCCAGCTTGGAAATCGCCCTTAAATTTGCGGACCGACCTGGTGCAAATTTGCGTAATATCAATTTAAGTGTTGATGAGTGGCGTGTTGTTTCTTATATCAATCCTAAGAACTCAATCCAGCAAATTGCAAATACAATTAAAATGAAAGATCTCGAAATTCGGCAGATTGTTTATAGTTTATTGCAGGCAGGGTTGATAGAACTTGTTCGCCCTGAGGGTGCTGAAGTGGCCGAACGAAAAAGATCGATTTTTCCAGTTAACAGCGCAAAAAATAAAAAATCATTAGTTAATCGAATCATTAAGCGCATTCGTTCACTATAATTATTTAATATATCAAGCGAGACTATATGCAAACTGTAAAAATGGTTGTGACTGGTCCATTCAGTTCAGGGAAGACCGAATTCATTCAAACAGTTAGTGAAATAGATGTAGTAAACACAGAACGCAAAATATCCAGTGCAGCTGAAAAAATTAAACAATCTACTACAGTTGCTATGGATTTTGGGCGTATTACAGTTGATACTGATCTCGTACTATATTTGTTTGGTACACCAGGACAGAAAAGATTTGACTTTATGTGGGAAATCCTTTCAGAGGGAATGTTGGGATTTGTGGTCATGGTGGATAGCACTCGGCCGGAAACTTTTCGTGAAGCTCGGAGTATATTAGAAACTTTTAGAGCTTATGCCCCAACACCTTATGTTGTCACTGCTAATAAACAAGATTTAGAAGATGCCTGGTCGCTTGATGACATGCGTATTGCCTTGCGGCTAGATCCAAAGATCAAATTCCTGCCCTGTGTCGCCTTCGAAAAAGAATCTGTAAAAAATATTCTTCTTCAGTTATTGTTTAGAATCCTATTGGAAGTCGAAGTAGAGAATAACTTATAGAGTTTTGAAATTGAGCTATTAAGTATTCCATAGATAATCCTATTAATTTATTTCGGTTGACAATTGAATTTATTATGGTATCAACCGAGAGCTCGCTGGAATTAACCTTAAAAAAAAATAAAATATAGACGCATGCGTCGACCGTAGATTTGGAGGAACAATTAGATGCGGCAGTACCTTGACCTTGTACAACATATTCTTTTGCATGGAACCGAGCGCAAAGATCGCACAGGGACAGGTACTCTCTCGGTATTTGGACATCAAATGCGCTTTGATCTCAGACAAAATTTTCCATTGTTGACAACAAAAAAACTACACCTGAAATCTATTATTTATGAATTGCTCTGGTTTTTGCAAGGTGATACCAATACCCGTTATCTAGAAGAGCACGATGTGCATATATGGGATGCCTGGTCCGATGATGATGGAGAGTTGGGACCGGTATATGGCGCTCAGTGGCGCTCTTGGCAATCTGGGGATGGCGAGAAAATTGATCAACTTTCCGTATTGATTCACAATATCCAGCATAACCCTTATTCCCGCAGGTTGTTAGTCAGTGCTTGGAACGTGGGCCAGTTAGAAATAATGGCTTTGCCGCCTTGCCATGTATTATTCCAATTCTATGTCGCTGATGGAAAACTCTCTTGCCAGTTATATCAACGGTCTGCAGATGTCTTTTTAGGAGTGCCATTCAATATTGCATCATATGCTCTGTTAACACGCATGATCGCTCATGTGACAGATCTTGAGCCGGGAGAATTTGTACATACTCTTGGCGATGCACACTTATACTTAGACCATTTAGAACAAGCTCGATTGCAGTTACAGCGAACTCCTTATCCCATGCCTTCAATACATTTGAATCAGGATGTCAAATCGGTCTATGATTTTCAATACCACGATTTTGAACTTTCGAATTATCAGTTCCACCCACATATTAAAGCTAGAATATCCGTATAAAAGTGAGTGATTTACTGTGCGAGTTGCCATCATTGTAGCAATGGATGAAAACAGAGGCATTGGTGCGCATAGTCGTTTGCCTTGGCATTTGTCCGAAGACCTAAAACGTTTCAAACAGCTCACAATGGGGCATCATCTCATCATAGGTAGAAAAACCTTTGAGAGCATTGGTCGACCGCTACCTGGTAGAGAATTCATCATCTTGACTCGACAAAATGATTTTGTACAAGAGGGTTGTTTTGTTGTGTCTTCCCTGGATAATGCCTTACAGGTAGCAAAAGATCGAGGTGAAAATGAGGTTTTTGTTGCCGGAGGTGGGCAAGTATATGAGCAGGCGCTGCAATTGGTTGACCGCATATATCTAACTTGTGTGCATACGGTTGCATTTGCAGATACTTTTTTCCCAAAATTTGATTGCAAGATGTGGAGAGAAGTACATAGCATATTTCCAGAAGCTGATCATGATAATATTTTTGCAACAACATTTAAATTGCTGGTGCGAGAAATTTATACATGAGTTTGATGAAGCATTTGAGGAATGATAGACGAATGTTCTGATTTATCATTTTGGGAATTACACAACAATAGCTTGTCTCTGTGGCAATAGTCAAAGAAATAAAATTGAGTGCTGTTAATAAAACTATGATCGTAATATTTATTTCTGAGAGTTGCAGCTCAATATTTTCTTGGCCGCATTGAAAGCAGGCTTAAACCGCTGCGAAATAAAGATGGTACTCAATGTTGATTGCTCATAGGCAATGAAAAAACAAATTGTCCACACTTATATGCTTCAAGGACTATCCCTTCAGACAGGCGACATTATATGCACAACTGATATAGAATTGGTTATAGAAGGGGGTCAATTTTGGCGTTTGCTGGGGAGACTCCTTCCCGGGGAAGTTGATCATGTAGCTATTTATGTCGGTCCAAATGGACGTTGTGTAGAGTCCGGGGTGAGAGGCGTGATCACTTTTAACATATTTGAAGATTTTTGGCTTGCTAGAAAGATGATTAAGCATCGCGGGCATTTTGTAGACCAGCTTTATGGCGTTGCTTATCCATTGAAAGACAGGGGTATATCTGAAAAGCGGGAAAGAATCATCCGAGTTAAAGTGGCAAATTATTGCCTTACACAGGCACAGGCTGAGAAACCCTACAATATCAACTTCCTTGATTCAGAAACCGAGGATGCATTCTATTGCAGCCAATTGGTGTACAAAGCTTATATCAAGCACGGCATTAACTTGAATACTGGCGTTGGGGTTCCTGACCTTCCGGGAACTGGGGCAATTGTTTTTCCGCAAGAAATTTGGAATGCATGTCAGCATGTTAGGGTTGTTTAACGACAAACCCACATGGGATAACGAAATTCCCGTAAGATGCGTTCTGCCGTGCTGCCCAGTGTTAGATGTCTGATAGGTCGGAAACTAAAGCCACCCATGAAAAGCAAGTTAATATCTAGTTTTTTTGCCGTTTCAAGTACGGTTTCAGCGATAGGTCCTTTTAGATATAAATAGTTTACGTCGGTTAACCCGTGCCTTGTCAGGTAGTGCTGCGCTTTCTCTATGGCAGCTCTGCTGGTATGAGCTGTTTGCACAGTTACCACCGTTAATGATTTTGGCCATCGAGCGGTTAAATAGGTTGCGATGAATAGGGCTTCGTTTGCTTTGGGGCTGCCATCATAGGCCAGTAATGCATGGCTGTGATCGGATTGTGTACCATCGGGTCTGATTTGGATTGGACGCGGACATTTTTGAATGATGAGTTTAAGGTCGAGACTGATCCGGGGGAATGGTGGTTGCTCCGGTGGACGCGTGTTATTGACGATCACAAAATCGACCCAAGCCGCATGCTTGATGATAGATTGCACTGGGCTGCTTCCCACCTCAACGGCAAATTCCCCTTGGATTCCTGCATTCTGACAACTTTTATTGAATCTCGCTTTCATTCGATGGACAACATCACTATCCAGCTGTGCTTTTTCCGAAACTACATGCAAGCCGAGAATGTGATCACCATCAAATTGTGCAGCCTGTAATATATATTCGAACATTTGCCATCCTTCTTCGCTGCCATCCAAGGGAACTAGAATGTGTTCAAATAAATGATGGTAGCGCTGCCGCACCAATTGTTGCTTGCGCCACAAACCGGGTAATGGTCCCCTGTCCAAGGATGGCGCAACTCTTCTTATAAAACGAGCGAACAATCCTTGGGGTTGTGCTCCCAAATCAATCAGGTCGGAAACGCCTGTTTCCATCTCGAGATGCCAGCCAAAATCCCTCTCCAATTCAGAATGACGCTCAGAAAGTAAGACATACATATCGGCTTCAGTTCTCTCTGGGAATCGGTGCAAGACGCCTAATTCCCGGATGATACGGGCAACAGGCAAGTAAACATGATCGTACCAGTCCGTTACAGCTTTGACTTGCAGATCATTGTCTTCTGTTGAATTCTGATCCCTTTTGAGAAGATTATATTCAGCCTCTATTTGGTCGAGCAGTACTTGATACTGACCACAAAAAGTCATCAGCAGATCGGCTGCAGGGCGAACCTTATCGAGATTGGTAATTTCTAAGAAATCAGCGTAATATGATTTGCAAATAATTTCATTAGGATCATCATCAGCGGTTAAGGGTACTCTTGTTTTTATTTCGGTCACATATGCAGTAATTGTTTTAGTGTCTAGACGACGGGCGATAGAAACACGATGATTGCCATCTTGCACAAAATAAGCATCCCCAACTTGATAAACTTCAATCGGCGGTATGCCTACCATATCATCAACAGCAGCTTTTACTCCAGCCCAGCGCTGCTCATCTGTATCCCGTTTGGGCAAAAAGCTGCGGGTGAAATCATCGTAGCGTGCGACACTGCCTACAATTTTATCTAAAGGAATTTCTTGCAAACCATGTCTGATAGTAATTCCCGTACTTCGAAGTTGTTGCCGCACATCGTCAAAGCAAAGAAGTTCGGTTGCTTTTCCACGCAACCGTGCCAATATTTGCTGCATCACAGCTTGTTTTCTTGCCTGATGAAAATCACGAAGCGCTAACTGGTAGTTGACCTGTGAAAGATTTTTCATAGATGTATCTCGAAAGGATGTGTGAGATATTGGAGATATGTTCAAATTATTTTACTATCTTTTGTTATTTGTGTAATGGCGGCATGTATTTAATCTTTAGGATCCGTTGTGGTCAATGTAAAAGTAAACGATTTTAGGCGGGCATAAGTCCGTTCGGAACCGCATCGATACGATCTTATTTTTCACGGATAATTCTTATGATCCCATAGTTTAAATGAAGCATCGCATGAAAATTAATATGCCAATGTAAAACCAGAAAAGTGGTCGCCCAACATTTCATGGTCTTCCTGACTTCTACTGTAATAACTGTGCTGGCCAGCAGTAGTGAAGTCGTCCGAATTATGTTCGTGTAAAAGTGGAAGATAAACTTAGGTAAAATAATCTTGGCATATACAATCACTAAGACAAATGGTTGTGAGTGGTGAATGATTGCTTATGTTCGCTAATGGATTGCATCATGCAAACCGGGAATCGTTTGTGACAGAGTAAAATAATTTACAGTAGCCATGACCATGAAAAACTAGATAGATATTATTGTTTCCTATAAGTTAGAATCACCCACCATTCAGGTGTGCCGTATTCAATATTGCTGTAGCAAATATTTTGGTATTATTTGATCGTAACCCCAACAAGTCGAGATTTATCATTCATTTAACAGCAATAATTTTAATCCGTTGTCACAGATGGACGGCAGGATATATATATCCTTAATATTACCCAATTCTTTAACTATGATCAGCCTGTGGCAAAGAAAGATCACTAGGTTGATTTTTAATATTATGAATTGATTAAAAATCGATACGTTGCGGTAACTTGACCTGAGCCTGCTAAAAAAATTGTTCTATCTGGAGCCACGCTTAGAAAAGAATGAATTTAATTATTTATTCATGACATGAGTCGCTGAATAACATTTAAAATTCGTGCCTCGAACTGACATATTATATGATTTAAAGTGAAAGTTGTAATACAATTGTGAAATTGTGTAACGGTTATCATTCAGCCCTCTTGTTGAACATCTTAATCTTATTTCAAATTGCTCAGGTGTTAGAAAAATTCAGTTATGCCAGCAAAGTTGCGGATATTATCATTTCATCACATCCCAAATAATGGAGCATTTTTATTTGTATACTCACTTTTAAATTTGCTTCAGCATGAATTTAGTAATTGCGACGTTAAAATTCTTGATTACAAATCAAGACGTTTGGCAATTTATGAATATTTAAAACAGTTCAAACTTTTTCAGGGCATTCCTCTATTTTACATGAAGCGCAGCCGCATGTGGGATCAACAGCTTAAAGCGAATTTAAATCTGGATCGTGACTTCCCGCATTTTTTCAGTGAAAAAACTTTGCAAAAGTATTTTGCCAACCAATACGATGCACTTGTGGTTGGCATGGATATTTGGTGCATGATTAACAGCACAGAACGTCCGAGGTTTCCGAATATTTACTGGTTACCAGAGAAAACTGATATACCTAAAATTGCCTATAGTGTTTCCGCCTATAATTCGGATTTAAGTTTGATCCGGCGCTCAGCAACGCAAATCGGTGATTATCTGAATGATTTTAATGTCATTGGGGCACGCGATCGCTTCACCTATCAATTTGTTCAGGAACACCGCAGCCGGACCGATGGTCTGGTGGAGTTAGTTCCAGATCCTACTTTTATGTACGAGTTTAATAATACAGGTGTGGCGGAAAAAATGAAATCACTGGGGATAGATTTAAATCGCCCGGCTGTGGGCCTGTTGTTCTTTGGAGATGACGTGAATTCCGGTGAAATCTTATCTCATTACAAGGCGAAAGGTTATCAAATCTTGGCCATGAGCATGTACAATGCAGTCGCTGATTTTAATTTGGGTCATTTGCTGACGCCCTTTGAATGGGCAGAAGCTTTTCGCTATCTGTCCTTTTGTATAAGTGACCGCTTCCACGGTACAATTTTTTGTCTGCTGAATCGTATCCCATTTATAAGCCTTGAGCAAGATCGTTACCTGCCCAGGAATCAGAGCAAATTATATGATCTCCTTACTGATTTTAGCCTGGAGATCTGTTACCAAAACCCGGCGGATGAAGGTTTTGAAATGGCTCGTATCTTATCTCATGCGGACGAGATCGAAGCAACATGGGAACAAACATTTAAGCCCGATATTCAATCAAAAATCGATATACTAAAACAAAAACACGCTGAATTTATTAGCAAAATGAAAATAGAACTACGAGATCAGTTGCCAGAAATTTAAACTCTGAAATCTTGTTCCAAATATTATGATCAATTCTTCCCATAATTTCAGCCTTTTCCAAACTGCTAAAAATATTCTTTCCAACACCCTGTTCTTTGTGATCGGAATTCTGATCAGTTTATGGTACACGCCATTTTTGATCCGTCAACTGGGTAGCGAATTGTTTGGCTTTATCCCTTTGGCGAACTCGGTCACTAATTATTTTTCTGTTGTCACAAACTCACTGAACATATCTTCAGGGCGCTCGATTACCATCGAAATAGAAAAGGAGGATGCGCGCCGGGCTAATCAGATTTTTAACACCAACCTAGTCATCTCGCTTCTGCTAATCTCTACAGCCATTCCATTGGGCGTAATCCTGGTTATCCTGGTGCCCACTATATTTTCAATTCCCACTGGCCGGGAGCAAGATGTGCAGCTTTTATTCGTGGGCGTGATTGCAGCATTTCTGTTGGGTACCTACCGTCTCAATTATTCGATGGCCACCTTTGCCAGGAACCGTTTTGATCTGCGCAATATTGTTACCCTAGGGGCTCGTATTGTGCAAATTCTTGTCATTATAGGTCTCTTCAATCTAGATCAATCTAACCTGGTTTATGTCGGTGTTGGCGCTGCCTGTGCAGCATTGTTTAATTTAATCGGAGATTTTTATCTTTGGCGATTGTTACTGCCGGTTTTGAAAGTGTGCTGGCGTGATTTCCGTAGAAAGCATCTGAGATTGCTGTTTGGTACTGGCGTGTGGACCTTTTTTTATCAGGCGGGTATTATTTTGCTAATGAACGTGGACATGCTTGTTGCTAACCGGGTACTCGACCTGAATCTAGCTGGCATGTATGGTGCTCTGCTCATGATCCCCAAGAACCTGCGCATCATGTCGATAGCGGTTGGCGGGGTTTGGGGTCCTTCAATCTTGGCCAAATACAGTCGATCGGACCGACATGGTATGGACAAGATTATCCTCGTCTCAATCAAATTAACGGGGTTGACTCTGGCGTTGGTGGTAGGCTTGATCTGTGGTCTGGCAGATCCATTCTTGAACATCTGGTTAGGTCCTGAATTTCAGGCCATGGTATGGATTTTGGTGGTGATGATCTTCCCCTTATCCATAAATATGGTTGTGGGACCTTTTTTTAACATCCACATATCACATAATAAACTGAAATTGCCAGCCCTAGTTGCTTTGGGATTGGGATTGCTGAATTTGTTGTTGGCGATTTTATTGACACCGAGATACGGAGCGATGGGCATTGTTGCAGCGGGGATGCTGACCCTTACTCTCAATAATTCTATTTATGCCCCTTTGTACGCGGCCAAGATCATGAACCTGCCGTGGTGGCACTATCTTAAGCCCCTTGTGTTTGTTGTGGTTGCCACGTTGGGGGTAGCCGTAGTGTCCTATATACTCAGCGTGGCAATCCCACTCATCTCTTATCTGCACTTGATAGTGACTGGCGCACTGGTCTCGCTGGTGTATTTGACGCTGGTTTACTCCTTATGGCTTAATGGCGAAGAAAAGAACTTGCTGAAAATATTTCTCCGCTTCGATCGAAGTAGATAAATCTCAATAATAAAGGTAGTTAGGGAACCACCCTGACTCTATGACTTTTGATATTTATGTCCGAAGAATTGCGGCATTTTCTTTTGGGTGCATTGTTAAGTAGTCGAGCGATCATCATGTTCTCTAAGGATTTGAGTTATACAGGGGAGCTCGTAAGAATCCGGCGCTTCATTGCGAGGGACAAAATAACCGTATTGCCGCAGCCAGCGCTTGGTAAATCGGGGCAGGTATTTAACCAACCAGTAGCGTAGGTACCCCAACATGGTTGCCAGGTACAGCCAGGGTATCAGTTCAGATTTCTTTTGTGATAGAAACAAGAACATTTCACTGATAAAATTGTGCGTTAGGTTAAATTTACGTGCATACCAGAGAATCTCCCAGTTTTTCTCGATAGGTTTTTCAAAGGTATTGTATTTATCTAGTACCCCCAGTGCGTATAAAGGGATCATAGTTCTGACGCATTTCTCACATCGCGAGCAATTCCAGGTGGTTTCTTCGAATTTGGCGTTCAGGCATACCCAAAGAAGTTTCTGAGCCATTTCCCAGTCCGCAATTTTCTCTACCTTCTCTATTCGGCGGAATGAAGATCCGTGATGAATTATGTCGAGAGTATCAGTAGAAAGAAATCCGTCAATTAGAGGATCTGAAGCATGAGCAATATTCTCCAGGTTGTAATAGTCCCATGAGCTGGGCATATAAAAGCGCTGGAATAGGCCGGACAGTGCTAGCCCTGTGCTGATAACCAGTGGCCCGAAAAAATAGGACGAATTCATGCGCTGATGCGTAACGCTGAATATATTGGTATCTAATTCGATCAGCTCGACACCAATTTTGTTGGCTTGTTTTGTGTATTGGTTAAACAATTGCCGGTAGTTATCTATTTCCCTGTGCAAGATATCAAAGCCACGTAAAAAAATACCGTGAGTAACCTGGAAGTTCGGATCGGACTGGTTTTGGGGTAGATGGGACCAGACTGTGAATAGTGAATCAACTCCGCCGGAAAAAGTAGTCCCAACTGCAGTAGGTGTTACTTCAATTGACGCAAGGTGTTCGTACTGGATTGAAACTGGGTGTACTACATCTGGCTTGCGAAAATTGAGCAAAAATTGGTATTCGTCCAGGTGATAAGCCAACCGTGGGGATACGGTTCCTCGCACCTGGATATTCTCACCATAATACATCCCGGCCAGCAAACTTGCTACAAGGAAGGGGTCGCTTTGCGTAGTCAAACAGGATGTGTAACAATCTGGTACTCGGTACCAGAGATAGTCTGGGAAGTGATCTCGCTGTATGGTCATCTCGATCCTTGACCACAGGATTGCATAACCGTCCTTTTGGATGATTTCAGGCTGATGGATGATCATAAAATGATTTTTTCCTGGATGAATTGTAAGCATGAATTAGATTAATGATCACCGGATTATCAAAAGCGTTCTCTTGCTTATGTTTATCGATAAAAAAACCATATCGCCTGAGCCACGTCTTAATAAAGTCAGGTAAGAGCTTCAACATTAAATAGCGGGCGGTACCTAACGCTGCTGCAAATCGCAGCCAAATTAAAAGGTCTTGCTTGTGTTTTTTCGTAAAAAGGAATATTTCTGGAGCATAGTTTTCTTTTCTCGGGTCAAATTTTCTCGCCCACCAAAGTGTATCCCTGTTTGATTTAAAGGGTTTTGAAAATGTATTGAATTGATTCATTTTTCCAAGCGCGTAAAGTGGAACCATTGTGCGGGTGCATTTTTCACATCGTGAACAATTTAATATTTCTTCCCTTTGTTCAGCGACTCCACATACCCTAAGATGATCTTGAGCCGGTTTCCAGTCGCTTAGTGCTTTTATTTTTTCGACTCTGCGATGGGTGGCCCCATAATGCACAATATCCAATGTTTCTGTGGATAGCAGTCTGTCGGTTAGTGGGCTTGAAGAAGATGCTCTAACAGCCAGTTGATAATAATCTCTAGAATTTGAAATATAAAAACGCTTGAATAATTTTCCCAGGATCATGCCACATCCGGCTAAAACCGGTCCATAGAAATATATATAGTTTAATTGAGGCATAATGATATTGACTAGATTTGTTTCCAGCGGAATAAGTTGGATATTAAGGTCCATTAACAGTTGGTGATAGCGAGCGAATAACACAGAATATTTATTCTGATCACTTCTTCTGATGTCAAACCCATTGATAAACAATGCATGCGTAATTGAATAATCGGGTATGGTTTGCTGGTCGGGTAAATGCATTTTTATTGTAAAAAATGAATCTACGCCACCAGAGAAAGTAGCTCCAATTGCTTCAGGGTCTGCATCTATTGTTTTTAAATGATCATAATGAATGTTAATGGGGTTTAGATCAGCTGACAGGCGCAAGTTGAGGATGAATTGGTATTCATCTAGATGGTACTTAAGACGTGGGGATATGGCTCCGCGTACTTCGATGTTTTCCTTAAAATGCATGCCCGCGATCAAGGCCGGTGTTAGAAAGGCGTCGCTTAATGGACTTAGGTACCGTGCGTAGCGGTCAGGCACCCGGTACCAAAGATAATCGGGGATGTTATCTCTCTGTGTGGACATCTCAATTTTGGACCAGATAATCGTGTGTCCTTGATGACTGATGATTTCAGGTTGGTGAATGATCATTTTGTTCTTAATTAATGGTGTTACCTTCGAGTTTTCATTGGTATTTTATGTCGGAAATACTATAAAGACTATCGAATAAAATCAAAGTGGATTTAAATTAAGCCCAGACGAAGCTCACCTCTTCCTCAAGTGTGAGCGTGAGTGTATGTATGATTAATCCCGGTAGTTTATGTCTAGGGCTTCAGGGCGGTATATCTTGCGTTTTAATTGATAAAGCTGTTCCCGGCTTAATATATACTTAATTGCTTTGATAGCGTATGTCTTAAGGTGTTGCAAAATTAGGGTGACTTGGACCCACAAGGCCATAGAGATATGACCATTCCTCAAGGCTTGATTACGCACAAATAACCGAGATTTCTTAGACGGAGGCATAAGAATACCCCAGCGAAGATAGTCGAACGGTGACATTTTTTTGGAGAAGTTCTTATAGTTGGGCAGCGCGTCAAGTAATTCGAGCAAAGTCATTGTTCGGTAGCACTTATGACAAGCTGAACAGTTGGAAAGTCCTGCTAATCGAAGTTTATCCGCACAAACCCGCAGCTTGTTATGCGTGACTGGCCAGTGCACGAGTTTATCAAGTTTATCGTAACGGTTAATCGCAGCGCCATGATGGACGATTTCAGTCGTCTCTGTGGATAATAAGTGGTCTATCAACGGATGGCTGCCTTGGGGAATAAGTTTAAGATAGGAAAGCATGCCAGATGGGAAATAAAATCGAGTCAACCAAGGAGCTAACAGCATTGCACAACCGATGAGCGGCGCGCCAAAGAATATAGGCCAATCAATACGAAACTCTGCAAACTGGTTGGCGTTTGTCGCAGCCTGGATCAGTTCTAGCCCCAAATCTTTAAACATTTGGTCGTAAGGTTCAACAGTGGACTGGTAATTTTCTTTGTCATCCAGGCGAAGGTCTATTCCGTGCACGAATAGTCCATGAGTAACTTGCGCGTGTGGAATAGATTGGTTCTTTGGTAAATTAGCCCACAGCGTGTAGAAAGAATCTACCCCTCCACTAAAAGCCGTGACGACGGCATTTGTGCTCTTGAACGGAGGAGGTAACTCTAGCTGTTCGTATTGAATCTCTATTCGCTGGAACAGTTTCGGGTACCAGGCAAGGAAAATTTCCTGGTATTCGTATAAGTTATATGCCAATTTTGGTGAGATTGCACCTTGCACTCGCAAATCTTCTCCAGAATACATCGCTATCAACAATGCAGTGGGGGCAAAAGCATCTGAGCGAGCATGGATCTGCTTTGCATAATGTTCCGGGAAACTGTACCATAATGTCGGCGGTAAGAAAGGGATAGGCTTCTGCATTTCAAAGCGGGCTGCAATGCAGATCTGACCATCCTCAATTGTCTTTATCGGTGCATGCACATTCATATTATTAATGCGGCCATGATATCAATTTATTGGATGCGAATATATTAAGGCAACCAGCTACCCATTACAGGGTTATTGTCGCCTACGAGTAGATTATCGATTCGCCACGGAGTTTCTTTGCGCTCCAGACAATGGTTTGGCAGATTGGGTATGTTATGTAAACCTGCTGCGCGCTTGAATGTAGTAGGTTTTTGGCTAAGAGGTCTAAATCGGCCAGGATGGGTGATTTATCTCTGCAATATGCCCAAGGATAATTCTTGCTTGAGAGGGAAATTTCCACTGAATTGACATTTTCTTCTTTCTTCTCTCGCGGATAAATGGCAATGAAAATTTGATGCAGGATTATAGAATCATTATTCTTCATTCGACTCTTGAGCTTCGTCGGTTTCACCTTTCGCTCCAGCGGCAATATGAAATTCACTCGGACGATCACCTTCTTCAAACCCAGCTAGGACAATTATGGCATTGGCAACAGTATTTCCAGGGTTACGCCACTGATGTTTTAAGTCGGCAGCAAAAATGAGACTGTCACCTGGTCCTAAATAAAAATACTGAGTTTCTATTTGATATTCTAATTGTCCTCGCAAGCACATTACAAACTCATCACCAGAATGAATCATGGGAAATCGCCCACTATTAGCACCGCCTTCAAGCGTCAACATAAAAGGTTCTACGTTTCCTGAAAAATGCTCCCCACCTAATCCTTCCCACAGCCCACGGTGGAAAGAAACGCGAGTGCGTTCATTGGCTTTTCTAAATACAATATTGTTTTGTGGTCGTTCTGTTCTAAAGAAACAGGTAATGGGTACTTGCATTGCTTCGGCCAGTTTATATAGTGTACTCACGGATGGTGTAGATTTTCCGCGTTCTATCATGCTCAATGCATTCGCTGATAATCCACTTATACGAGCTAAAGCCCGCATAGATAACTTTCTCTCTTCTCGGAGTTCACGTAAACGAGCACCAACGTCTACTGAAAGGGCATCTCTTCCAAAAGGGTCCATGGTACATATCTCCAAAATAGCATAATTTACAAGTAATTATTACATTTTACTATTGTACCAAAAAATACTGGCTCTTTTTTCACATGGTGAAAGAGCCAGTATTTTTGGTGAAAAACTTTCTATGATTAGGGGGCTACGAATTCTGCAATCGGGAAGCCGGTAGTTACCCAACCGCTAAAACCGCCTTTTAGGCTGGTGACATTGCTGTAACCATGTGATAGTAGGATGGTCATGGCCATGGTGGAGCGGTGTCCGCTGCCACAGTAAATAACGATTTCAGCATCTATATCGGCAGTCCACATATCCATGTTGGCGATGAACTGCTCCAACGGAATGGGGATTAATTCTTGATCGACAACGGCAATAACGCCATTCTCTGCCAGTTCCTCAGCGCGGCGGACATCAATGAGGATTAGATCAGAATTCTCGCTAAGAGCAAGGTTTACATTCTCGGCAGGGTTGACGCCCCAATGAGTGCCCATGTCCTTGACACCAATCAAAGCTGAATCAACCTGTGCGACTAATGAGGGCGCAGGTTGAGCTGCATTTAAAACGACCGCTTCGGGTAAGCCTTCAACCACGGGGTTGCCATCTGTTTTCCAGTCCACAAAAGTGTACTTTAGAGTGCGCACATCGGTCCAACCCATCGCGTGGAGGGCGGTCATACCGATGGTGGCTCGCCAGCCAGTGCCGCAATAGACCACGATGGATGTGTCGAAGCTTGGCAGCAAATCAGTGTGCTGGGCCAATTCGTTCAGCGGAATATGGGCGGCGCCTTCGATATGGCCGCTCTCTTCTAACTCGGCCGCGCTGCGCACGTCCAAGATGAAGGGCGGTGTATCTTCAACCATCTCAACCAAAAGGGCATCGGCTTTGATCGCGTTGTAGCCAACCATCGTCTCAAGCATAGCGCCATAAGTGTCGGTTAATATCGGTACGCCGCCAACCGTGGCGTAACCAGCATCTACCCAGCCTCCAAAACCGCCTTTGAGACT
>PVMK01117022.1_pt1 | contig 20011 bp, 22 predicted proteins | sample 1853481 | NCBI WGS metagenome assembly PVMK01 (sample SAMN08533507, study PRJNA380276) | Marine sediment metagenome, whole genome shotgun sequencing project. | reverse complement strand
GCCGGCGCCGACGATCGTTAGTCGCTTCGGAAAATCGGGAACGATGCGCAGGACTTCCGGCAAGGTCCAGTTCAGCAGCGCAAGGATGTCGTTTCTGCGCATGCCCTGGTTGGTCGGTGCGGCGACATTGACGCGCAATCCAGCGATTCGGTCATACCGAACGCCAATATCTCCGAGGATGATCCAGCCGGCCGGCCGGTCGAATCGCCGTTTGGGATTGCTGATGCGGTAGGAATGGTTGCGCCCAAAATACTCAGTCTGCGATGACCATCCGGCTGGCAAATTGAAGCTCAGCGTCGTTTCGCTGGTTGCGCCACGCAGCGCCCTGGTCGCGGCTTGTGGAATGACATCTTCGGCCCTGAAGATGGCCCAGTCAGCGGTAATATGGGCGTCGAAAGAACCGCCATCGCGGTGATGGTCCATTAGCGCGAACCATCGCAGGCTGCCGCCACCGGGCGGTGGGATCCAGATCAGGCGCTCATCTGCCAGGGATATTTCTCCGTCCCCGCCGGGTGCGCTGATTTTTTCGGCGGGTGCGCGCATGTTCACTTCGCGAAGCAGGTGCGACGATTGGCTAAGCTTCATCTCGACCCATGCGCCGCCGGCAGCCACATCCGGTGTGACGATGTACTCCAATTGATAGCTTCGATTGCTGCCCTGGTCCGTTTCAGCGGATTCTGACGTGGGCAAGCCACTTACTGACGCGGCGATCGCCACAGTGAATGCGAGCAGCCGCCGCCAGCGAATCGATCTACTCAGGCAACCGGGGATGGTCCGTACCGGCCACCGCGGCTCAACGAAGGTTGTCGGCGCAAGGGCCGCAATAGTCGGCTTCAGGGAATAGTTGTTCAGACTGGGTCGTCGTCAACGATAAACAGTTTTAGCTGATCAGCAAGTCCCTTGCAGGCTTTGGCCCGGGTGCGTGCGATCAGCGGTACCGGCACGACGATAGCGGGCAGGAACGAAGTGCCGCTGAAATCGGCGCTGACCGTACCGGCATCTTCCAGGCCATCGAGGTCCCAGACAGTTGCTTCGTATTCCGATTCATTCTGCCACCAGGCGAATCCGAAACATCCACCACCACCCGGGCCGATAGCGCATGACATGCTGCCGCCGCCTGCAGTCTTGTCTGTGTCTCCGTCGAGCCAGACTAAATAGCGGACGCCTTGCTCATGAATGATGTCAGCAACGCCAGGCCTGGCCATCAAGGCGGGCAGCCCCTTGGTTTCGGCTGGCGCGGTGCGCGGTTCAAACCAGGGAAAAAGTGCGTCGACAAATTCCTGGTGCGGAATGACTCTGAGTCCATCTCGTCCGCGTCCTATCGCGTCACTGACACAATCAATGAATTTCGCTTCCGTTTCATTACCCAGGTGGTAACTTTTGGCCATGATGACAATGGATTCACCTTCGGCAATCCCGGTTTCCGCTTCCTTGATGTGCTCGACCCGCGATGTGACACAGGCGCTGACGGTTGCCCCCGCCAGCACCACGATTATTACTTGCTGCAGAATTTTCATCGGCCGTTTAGGTGTATTAACCGGCATCATCTGGAACGTCCTCTACGGCAGTAGTTTGCATGCTCTCTTCAGCAGGTATGACAGTTGGCGGCGCCGAATTACTCCGGGCACGTGCGTCCCGAAGTTTGCTGATGCCGGTTGATTTGTCCATTTGCAGGATAATCAGGGCAGCGGCATCGCGCATTGCCAGGACGGCAGCCCTGCGCAACGCTTGATCTCCGCCAAATGTCGAGGCCTGGCTTTTCCCGTAGGCCGCGATGGGCCAGTTCGCAACCTGGACTCCCTCACTGTCGAAAATCTTTATCCGATAGCGGATCCAGACGGCAAATTCATCCGTCTGACTCTGGTTGGGCACAGAAAACTCGAATGCGTCGATCGTCGGTTCAATCAATGCGTCAATCGGCAGCTCTTTGGCGTCGGTATTTTCGTCGATCACCGTGAATTCCGAGAACATCGAACCAAACAGCTGCGTAAACAGAATTCGGTTGGAAGCGCCGAGATCAATGCTCCACTTTTCCTTGCCGATAACCTGTTCCTCATGAACAAAACTATCGAATGCTGTCGGATAGCGTGCCGCAACAGAAATTTGCATTTGCTCGATCAGCGGTTTCGGAATACTCGGATTTTGCAGCGTAACCTTCGACCTGCCGCAGCCGCAGAGGACCGCAACAAACATCGTTACAGAAATTCTATTAAGCCATGTTGACGTCAAAATTACAGAGTCCCGAGCCGGCCATTGGTGCGCCCGCGTACCTATGTATCAGAGCTGGCGCTAAGGGCATAGTTCCAAATAATGCGGCTAAATTGCTGATTACGACTTTAGACCGGGCGGCAGGGTAGTGCAACCGACTGATGGTCACCAGTGCGCGGACCGCAATCGACGGATCACGTGATAGTTGCTTGATAACGCAGCACTATTCCGACTTCAATCGCAGTATTGCCATAATGGTTGCGGCACTGTCGGGTTGTTCGCGAGATATTCACTTCACATTGTCCATTCGAGCGGCGGTTCCTCCATCAACGCGGCCTGCTCACGCAACGACAAAATATGATCGTCCCAGTATCGGTGTGAATTGAACCATGGAAATGCAAGCTTGAACGCAGGGTCCTCCCAACGGCGTGCCAGCCATGCGGAGTAATGCATGATGCGCAGGGTTCGGAGTGCCTCGATCAGGTTCAGTTCGCGCGCATCGACGTTCCGAAATTCCTGGTAACCATCCAGGAGCGTCGCCAGTTGAGGTGTCTGTTCGTCCCGATCGCCGGACAGGAACATCCACAAATCCTGTACAGGCGGGCCAGTTCTTGCGTCGTCAAGGTCGACGATGTGCAGGCGATCACCCGCCACCAGCACATTCGCCGGATGAAAATCACCATGAAGCCGAATGTCCTGAATATTTCCAGCGCGTTCAAAGCATGCCATAACGTTATCGAACAGATACTCCACGATTCCTTTATAAGCTTCCTCAAGACTTGCTGGTACAAAACCTTCCTCTAGTAAATAGTCGCAGGAAGAATAACCAAAGGTCTCGATATCGAGTATCGGTCGGTGTTGGAATGATTTTGTTGCACCGAGCAAATGCATCCGGGCAACGAGTCTGCCGAGTTGGCGCAACATATCTTCGTCGTCCAGTTCAGGCGCGCGGCCGCCTCTGCAAGGAGAGACCGAGACCCTGAACTTGCCGCTGTGATGCAGTGTTGCGCCATTCAGTGTGAGCGGGTGCGACAACAGGAATTTCCGCGTTCGCAAGCTCGATGCTGAAACTGTGTTCCTCGAGGATTGCCTCGTCGCTCCAGCGCGCCGGCCGATAGAACTTCGCGACCACTGGCTCCCGATCTTCGATGCCAATTTGATAGACGCGATTCTCATAGCTATTCAATGCCAGGAATCGACCATCGCATTGAAAGCCGAGTTTCTCCATCGTCGTGAGAATGTCGTCGGGCTGAAGCTCGGCGTATGCGAGCGTTGATTCGTCGGACCCGGTCACTGAGCTACACTTAAAGTCGGAATAGTCCGTGAATTATAATGAGCGTCATTGCGAATGGATATACTGCAGTGATGGAGGATAATCGGAGCCTATGATTCGTTTGCCGTTTCTCCGCGTGCCAACCCTGACTGGCGCCGGCCTGGTTCTGCCCATTCTGATAATGGCAATATGCTGGTTATCGGTCGCCACAGCGGCAACTAGCGGAATCGGTGCCTGCCCAAATGATTACCGACTATGTCTCATGGCGTGGAAGGGTGAGCGCCTGGCAAGACTCAAGAGCGATCGGGGTTATCTCAATCTGGCAGGGCTCTACTGGCTCAGGCAGGGCATCAACACATTCGGCTCGGGCGCCGGCAATGACCTTCAGTTTCCGGCAGCAGCGATGCCACAGATGGGATCATTCGAGCTTCGCGAAAGCGGCGTCGTAATGAATGTCCGCCCTGGAGTGGAGGTACGAATAGATGGCAATCCCGTCAGTCGCTTACAGCTGGCAGACGATACCAGCGACAATCCAAGCGTTGTGACATTCGGCTCATTTGCCTGGACTATCATTCGTCGTGATGATCGCTTTGCGGTGCGGCTGCGCGATTTTGACCACCCCGCGTTAAGCACGTTTCCGCCAATCGACTATTATCCAACTGACGAAAATTTGCGGGTGCAAGCGAGATTGCAACGTTACGACCGGCCCAGAACGATAAGAGTAGATACTGTTATTGACGGGCTTGACTACAATCCGACTTCGCCCGGTATGTTGCGTTTCGACATTGGCGGCCAGTCATTCGAGCTTGAGGCGTATAACGCCGGTGACGAGTTCCTGCTCGTGTTTGGCGACGCGACCAGCGGCAGAGAAACCTATCCGGCCGGACGATTCCTGTATGCGAACAAGCCGGGCAAGGATGGCCTGGTCGTACTCGATTTCAATACGGCGCAAAATCCACCATGCGCCTTTAACGAGTTCGCTACCTGTCCGATTGCGTCACCGCGGAACAGACTTGCCATCAGGATCCCTGCAGGGGAGCGCTTCGATCCCTCAGGACACTAACCTCCATCACGCGTAGGAGCGGCGACTCGCCGCGATCATTCCGCGATCACGTAGGAGCGGCATTTTGGACATGGATGTCCGTATGTCTCGTAGCACATGGATGTGCGAGAGAGACCTTGCTGCAATTCGTACAGTAACGATTGCCATGGTCAAATCGCGGCTGGAAGCCGCTCCTACGCGTTGTGGCGAGATGCTGCTCCTACGAGATCGATGGTGAGACCGGCGTTTGCGGTCAACCGGTCCATGAGAGCCTGGCCCATTGCCGAGGCAGGCGTCCAGAATCCGCCGCGCATTTCGAGACCGTCTACTGCGAGGCATAGCGCAGTCTCACTCAACATTTTGCTCGTTGATCCGTAGCCCGGATCGCGGTCACCGACAACGCGTGCCCGTAACATTTCACCATTCCTTGTCTTGCCGAAAAGCCGCAAGTCGAAAAATCCGCTTTCCCGTTGCTGGCGCGACGGCCCCTGGCCTGGCGCAGGCAGCAATTTCCTGACTACCATTGAGCGGGTGGCGCTGAAAGCGGAGGCGAGCATGAAAGTAGCCAGCCCTGCGCTCAGCATGGCCGATTTGCACCAGCCGCCAAAGCCGCCGCCGGTGCCGGTCGCCTCGCTGTACCGAAAGTTTTTGCCGTAGGCGTAATCAAGCAGGGCGTTTGATCGCCGCACGATCCTGGTATTGATCGCAGCCATTACAAACGGCGCTGTCCACACACCGGCGTCCTCGCAAAAACGGATACCGCGCTGGTCCCGACCGTCAGGGCCGTGCCGCTCGTCTTTTGGATTCAAAGCGTAGGGATCACCAAGAACGCGCGCAATCCTGCGGTCCTTTCGAGCTTCCTCCACCGCGTTAAGCATGCTGTCAATCGTACCGCCACTTGCCCCGCCCTTGATGGTCTTGACCAGCAGCACGATTTCTTCACAGGGTGCTCCATAAGCGGCCCTGGCCTCACGCTGCAGAAAAAACACACCGATATCGGATGGAATCGAATCAAAGCCGCAGCTGTGCACAATGATTGCACCGCTGCTCCTGGCATCAGCTTGATGCTGATCAATCATTTGCCGGATCCACTGCGGCTCGCCAGCGAGATCGCAATAGTGTGTTCCGCTTTCGACGCAAGCGGCAACCAGTTCACTGCCATACTTTGCGTACGGTCCGACAGTCGTCAAAACAACACGGGTGTTGCGAGCCAGTTGCCTGAGAGCGTCGCGATCACCATTGTCCGCGACAATGATTGCCGGTTGCTCGCCGGCAGCGCAATTCCTGGCGATGATACGCTCAAGCTTTTCCCGGTTGCGGCCGGCGACAGCCCAGCGGAGCGGGGCGCCAACCGGATATTTTTCGGCAAGGTATTCGACCACGAGCTGTCCGGTGAACCCGGAGGCACCGACAACCACAATGTCGAAAGGTCGATCGTTATTTGACGCGTCCGCTTGCATTGGGCGAGAGTAGCCCCGGCTGGCGGGAGAAACAATCGCTGTTGCTCTGGTGCATGTTGTGTCCGATGAAAAGACAGACGTAGTTGTAATTGGCGGTGGTCTGGTCGGCTTGTCGACGGCAATGCACCTGCAGGCGATGCGCCCCCGCCTGGCGATTACGCTAATTGAAAAAGATGAGCAACTTGCAGCACAGCAGTCAGGACACAATTCGGGCGTCATTCACGCTGGCATCTATTACGAGCCGAGGTCACTGAAGGCGCAATTTTGTGTCGAAGGTCATCGCGCGCTCCTTGGTTTTGCACGCAGCACGACATTCCCGTCATCAAATGCGGCAAAGTCATCGTCGCCAGCACCGATGCTGAATCGATCGGCTTGAAAGACTGCGCGATCGCGGCATCGATAACGGCGTGCCGGATCTCAGGATCATCGATCAGAGCGAATTGGAGAGGTCGAACCGAATGTCACCGGTGTACGTGCTTTGTACGCACCACATTCTGCTGTGGTCGATTACAGTAAAGTTGCTGCTGCCTATGCCGGCATATTCCAGGCTGCCGGCGGCAACATCAAACTTGAGACAAAGGTATTGTCTGCTCGGCAAGTCAAAGGCCAGCGCCTGGTGGAAACGACTTCCGGCACGATCGCAGCCGGGCTCATTATCAACTGCGCCGGGTTACACGCCGACATGGTCGCGGCAAAAGCCGGCACAAATCCTGGCCTTCGGATCATCCCGTTTCGCGGCGAATACTTCGAACTCCGTAGCGAAAGGCGCTATCTCGTCAAAGGCCTGGTCTATCCGGTGCCGAATCCACAGCTGCCGTTTCTGGATGTGCATCTGACGCCAACGGTTGATGGCTCAGTGTTGGCTGGTCCGAATGCCATCCTGGCGAGCAAACGAGAAGGCTACAGTCGCAAGGATTTTGATGTCGGTGACCTGGCATCGACTTTGTCTTATCGCGGATTCTGGTGGCTGGTGGGGCGATACTGGAAACCCGGGCTCGCAGAAATCAACCGTTCGTTGCGCAAGAGTGTATTCGTTACAAGCCTGCAGCGGCTGGTGCCTGAAATCACCATGCCCAGGATCTCGTGCCCGGTGGTGCCGGCGTCCGGGCACAGGCGGTGGACGAAGAGGGCGGCTGATCGACGACTTCCGCATCGAAGAATCGCCCGGCGCGATCCACGTATTGAATGCGCATCGCCGGCAGCGACATCGTCGTCTGATGATCGGAAATTCATCGCCGAGAAAGCGGATCTACGTATAAATGTCGACTAGTCACCGCGATCGCCGGGGCTTACCTTGCGCAATATCGACCTCTGTTGGACTGAGTTTCTATGAAAAAACTGATGCCGCTTTTGGTTTCCATCGTCATACTCGCCGTTGCATCCAACGCGCAGGATAGTGGCGCCGAGTCGATCGTTCTCATGACGTTCGATGATTTGAAAGCGGGGACAATTATCCCGGCGGACGTGAGATTCGTTTCCAGTGGTCAGCCAGACGAGGCGGTGCTTGAAGCAATTGCGGCAGCAGGCTTCTCGGTTGTGGTTGATTTGCGCTCAGCGAGCGAGGATCGGGCTTCGATGAACAAAAGGAGTCGAGCGGCTTGGGATGGTATATGCCACCGTACCGATCGGGGGTCCATCTGACGTCACCTTCGACAATGCAGCCGTCCTGATTCAGATTCTTGACGAGAACGAAGGTCGAGTATTCCTTCATTGCTCCAGCGGCAACAGGGTCGGGGCAATTTATGCTTTGCGTGAAAAATTGCTGGGCGCCACGAATGACGAGGCAGTAGCCATGGGCACGGCGGCGGGATTGACCCGCTTCGAAAATGTTGTCAGGGAACGCCTGAACAGCGAGTAACATAGCCGGCCCGGCAAATCCGCTCCCGACGATCCTTGTCGGGAGCGCATCAAATGGTGGAGGCGGCGAGACTCGAACTCGCGTCCGCAAGCCCTCCGCTACGGGGTCTACATGCTTATTCCGTCTTTGATCTCATCGCAGGCTACCCGACGGGCAGGGAAAACCTGCAACCAGTTCAGTAAAGATTTAACGGTTCAGACCCTGAACATGTCCTTGCCGCGGTCTTGTGTCGGTGACCCCTGGGATCCGGCCGCACAAGCACGAGCCGGGCAGAGGGCGCTAGGCTGGTTTTTAAGCAGCTAGTGCGTAGTTGTCGTCGTTGGCAACTATAGGTTTTACAGCTGGATTTACGAGGTGATCTGTCCCTCGGCATGCGCCCGGAGTTTCGCGACCCACGTCGAAACCAAGTCATCCCCGGTCAACCGGAAATCCGGTCAGACCAAAGTGTAAGGGCCTTTATCCAAAAAACAATCGACGATCGTCGAAAACGGAAAAATGATTCTTTGCTACTAAAAAGATAGCAATGTAAAATAGGTGCTACTAATAACGTAGCACCAATGTGAAAGCCTTATGGCACAACGGGTCCAGAACCTGAGAAGGGCAGCAACGAGCAGCGGGATGGCGCGCGCACTGGCGCTGTCAGGTCGACGCTGGGCATTCAGGATCGTCTGGGAATTACGCGTTGGGCCCCTTAGTTTCCGGGACTTGCAGGCCGTTTGCGGCAGTATTTCGCCCAGTGTCCTGCAGCAAAGGCTGCACGAGCTACGCTCTGTGGTGATCGTGGAGAAAATTCCCCGGCTGGGCTATCGCCTGACAGCCAGCGGTGAGCGGTTGTTCCAGGTACTGGTGCAGCTCAATCACTGGTCCGGAGAGCTGTCGAAGGGCCCGCCTCCGCGTGATAAAAAACTTTAGAAAAGATCTATAAGTTATTGTAATTATTGATTAGTGGATTTGAGGATGCGGGCCTTTTGCCGTTTCCAGTCGCGTTCTTTCTGGGTTGCGCGCTTGTCGTGCTGCTTCTTGCCTTTGGCCAGGCCCAGGTCGAGTTTTGCCCTGCCCTTGCTCCAGTGCAGATTGAGTGGCACCAGGGTGTAGCCCTTGCGCTCTACGGCACCGATCAGCCGGTCCAGTTCGTGCCGGTGCAGCAGGAGCTTGCGCGTCCGGGTTGGGTCGGGGTGGATGTGGGTCGAGGCCGTGGTTAGCGGCGCAATGTGGGCGCCCAGCAGCCACGCCTCGCCGTCCCTTAAGTGGACATAGCTTTCCGTTAGCTGCGCACGTCCTTCACGCAGACTTTTGACCTCCCAGCCCTCCAGCGCGAGCCCGGCTTCGAAGGTGTCTTCCACAAAGAATTCATGCCGGGCTTTCTTGTTGCGGGCGATGCTCGAATTCGCGGTCCTGGTTTTCTTGGCGTGGCTCATTTGTCGGCAGAGGTGCAAAACGGGCCGCGATTATACGGTAGTCCAACGCGTTTGGTTTGTTGTCAGCGTTATCAAATTGTTCCAAAATCCCGCCTTCTGCGCCGTACCGAGAAAAAGATGCATCCCGAAGAAGCAGCCGGACAGGCGTCGCGTATCTCAATGCACGGCCACTGGTCTTCACGAATGGCGTTTATTCTTGCCGTAACCGGATCCGCAGTAGGCCTGGGAAATATCTGGAAGTTCCCATATGTCGCCGGCCAGAATGGCGGCGGGGCATTCGTACTGGTCTATTTGTTTTGCGTATTCATGATCGGCATGCCGGTCATGATGTCGGAAATCCTGATCGGCCGTCGCGGGCGCCGCAATCCAATCGCCACGATGGCTCTACTCGGCGAGGAAGAAGGCCACTCACGCCATTGGCAATGGGTGGGAGCCATGGCTGTAGTGGCCGGCATGCTTATCCTCTCCTACTACAGCGTTGTGGCGGGCTGGACGCTTGCCTACGTGCAAAAGAGCATGTCGGGCGTATTTGCCGGTGCCAGTGCTGCCGAGGTCAGCGCCGTTTTCTCAGACTTTACTGGCAGCTGGGTGCAGACCGGCGTTGCCCATACGATATTCATGGCTAGCACCATATTTGTCGTGGCGCGAGGTGTCGAGCGCGGCTTGGAGCAGGCAGTCAGGTTTATGGTCCCCGGCTTGCTGCTGTTGATGCTGGTGCTGCTCGGCTACGCAATCAACTCCGGCAGTTTCGGTCGCGGGCTCGCTTTCATGTTTAGCCCGAACTTTGCTGCCTTGACCTGGGACGGTGTCCTGGTCGCAATGGGACAGGCGTTTTTCACCTTGAGCCTCGGTATGGGCGCGGTGATGGCTTACGGCGCCTATTTGCCGGAGGAGACCTCGATCACGAGCACCTCGGCCGCGGTGGTGCTGGCGGATACAACCATTGCCGTGCTTGCCGGCCTGGTCATTTTTCCACTGGTCTTCGCTAATGGCCTCAATCCGTCGGAGGGTCCCGGCCTGGTGTTCGACACCTTGCCGCTGGCCTTTGGGCAAATGCCGGGCGGTGTGTTCTTCGCGACAATATTCTTCGTGTTGCTGTCATTTGCGGCGTGGACATCCGCGCTGGGCGTCATGGAACCAGCGGTCGCCTGGCTCGTCGAGCACGCTAACCGTACGCGCATACAGGCTGCGGCGATGGTCGGTGGCGTGACCTGGCTGATCGGATGGGGAACGGTCCTGTCGTTCAATGTGTTGCGAGAATTCACGTTCTTTAAGGGGACTATCTACAACAATATCGACTACGTAACCACCAATGTCATGCTGCCGCTAGGCGGCATGTTTGTTACCGTTTTTGCAACCTGGGTAATGTGTCGCAACTCCAGCGCCGACGAACTGGCGGCGCCGGCGCGACTACAAATTGTGGCGCTTTCTCGCCCGCTATGTAGCACCGGTGGCGATCGCATTCATATTTCTGCGTGCGGTTGGCGTTTTGGAATAATGGCTGCACCTGCTTCCAATGCCGGGCTGGCAAGCTGCTCTAATGCGTAGCGTCAAACGAAGTGCGCTTGTGCCGTACAAGGCACAGCAGATGTTTGGGCTCGTCGATGACGTTGCGGCGTACCCGGAATTCTTGCCCTGGTGTCATTCTGCCGAGGTGCACAGCCGGTCTGACGAGGTTGTCGAAGCCACCCTGGAGCTGCAAAAGGGTGCGATTAGCAAGAAATTCACGACCCGCAACTCGAGGCGCGAATTTGAAGCGATCGATCTGGCGCTGGTCGGCGGTCCTTTCAAGCATCTGCGTGGTGGTTGGCGATTCAAGGACCTCGGTGATGCTGGCAGCAAGGTCTCACTTGATCTGGAGTTCGAATTCGAGAGCAGACTCACGGATATGGTGTTTGGAACTTTTTTTGAAGAGATCTGCAATTCGCTCGTTGACGCGTTCTCGAGAAGGGCTGCCGTCGTCTTTGGCAGCTGACTATTTTCGTGACCAACCGTGGTTGATCAACAAACGATTGAGGTCGAGGTGGTGTATGCGCTGGCCGAGCGCCAGGCGCTTGTTGCCATCAGGGTCCCATCCGGCGCAACCGTCGGCGAGGCCGTCGAACTATCCGGTATTGCAAAACAGTTTCCCGAGCAGGATTTGTCAGCCTGCACACTCGGCATTTGGGGGCGCTTGGCGGCCAGCAATCAGCAGCTGCAGGAAGGGGATCGAATCGAGATTTACAGACCGCTCAACATCGATCCTCGCGAAGCCCGGAGGCAGCTGGCAAGTGAGGGTAAATCAATGGGCCACTCGAATCGTGCCGCAGATCAAGACTAAAGTACGCTACAGATCCGGTCTGAGCTCCTGGTCGCTGATGATCTCGGAGACGGTGTCGTCCACAAAATGGATGGAAATCCAGCGCTTGAAAATTGCCTTGTCTCTCCCGACACGCAGATAATAGACGTAGTCCCAGCGATTCTCGTGGAATGGATCATCAATCATCGGTGTGCCAAGCAAAAAGCGAATTTGCCCGCGCGTCATCCCCAGTGTCACCTGATCGACATCCTCCTGCTCCAGCAGGTTGCCTTGCGACAGTGCCGCCTGGTACACGCAGCCACTTGCCAGCAGCAGCGTCGTCACGATCACAGTGGGGGATAGAATTTTTCGCATTAAATCAGTCGCCGTCTTGCGGAGCATCATTTTCGATTTCGGGAATGGTCCAGGATCGGTACCGCAGTGGAGCGGCCTGCCCATCTGGGTCATAATAGGCGCGCATCATACCTTCTTGGCAGTAAGCGTGGTAGACGCTACCTATCCCCCACAGCAAGGGACATCGTCAATGTTACAGCGTCAGGAATTACGTAAGGCCGGTCTCAAGGTCACGCTGCCGAGGCTCAAAATCCTGGAAATTCTGGAAATCAGCCAGCTGCGGCACCTGAGCGCAGAGGATATCTATCGGCAGCTGCTCGAAACGGGTGAGGATATTGGCCTGGCAACGGTTTACCGCGTTCTGACCCAGTTTGAGACCGCAGGCCTCGTGACCCGCCACAATTTCGAAGGCGGGCATTCGGTCTTCGAGATGGATGATGGCAAGCACCATGATCATATGGTTTGCGTCGAAAGCGGTGAAGTCGTCGAGTTTATGAATGCCGACATCGAGCGCATTCAAAAGGATATCGCCAAGTCACACGGCTTCGAGCTGATTGATCACAACCTCGTGCTGTATGTGCGCCGGGTCAAACAAGAGTCGGACGACTGATGCTGCCTGCCTGTCAGGCGCGAATTTGCTGATACTGAGCGCGCGCGCCCGACCTCTACATTTCGGCTGCATGATCCCGGGTGCGCGTCGTAATTTCGACGCCGCCGAGCATGCGTGCGAGTTCTTCTATGCGTTCGTCGTCGCTTAAGTGTGTGACTGCCATTTTGGTCGAATTGCCGTCGCTGATCTTGCATATGCGGAAATGATGGTCCGCAAGACTGGCGACCTGTGGCAGGTGAGTAACGCAAAATACCTGCCGGGTCTCGCCGAGTTCACGAAGTCTTAGCCCGACCATTTCGGCGACGCCGCCACCGACGCCGCTATCGACTTCGTCAAAAATCATGGTTGGAATAGCGCTGCCATCGCTGGCTATCACCTGTATGGACAAACTCATGCGTGACAGTTCGCCACCCGAGGCGATTCTGGACAATGGCAGCGTCGGCTGACCCGGATTGGCGCGATCAGGAATTCGATATTGTCGATGCCCCATGAGCGTGGGGCGTCCCGGTCGCGCGGCGAAATTCTTATTTCGAAACCACCGCGAGGCATGCCTAGATTTGCCATCGTGTCAGTCACTGCCGAGGCAAATCGCTCGGCCGCTTTTTTCCTGCCCGCAGACAATTGCGCGGCCAGCTTCTGAAAATCTGCTTCCGCGGCGGCGACTTTTTCCGCCAGTTCAGCGCTGCGTTCTTCAGCGTGCTCGAGATCGTCCAGTTGTCGCTTGAGGGTTCGATGCAGAGCAACCAGTTCATCGGGTTGCACCCGATGTTTTCTTGCGATCGCATAAATTGCGTCAAGCCGTTCCTCCACCCAGTTTTGTCGCGCCGGATCCATGTCGAGTGCGTCGCCGTAGCGCCGCAGCATATCCTGGGCTTCCGAGACCTGGATGTTGGCATCCTGTAACAAGCTTGCAATGGGCTCGAGGGCGGGGTCGATCTCACGCATTTGTTCAATCGCGTGCATTGCCTCGGCGATCAGTCCCTGCGCATTCAACGGATCGCCGTCATACAATTGTTGCAGCGCGCCGGTCACGCCTTCGGCGAGCCTGCCACTCGACTGCAGCTTTTGACGTTCCTGGGAGAGTTCGGCAATTTCCTCAGTGCCCAGGGCAAGTGCGTCGAGTTCTGCAATCTGAAATTGCAGTAACTCGAGCCGCGACACCCGATCGGCATCTGCCGCTTCAAGATCGGCAATTTGTGCTGCCACCGCCTGCCATTCAGTGAATGCAGTTTCGGTCGCGGCACAAACATCGTTCAGACCACCGAAATAGTCGAGCAGATTCCTCTGTACGTGGCGATGGCCCAGGGACTGGTGAAAGTGCTGCCCGTGGATGTCCAGCAACATCTCCCCGAGGTCCTTGAGGCTTTGCAGTGGCACGGTATTGCCGTTGATGAACGCACGCGAGCGTCCGTCGGCATTGATTACGCGCCTGAGATTGCATTCGTTGTCGAGGTCCAGCATTTGCTCCTCGAGCCAGGTCCTCGCGCCTGGCAGGTTCTGCAGGTCGAATTCGGCGGTGAACTCGGCGCGCTGCGTACCGCTGCGCGTAAGCCCGGTACCGCCACGTTCCCCCATCACCAGGCCCAGCGCATCGACCAGGATCGATTTCCCGGCACCGGTCTCACCAGTCAGGACTGTCATGCCGCTGTTAAATTCGACCTCGGCCTGATCAATGATGGCGAAATTTCTGACCTGCAAGCTGGTGAGCATCGTTCAATCGCCCCCTTGGCCCCGGGTCCGGTTATCACGACCCCAGTGCAATTTGGAACGCAGAATTCCATAGTAGTCGTAGCCCGGAGGATGAATCAGCGTTATTCGGTTTGCCGATTCCGAAATCAGTAATCGGTCGTCCGGGTCAAGTTCACCGAGTGAGTGTCCATCGACGGAGACTTCGGCCTTGGTATCGTGACGTGGCAGCAGTTTGACCTCGATATCGAGACTGGCAGGTATGACGATTGGCCGATCGCCCAGTGTATGCGGACAAATGGGCACGATGACGACGGCGTCCAGCAGTGGTTCAATGATCGGACCGCCGCAGCTCAACGCGTACGCCGTCGATCCGGTTGGCGTGGCAACGATGAGTCCGTCGCCTGCATGCGTATTGACGTATCGATCGGCGATCCTGGTCTCGACATCGATCATGCGGCCGGTTTCCCGCCGCTGCAACACGATGTCGTTTACGGCAACGGCCAATCGTTGGCTGCCATCTGCTGCGGTGATTTTCGCCTCGAGTAGCAGCCGCGTTTCCCGGGAGTAGTTACCCTCGAGAATCTGTTCGAGATTCTCGAGCATCTCCGCGGGGGATATGTCGGCGAGGAAGCCAAGGCGTCCCCGGTTGACACCGAGTAACGGTACCTTGCCACTACCGGTCAGCGCGGCCGCATGCAGCATGGTACCGTCGCCGCCGACCGCGATAATCAGATCGACCTCGGCCGCAATGTCGTCCTCCTGCACAGCCCGCGCCCCCAGGGTCGCAGCAGCGTCCGGAAGGGTGACAACGTCGATGCCAGCTTTTGTTAAGTATTCGGTAAGCTTCGCCATCGGGCCCGCCACGCGCGAATCCGAATACAGGCCGAGAACGGCCACAGTCTGAAATGCTTTGCTCATACCGGTTTTTAATGTCACCCTGCGTTGATCTTTGATCGCCAAACGTGGCGAATCGCGGGAAAGCCTTCAGGATTGTTACAAACCCTTGACCGACCGCCAAGCCATTGCTAACTTTTTGTTTTCACATTAACACTTTGTGTTAGTTGCGCATTTTGCGTTTCCAGGCGAATGACCTCAGAAGCCACCACTTCGGCACCCAATGAACGGGCACAATTCCTTCTCAAGGCGTTGATCCAGCGATTCATTCGTGACGGCCAGCCGGTCGGTTCGCGGACCTTGTCGCGTGATTCCGGGCTGGAGCTCAGTCCTGCAACGATTCGCAACGTCATGTCCGATCTTGAAGATTTGGGACTCGTTTCCGCGCCACACACCTCGGCCGGACGTATTCCGACGTCACAGGGTTACCGCCTGTTCGTGGATACGCTGGTCCGTTACAAGCAGCCGAAGGAAGGCGATATCCGGAAACTTCAGTCGAAGTTCACTGAGCAGCAAGATGACCCGGACGCCTTGCTGAGTTCTGTTTCGAGTCTGCTTTCAAAACTGACCAGCCTCGCGAGCGTCGTGACAGTGCCGCGCGGCCCGCGCGCCATTCTGCGGCAAATCGAATTCCTCGCATTGTCGGACAATCGCGTACTGGCGATTCTTGTGATCAATGATCGCGAGGTTCAAAACAGGATTCTGCATACGGAACAGCCGCACACGCCCGGAGAGCTGCAAAAAGCTGCCAATTTCATTAACGACAACTATGTCGGTCACGACCTCATGCAGGTTCGCAAACGCCTGATCGACGACCTGGACAAGACCCGCGATTCCATGAACCAGGCGATGCACGACATTATCTCGGTTGCACAGTCGGCGATGGAGGGCGCGGCAGCGCCTCAGGGCGAGTTTGTGCTTAGCGGCGAAACCAACCTGATGGACTTTGCAGAGTTGTCCGACATTGAAACGCTGCGGCGTTTGTTTGATGCGTTTTCGAAAAAACGTTTTATGCTGAAAATGCTCGACAAGAGTATCAATGCCAGTGGCGTGCAAGTGTTCATCGGCGAGGAGTCAGGCTTTCAGATTCTGGACGACGTGAGCGTCGTGACCGCCCCATATCGACTCGACAGCGATATGATCGGCGTCCTTGGTGTCATTGGTCCGACTCGAATGGCGTATGACCGGGTGGTGCCCATCGTCGACATTACGGCGCGGTTGCTCGCGTCTGCCATGAACACACACTCCTCTGGCGCTTGATTTTTCCGGGCATACCCCCAAAATCCCCCAATCTTTGATCCCGAGACCGCTAGGGCCTTGCCGGTGCCGTAAGACCTGGAGTAGTTGAGAACGTGAATGGACCGTCCGAACGTCCTGAAGCAGACACTGCAGACGATGCAGTGAGCGCTGCCGCCAACGAGCAAGCTGCAGAAGAGGGCGGTGAATCCGCTGAAGACGACTGCAGGGATGCAGGAGGTAGAGCGAAGCAGGACGCCAGAGCCGATAAGGATCCGGAATCTGTCGAGGCGGCGCTGCAGGCCAAAGCAGACGAAAACTGGCAAAAATACCTGCGGGCTGCCGCGGAGCTTGAAAACGTCCGCAAACGCGCGGCACGCGATGTCGAAAACGCGCACAAGTTTGCGTTGGAGCGCCTGGCCGTAGAATTGCTGGCGGTTCGCGATAGTCTCGAAATGGGCCTCGCAGCTGGCGACGATGTTGATGTCGAGAGCCTTCGCCAGGGCAAGGAGGCAACCCTGAAGCAGTTGGTCACTATCATGGAGCGCTTTGGCGTCGAGGAGCTCGACCCGCAGGGCGAGCCGTTCGATCCGGGCCTGCATGAGGCGATGACCATGCAACCCTCCGCCGATCTCGAGCCGGGCTCGGTTGTCACCGTTGTCCAGAAGGGCTACGCCCTGAACGGGCGCTTGCTCCGCCCGGCGCGGGTGGTCGTTGCCGCCGAGGTAGAGGACGGTGCCGGGGAAGGCTGAAGACCGGCTTCCTAGCCAAATAAATCGCTTGAAAGGGATACCGTAGTCCCCACCTACTGCCTAGCTTTTTACAAATTTTTGGAGATTGAGAATCATGGGTAAAGTTATTGGTATCGACCTGGGTACCACCAACTCCTGCGTTGCAGTCATGGAAGGCGACCAGCCAAGAGTGATTGAAAACAGCGAAGGAGATCGCACCACGCCCTCGATCGTCGCTTTCAGCAAGGATGATGAGGTACTCGTTGGACAGTCGGCAAAACGCCAGGCAGTCACGAATCCTAACAACACGCTGTTCGCGGTCAAACGGCTGATCGGCCGTCGTTTCGACGACGATGTCGTGCAGCGCGACATGAATATGGTGTCGTACAAGATCGTCAAGGCCGACAACGGCGATGCCTGGGTAGAGGCAAACGGAAAATCGATGGCCCCACCGGAGATTTCCGCGCGGGTGCTGATGAAGATGAAGAAGACCGCCGAAGATTATCTCGGCGAAACGGTGACCGAAGCTGTCGTGACAGTTCCTGCCTATTTCGATGACTCGCAGCGCCAGGCGACGAAAGACGCGGGCAAGATCGCAGGGCTCGATGTCAAACGCATTATCAACGAGCCGACTGCCGCCGCACTGGCCTATGGGATGGACAAGAAACGTGGTGACGCCAAGCTCGCAGTCTATGATCTTGGCGGCGGTACCTTCGATGTATCCATCATTGAAATTGCCGAGCTTGATGGCGAGCACCAGTTCGAAGTACTGGCGACCAACGGCGACACATTCCTCGGTGGCGAAGACTTCGACATGCAGGTCATCCAATACCTGACGTCCGAGTTTCAACGCGAAAGCGGAGTCGACATCACACAAGATTCGCTGGCGATGCAGCGGCTGAAAGAAGCTGCAGAGAAAGCGAAAATTGAATTGTCGACGCAGCAACAGACCGAAGTAAATCTGCCATACATCACGGCCGATGCCAGCGGTCCGAAACATCTGAACATCAAGCTGACTCGCGCCAAACTCGAGTCACTGGTTGAAGAGCTGATCGAAAAGACCATCGGTCCATGCAAGATCGCGTTAAAGGACGCCGGGCTCAAGGTCAACGAGATTGACGATGTCATTCTCGTTGGCGGTCAGACCCGCATGCCGAAAGTACAGGAAGAGGTTCAAAACTTCTTCGGCAAGGAACCAAGACGCGACGTCAATCCGGACGAAGCGGTTGCAGTGGGTGCGGCGATTCAGGGCGGCGTCCTGGCTGGAGATGTCAAAGACGTCCTGCTCCTGGATGTGACGCCACTCTCGCTGGGAATCGAAACGCTTGGCGGCGTTATGACTGACCTGATTGAGAAAAACACGACCATTCCGGCGAATGAAACGCAGGTGTTCTCGACCGCGGACGATAACCAGACTGCCGTCACCATTCATGTTCTGCAGGGCGAACGCCAGCGCGCCCAGGACAACAAGTCCCTGGGGCGTTTTGACCTGGCTGATATCCCGCCGTCGCCGCGAGGCCTGCCACAGATTGAGGTGCAATTCGACATCGACGCGAACGGTATACTCAATGTGTCGGCGAAGGACAAAGCCACGGGTAAAAGCCAGACTATTGTGATCAAGGCATCCAGTGGTCTGTCCGACGATGAAGTCGAAAAGATGGTGGCGGATGCGGCCAGCCATGCAGAGGAAGACCAGAAGTTTCGTGACCGGGTAGACGCTCGCAATCAGGCTGACGGCCTGATCCATGCGGCCGAAAAGACGTTGTCGGAGGCTGGTGACAAAGTTAGCGGCGAAGAGCGGCTTACCGTAGAGAATGCGGTTTCCGACCTGAAAGCTGTGCTCGAGGATGGCGACAAGGAAACCATCGAAACCAAGACCGCCGCATTGTCCGAAGCATCCGCTGCAATTGCGCAGAAATTATATGCTGAGCAGGCAGCCGCGGATGCGGAGGCGGCGCCGGAAGGTGACAGCGCGACGGACGATGTTGTCGACGCCGAATTTGAGGAAGTCGACGACGACGATCAATCGAAGTAACAACGTTCAACCATTCGAAAATTGTAGACTGGGCGCCGGTAACGGCGCCTGATTTTTAGTACTAAAGACGAATATGGCAAAGCGCGACTACTACGAAATTCTGGGCGTGACCAAGGGCGCGTCGACGGACGAGATCAAAAAGTCCTATCGTCGCCTTGCCATGAAGCATCATCCCGACCGTAACCAGGATGACGACAGCGCCGAGGAAAAATTCAAGGAAGCCAAGGAGGCGTATGAGGTCCTGAAAGACGGCGACAAGCGCGCTGCTTACGATAAATTCGGCCACGATGGTGTGCGTGGCGGACCTGCTGGCGGCGGCTTCAGTTCCGAGGGTTTCAGCGACATATTTGGCGACGTATTTGGCGATATTTTTGGCGGCGGTGGCCGTCGCGGTCGCAGCCAGGTATTTCGTGGCGCCGATCTCGGATATGAACTGAAGCTTGATCTGGAAAGAGCGGTCAGCGGGGACTCCATAACGATCAATGTGCCGACCCAGGTTACCTGCGACGAATGTGACGGCAGCGGCTCGGAAAAGGGATCAGAGCCAGTGGCGTGTACAACCTGCGGCGGTGTTGGCCAGGTGCGCATGCAACAGGGGTTTTTCTCTATTCAGCAGACCTGCCCGGCTTGCAAGGGCAGTGGAACGGTTATCACCAACCCGTGCCACAAGTGCAGCGGCAGGGGCCGCGTCAGCAAGAACAAGAAACTGGCTGTGAAAGTTCCTGCCGGTGTTGACGACGGCGATCGAATTCGCCTGTCCGGAGAAGGTGAGGCCGGTAGAAACGGCGGACCGCCGGGAGACCTGTACGTCGAGATTCGCGTCAAGCCGCACAAGATATTTCGACGCGACGGCGCTGATCTTTCCTGCGAAGTCCCGATTAGCATTGCAAAGGCGACACTCGGCGGCGAGATCGAACTGCCGACG
>PVMK01117710.1_pt1 | contig 20012 bp, 18 predicted proteins | sample 1853481 | NCBI WGS metagenome assembly PVMK01 (sample SAMN08533507, study PRJNA380276) | Marine sediment metagenome, whole genome shotgun sequencing project. | reverse complement strand
GTCGTATTGATATTGCGCACATATTGCGCAATATCAATACGACAAAAAACGCAATCGGCTTATTTAAAACCAATTGCGTTTTTAAAAAGTCGGGGTGGCAGGATTCGAACCTGCGACCCCCTGCTCCCAAAGCAGGTGCGCTAACCGGACTGCGCTACACCCCGTATTGAGTTTGAGTGTGAGGGGGAGTACTTAGTGTGAGGTTTGTTCCGCTTTAGTATTTCGAAATAAGGCAAGGAGCATCTTTGATAACTCCTCATAGCCAGAATAAAACTCATTAAATAATCTTTCCTCCATAATTTGGCAACCCTTTAAAACATCGAGAATTGCCACACATTCAAACACTGAACTTCTTGCAATGGTATAAAACCGTTTCTTTTCAGCTTTACTAACCCTACCAGTTCCCTCAGCTAAATTTAATGTAATGCTGAGAGTAGCTCTTTTAAGTTGATCCTTTAAATAAGGATCAATTATTTTAGTTCGATACAACTACTTAAGTATGTTGATGTTTAGATTGTTGGCTTTTTGGTAAACAGTTAGTTTCTCAAAATCGAACATTTTCTTTTTCCTTCCAACATACCCATCCACAGTCTCAAACCCAACTCACACTTCACACTCACACTCCACACTCCACACTCACACTCAATATGCGGAGAGAGGGGGATTCGAACCCCCGGTACCCGATAAAGGGTACGGCAGTTTAGCAAACTGCTGGTTTCAGCCACTCACCCACCTCTCCTGGGCTTGTAATTGAGATGCAAATATAGTATATCGCCTTTTTAAATTAACTAAGAACTATAAAATAATAATTTTGATTATTGTAACATATTATGTAACTTTGTATCACATATGAGAATAGTCAGTAAGAAGAAAATCATTGACTATTATACCAAACATATAGCAAGTAATACTGCATTAGCGCTTTGGTACCAAAATGTTTCAAAAAGTAAATGGGATCATTTTAATGACCTAAAGAAGGATTATTCAAGTGTTGATTACGTAGGTAATCATAGAGTGGTTTTCAACATTAAAGGAAATGATTCCAGGCTGATAGCTATCGTCATATATATTTCTCAAAAGGTTTATATCAGATGGATTGGAACACATGCTGAATATGATAAGATAGACGCAAAATATGTTTGATCATGAAAGAAGTAAAGACCAGGAAACAATACCAGGAAGCATTAAGGAAAATCGAGGAGTTATTAGTTAAAGTAGAAAATAATCATAGTTATGATAACCCTGACTTCGTCATGATGGACAGACTTTCAGATTTGGTGGCCCAATTTGAAGAAGAACATTTCCATATCGAAACTCCCTCATTAATCGACGTGATCAAGTTAAGAATGTATGAGATGGGGCTGAAGCAATCAGATCTTGCCACTAAGCTTGATATCCCTAAAACCAGAGTAAGTGAGTACCTCAGAGGAAAAAGAGAAATCACTATGGACGTTGCCAGAAAGCTACATCATCAACTCGATATCGACGGTGACATTATTTTACAATGATGGTACACACTCATTTTACACCTTAAGTTACCAATCCAGTGTCAGAAAATATGGTACTTCCCTATTCTATAAGAATAACATTTTGGGGTTTTGGATACCCAGTGTGGTAATTCCGGAGGACTTTGATATAGTGCTAAACCCCATGTTTCCAATTACACGGACCTGATAACCCTTGTCGATACTTATCCTTTCAATTACGATAAACGCTTTCAGAAATTTTTCTGAGACAACTAGGAATGAATCCCAGATTACGTGATTCTATGAATAGGACACTTATAATAGTGTGAAATAAGAAAGGTGATAATGTTAAATATATTGAACAATAAATGTTATATTTGCGCAATATATTGAACATTATGACAAAAAAAGGTGCAGTACTTCTCCCCAAAATTAAGCAAATACTTGACACTGTAGGAGAACACATCAAACTGGCAAGATTACGCCGAAAATTTAGTAGTCAACGAGTTGCTGAACGGGCTGGAATCAGTAGAAATACATTGATATCAATTGAAAAAGGTCTGCCAAATGTAAGCATTGGACACTATCTGAACGTACTGAAAGTTTTGGGCCTGGAAAAAGATTTTTTGAATCTGGCGAAAGATGATGAACTAGGAAGGAAACTCCAAGATGCTGAATTACCTGTAAAAGAAAGAGCTCCTAAGAGGGGGTAATTATGGCAAAAAGAGAAATATATGTTTATGCCAACTGGGATGGCATTGTTGGGCCTACTCTAATGGGAACATTGAGCGCTGAACCTGTAAGGGGAAAAGAAGTATTTTCATTTGAATATGAAAAGAATTGGCTGGAGTCGGGTCATGCACAGTTAATCGATCCCGACCTGCAATTCTATGCCGGTCCTCAATATTTAAATGCTGATGCTAAATCAAATTTTGGAATATTCCTGGACTCATCACCTGACAGGTGGGGAAGAATTTTGATGCGCCGAAAAGAAGCTGCATTAGCAAGATTAGAAGAGAGAAAAGAGAATAAACTATTTGAAACAGATTTTCTATTAGGAGTTTATGATGGACATAGAATGGGTGGCCTGAGATTTAAGACTGAATTTGATGGACTTTTTTTAAGTGACAATAAACGATTGGCAAGTCCACCATCGACGTCTATCCGAGAACTTGAAAATATCAGTTTGAAACTTGAGGAGGAGAATGTAGTGGATGATCCTGAATACTTGAACTGGTTGAATATGCTTGTCGCTCCAGGATCCTCACTCGGTGGTGCCAGACCTAAGGCAAGTGTTTTGGATCCGGATGGCCATTTGTGGATTGCAAAATTCCCAAGCAAAAATGATGAAAGTGATATTGGGGCCTGGGAAATTGTGACCTATGAGTTAGCTCTCGAAGCTGGAATAAGTATGGCTGAATCACATGCCAGAAAATTTTCAGGTAATCATCATACTTACCTTACTAAAAGATTTGATCGAACCAATCGTGGTGAACGTATTCACTTTACCTCCGCCATGACTCAACTTGGTTATACAGATGGTCAGGATATAACAGATGGTGTGAGCTACTTGGAATTGGTTGATTTTATCACTTCAAATGGCGCTCGAGTCAATCAGGAATTGAAGGAATTATGGAGAAGAATTGTTTTTAGTATCTGTGTATCTAATACAGACGATCACCTGAGAAACCATGGTTTCTTATTGTCAAATGAGGGTTGGTTATTATCTCCTGCTTATGACATTAATCCAGTTGAAACCGGCACTGGGTTGAAACTCAATATATCCGAGAATGATAATTCCCTGGATCTCCATCTGGCAATGGAAGTGCATGAGTTTTTCAGGCTGGATGAAAAGGAAGCTCTAGAAATAATTAATTCCGTGAAAGGTTCGGTTAGAGCATGGAGAAAAGTCGCTACAAAATATGGAATCTCTAAGGCGAATCAAGAATTGAAAGCACTTGCTTTTCGCAATGCTGAAGATTGATGTCAAGGTCCAAACCATGAGTACCAAACCCTATCCGACATCAAAGTCCAATTTGGCCTGAGTTATTTCCTCTAGAACCAGATGTTCTATTTCATAATGTTCCCTAAAGCATAAAGCGGATATACTCTAATATTTTTATATTCTGCAAAATTTTCCAACGACAATCGACACCCATATTTTGCATTCTTTTCCATTAAAAATAAAAACATGCTATTCATGGATCCTTTCAAACCTGATTTTACTTCAATTGGTACTATCTCATTATTTTTCTGAATTATATAATCGACTTCAGCATTGCTGTTTAGTGCTTCACGATGCCAATAAAATAATTCGATCTGATTGTAACAGGATGCATTCTTTAACATCTCCAAACCAATAAACTGTTCTGCAATACCTCCCTTGTTAACCAAACCAAATTCATCACCAAAAAGCAATTCCGAAATATCAAGCTGTAATATTCGCTGAAAAATACCAGTGTCTATTAAAAGCATTTTTCGTTTCTTAGGATTCACTTCTGCTCCCAAAGGAATACCATTTGCGGAGGTATGAGTTACCGGAATAACCAGTCCCGCCATAATTAGCAATTTAAGGGCTTCCTTTATTTGTATGGTATTTAAATTTTGAGATGCTTTTTTATATACAAATTTCCCTCCACCCTGACGAACAATAGACTCAAAAACCTCTCGTATTCGGGAAGATGGCACTTTGTCTTTGTATTTTGCGAAGTCGATCCGAAATGAGGATATTAAATCATCCAAAACTCTTTGACATCCTCTTAGGTCATTTTTTGATACATATTTTCCAACAACTTCCGGCATCCCACCTATAATCAGAAATTTTTTTAACAGTTCTAGTAATTTCTCATGAATGGGAACAGTCAAAGGATTTTGCGCATTTGCTTTCCTTTTCATTTCTAATAGCTTGGCTTGGCCCATCCCTAAAAGGAATTCGTCAAAAGATAAGGGGTACATGTATATGAAGCGAATCCTTCCAACTCCAAAGGATGGAATTTCTGCAAGTGCAAATTCCAATAATGAACCGGCGGCTACTACATGCAATTCAGGCATTTTTTCATAAAAGAAACGTAAGGATGAAATTGCAGGAAGACAAGACTGAATCTCGTCAAAAAAAAGCAAGGTCCTTCCTGGAACAATATCCATATCAAACATTACAGATAGATTCTGGCATAAAACCTGAGGAGTTAAGTCTCCCTCAAAAAGAGAATGAACCCTTTTATGTTCCTCAAAGTTGACTTCCAAAAAAGAATCAAAATTTTCTCCAAATTTCCTTATTGACGAAGATTTACCTACCTGCCGTGCCCCTCTGACAAGTAATGGTTTTCGTTCTGCTTCCTCTTTCCAATTAAGCAATTCCTTATCTATATTTCGCTTTAAATACATGCTATTTAATATAATTCAAAGGCATTATTTAGTCTTTTTATATCTTTTTCAAAGGCAATAATATATATAATATGTATTTTTTCAAAGGCAAACTTTGACAATTTTTTATAGACAATTGGAAAATACCCTAGTTGCAGCCAGTCACTAGAAATATTGTTTTGATTGATGCAATTACTCACTTATATATTAATTAATTGTTATTTTTAACAAACATTTAATATATATGAAATATTTGGACTTTGAAAAAGCGTTCAGGATTTATCCGGTATTTTCAATAAGAGACATCCAAAAACGTTATCCTGGTTTTGATAACAGACGATTAGTGGAATGGCAACAAAAAGGTTATTTACTTAAAATAAGAAGAGGTTACTATTGTTTTGGGGAAAGAAAGGGAGAGCACTTCCTCCATTTTGCGGCAAACAAGATCTATTCTCCATCCTATATTTCTCTGGAAAGCGCATTGGCGTACTATAGCCTAATTCCGGAGGGTGTTTTTATGACGACTTCCGTCACTACTAAAAACACCACCCGTTATGAGACAGCTATCGGGAATTTTGAATACAGGCATATTAAACCCACTCTTTTTTTTGGATACCGATTACTTAAGAAAGAGTTTACCATAAAAATTGCTGAACCGGAAAAAGTAATACTGGATTATCTCTATCTGAACAAGCTTAATACGGTTGAAGAAATGGAGGAATTGCGATTTAATGAAATACTGGCAAAGGAGTTGATTGATTTTGATAAACTCAACCAGTATCAAAGAATGCTGAACTCCAAAATCATAGACAAAAGAGTACGTCTTTTTAATAAAGTGATCAATGCTTAGCTTACAAGAAATAAAACCATACTATCCGGAAAGTTTAAAGCACCATGATAGGTTTCTCATTCGAGAATATCTACAATACAAGATTCTGGAAATTATTTTTGAGAGCCCCTATGAAAATAAGTTGGCGTTCCTGGGAGGTACCTGTTTGCGAATCGTTCACCATAGTAATCGCTTTTCGGAGGATCTTGATTTTGACAATTTCAAACTTACACAGGATGACTTTGACGGGATAACTAATGTGGTGAAAACGCAATTGGAGCGCTTGGGATATAATGTTGGAATCAGGAATGTAACCAGAGGAGCCTACCACTGTTATATCAGTTTTCCTGAAATTTTGTATAATGAGGGACTTACTAATCATAAGGAAGAAAAAATATTAATTCGCCTGGACTCTGAAGCACATGAGTTTGATTACCAACCTGATCAGCCTTTAATTAATAAATTTGATGTCTTTACTCAAATCAATGTTACGCCAAAGGATATTTTGCTGGCACAAAAGTTCTTTGCAGTTATCAACCGAGCAAGAAACAAAGGAAGAGATTTTTTTGATATTGTATATCTGCTAGGTCAGGAACAAACTCCTAATTACCATTACCTTAACGCAAAATTAGGAATTAAAACCCCAGAAACTCTACGACAACTTGTACTCGACAAATGCCTGGAACTGGATATGCAGGAAATGGCAAAAGATGTTCGGCCATTCTTGTTCGACACTAAAGATGAAAAGAAGGTGTTCTTATTTTCAAAGTACATTGAGCAAGCAAAACTGCATTAAAAGCTACCCCTCAGAGAGGCTCTGATAACGGCATTATCCAAAACACCAGTCTAGAAAACGGATATTCAATCTTCAAAAGATCCACATGCGGATTCATTCCTCATTTTGCCTATTCATTATGACATGAATATAGAATATTTGCCTATGCAATAGGAACGTTGTTGGATAGTGGATTACTTGGATTGGTTTTGTAGAGATTAGTTATTGACAACTACTCCCTCTTAATTTCAGGTTGTCCCCTAACAGATAATTCAAAAATATCATCTCTGGAATAGTGCCCATTGACATCAAAATCCAGCTTAGCCTGTGGTACTTCTTCCAGATCCAACTCTGCCATCAAAGCACCTGGTTTTCCAAACAAGGGGCCTTCAATTATTTTGCCCAATGGTGAAACAATTACACTTCCTCCAAGACAGAACTCCTCCGGTAATTCGGTAGCCAACAACTGATATTTCTCTGGATACATGGATTTTTTTATATACTGATTGCACCCCAGTACAAAACATCGCCCCTCCAGGGCAATATGTATCATGGTGTGGACCCACTCCTCTCTGGGGTCTGCCGTGGGAGCTATATATATTTCCACGCCCTTACCGTATATGGCCATCCTGGCCAGTGGCATGTAATTCTCCCAGCATATTAGTCCACCTAGTTTACCGATCTCAGTTTTAAATGTAACCAGATCCTCACCTCCTGCTTCTGCCCATATAACTCGCTCTTGTGCCGTTGGTTTTATTTTACGGTGGACGCCCAAAAACCCCACGGTGGGTGAGATGTATAACATGGAGCAGTAAAGGCTGCCGTTGGCACTTTTCCTTTCCGTTACCCCAATAACCAAATATACTTTTTGTTTGGCTGCTATGTCCTCAAGCCGCTTCAAGTCTTCACTCTCCAGATCCACACTTTGATTAAAATATTCTGCAAACAGCTTACGTCCTTCAGTGGTTCTTTTTCCAACAATGGTTCCAAACGAAAATCCTCTGGGGTATCCCGGAATAAACGATTCAGGGAATACCATCAACTTACAACCCTCCTTGGAGTACTGCTTGGTAAGTTTTTCAACTTTCCGTATTGTCTGGTCCTTGTTAAAGAAAACAGGACTATCCTGAACTACACAAACCATTATTTTCATATTGAATGAAGTTAGTTAAATCCTGGCATTTTAGAGCCTATGCAAAAGGAATATCTTGGTTCTATTGCGTTGACTTTATTACAAAATAATTGACATATACCCCTGACTTTGTTACAAAGTTGTTCATATTTGATTATGACTGAGTCTTATTATCTTGGTACTAAAATCCCTGAATACTATCGAGTATGAAAAAAGAATATGCGGTGCAAATGGCCAGTTCCAATCTTCGCTTTGGAGCGGGTGTTACTAAAGAAGTAGGAATGGATCTGAAGGACCTGAAGATTGGTCGTGTTTTGGTTTTAACTGACAACAATCTGAAGGAACTGCCGCCTGTTCAAGTGGTTTTGGAATCACTGGAAGCTGAAAAAATCGAATACGATTTGTACAGTGAAGTCAGGGTTGAACCTACCGATACCTCTGTTAAACATGCTGTTGCTGTCGCGGTTGCTGGAAACTACCACGGGTATGTTGCCGTTGGTGGTGGTTCGGTAATAGATACCGCTAAAGTCGCAAACCTCTATGCATCATATCCGGATGATTTCTATACCTATATCAACGCGCCCATCGGCGCAGGGAAGCCGGTTCCCGGGCCGGTAAAGCCGCTGATAGCTATTCCTACCACTGCGGGCACAGGAAGTGAGACCACTGGTGTGGCTATTATGGATTTGACAGAGCGTAAAGCAAAGTCAGGTATTGCACACCGGTATTTAAAGCCAATGTTGGGTTTGGTTGACCCTGAAAACACCAGAACTATGCCTCCGGTAATAGCAGCGTCCTCCGGCCTGGATGTTTTATGCCATGCATTAGAATCCTACACTGCCATTCCATTCAATGAACGGGCGCGACCGGAGCGTCCCATTTATCGCCCTGCCTATCAAGGGAGCAACCCAATTAGTGATGTCTGGGCCCTGCAAGCCCTAGCGCTTACCTCCAAGAATATAGTCAAAGCAGTGAATGACCCGGACAATGATGAAGCCAGAAGCAATATGATTTTAGCATCTAGTATGGCGGGCATGGGTTTTGGAAATGCCGGGGTCCATCTTTGTCATGGGATGTCTTATCCGGTATCAGGTATGGTTGGTGAATACAAACCGCAAGGTCTCAACCTTGATCATGCCATCATTCCTCATGGAATGTCCGTTATTCTTAATGCTCCAGCGGTGTTCAGATTTACTGGTGCTGCTTGTCCTGAGCGACATTTAAAAGCTGCACAATTAATGGGTGCCGATATCTCCAAAGTTACGGATCCAAAAAACCAAGCAGGGGAAATCCTTGCCGGCAGGGTCATTGATTTAATGAAGCAACTAAATATCCCCAATGGTCTTTCGGCAGTAGGCTTTACCAAGGAAGACATTCCAGCACTAGTTGAGGGTACCTTACCGCAACACAGGGTTACCAAATTATCTCCACGACCGGTAGAGGCACCGGATTTTGAGGAGATGTTTTTGGATGCCATGGTGGCTTGGTGAGCCCCCTATATGGCTTTGCTAAATAATTGCTGGCCGTTTTGCTGGTTACCTTCCAGGTAAGCATCGAAGGTGCTGCAGATATTCGGATGAATACTCTTCCCAATTCGGTGACTTTTATCATCCCTGACCCCAGCTCCACCAACTGCTCTTTTTGCATGGTTTTTAAAGATTCCAGGCTGTCTGGATGCATATTATCCATCACCAATGGGTCCCATGGGGCACGGCCATTGCAAATCAATTTTAAGATTACACTTCGGGTTCGCTGGTCTATTTTGGACAAAAAGTGGCCGCGAAATACCGCCAACCCCCGTGCATTTATTTTTTGTTGATAGCTTTCCACCTGTTTATCATTTTGAGCGTAAGCAGCTGGGGTTTCGCTAATGGCAGATACCCCCAGCCCGATCAATAATTTGGTCTGACTGACCGTATAGCCCATGAAATTCCGGTGCAGCTTGCGGTTATGGTAGGCCTGGCAGAGCGGGTCCGTGGTGCTGGCAAAATGGTCCATTCCAATGTCCACGTAACCCAAATCGGCCAGCTTACTTTTGCCCAATTCATACAATTGGCGCTTCTGCTGGTCTTCAGGGAGGTCCTTCTCTGAGTAACCCCTTTGAGAGGGAGATTTCCAGGGTACATGTGCATAACTATAATATGCAATTCGATCCGGGCCCAGCTGCCCTACCTGGTCAATTGTACGGAGCATACTTTGAATGGTCTGAAAAGGGAGCCCGTAAATAAGGTCAAAATTGACTGATTCATATCCAATAGCTCGTGCCCAGTCCGTTACTTGTCGAACTTGCTCAAAACTTTGGATGCGATTAATGGCTTGTTGTACTTTAGGATCAAAATCCTGTACACCCAGGCTAAGCCTGCGAAAACCTAAATCGTATAGGACCCTCAAATGGTCTTTTGAAGTGTTGTTAGGATGCCCCTCAAATCCAAGATCGCAATCTTCGCGTAACTTAGTTTCTGCCAATAATTGACCTATTAGTAACTCCAGATTCTTGGGTCGAAAGAAGGTGGGTGTACCTCCCCCCAGATGGAGCTCGCGGATCTGAGGCGGCTCCTGAAAAACATCCAGATAGGTCTGCCATTCTTGTAGCAGGCTTTCGATATAGGGATTCTCTACCTGGTGGTTTCTGGTAATGCGCTTGTTGCATCCACAATAAGTACAAAGGCTTTCACAAAAGGGCAGGTGTAGGTATAAGCCGATACCCTGGTCCGCATTGGTCTGCTGAAAAGTGCTTTTTACCTCCTGAAGCCACCGGCCTTTATCCATTGGTTGTTGATCCCAAAAGGGCACTGTGGGATAGCTGGTGTAACGGGGCACCGGCCGGTTGTACTTCTCAATTAGACTTTCCAATGACATGGGTCCGGAATTATCTAGAAAATTGGTCCATACATCAAAGATAGCCCTCTAAAAAGACAATATATACTCAGTTTGCCACCGAAATTGATGACTTTTGTCATTACTCATCAACCTGCGCCGCCACTTAGCCAGCTGTGGCGCAGCGCGGTCCCCCTCAGAAACTATATTTGAACCGCATAAACAAAAAAGATCCCCCATCTCCGAATAGTGTCATGGGATCACCCCGAAATAGCTGTCCGGTAGCCAGTATATCGAAGTTTTCAAAGGCTGACCAGTCCACCGAGGGACCAATAAACCATGATCCATCCGACGGATTAACCATAGTTGCCAAGGTAAGATTTACTATGGGCGATACTGATCCAGTAGCTTGAAAGAATAGGTTGTGCATAACCGGGCTCAGTGTCTGAACGGTTAAAAACCGGTCCAAATAAAAAGCGGAGTAGTCCCCGGTGGAGGAATTGGATCCTGTTGAATTAAATAAATAGGAAAGTTGTAAGGATAACCCCCTGGGAAAAGAGTAGTCAACATCCATTGACCCTATAAATTGATTTTCATTGTCAAGTCCGGAATCTGAAATAAAATATGTTCCTTCCCCGCGGAACCCGGCACCTTTTATGTCTCCGGCCCAGCCACCACCTAGTACAAAATTTTGTCTCTGATAGCCACCGAGAAACTGAAAATCATAATTCTTTGCATTAAATCTATATCGGGCCGCCAAACTGCTGCCTTTCAGGCTGTCCGAAAACGCATATACCAACCCAAGCTGTGATGTGGAACTTGTATAATAGTTTATTTGAACCGCGTCGGTGCCCGGCCGTTCTTCATAGTCAAAATCAAAGAACGAGTAAGAGTTGAAAATATCGTTGGGATTCCAAATAAATGTCATGCCCCAGTTGACCCGGTGCCTACCAACAATTATGCTCAGTTTGTCCTTTTCATAGGTGAAGTACATGCGATCAAATATGGTGTGTAAAGCGTAACTATCGCCGCTGGCCCAAAGAATACTAAGGTCAAAGAATCCCGGATCGTCGCCTAAGGATGAAAAGACATCGTTGGAAAGCCTTACCAGTTCACCCCAAAACAAACGGTTTCGCATGGAGGTATTGAAGGTCCAGTGTTTACTCATATTCCACTGGAAGTTTAACCGGTTATGAAAAAAATTATCAGTTATTAAATCCGTAGTATCAGTTTCCGGGACTATTACCGTATGCATGTACTTGACATAACCGTCAAGAGACGTTTTGTGCTTCAGGGAATCCAGCCAGGGAGAATCTTGGCCAAAAAGTGGACTACCGATAAAGAGCATGAATACCAATCCATGAACACATCTAAGCCCATGCATCGTCTTCAACTTTGCCATCATTGAGTTTAATCAATCTTTTCGCCCGCTTCATCACCCGGTCATCATGGGTAGAGAAAATAAAAGTTGTCTTTTCCTTTTCATTCATTTTAAGCATCATGTCCAGTAAATTGTCGGTAGCCACACTGTCCAGGTTGGCAGTTGGCTCATCTGCCAATATAAATTTTGGCCTGGTGGACAGGGCCCGGGCAACCGCCACTCTTTGCTGTTGTCCGCCTGAAAGTTGATTGGGGCGTTGATGCGCCTTATCAGCAATGTCCATGGCTTCCAACAATTCCATTACCCGGTTTTTGGTTTCATCGGCTGGCCTGCCCAATAACTCCATGGTAAAGGCCGCATTTTCGTAAGCGCTCATTACCGGGATCAAGTTATAAGCCTGAAAAATGAAACCTATGTTCTTCAATCTAAAATCAGTCAACTCTCGCCTTGATTTATTGTTAATGATTTCTCCATTCACTTCTACGGTACCTGAGGTTGGCAGTTCAAGTCCTCCAATCAAATTAAGCAGGGTGGTTTTTCCACAACCGGAGGGGCCAATTATGGCAGAAAACTCAGCCTTGTCAAACGACAAAGTCACACCATTAACGGCGTACACCGGAATGGTGTCCGGATTGTAAATCTTGGTGATATCATGTGTGGATATAATGCTCATAATTAATCTCTGATCTTTGATCTCTAATCTCTGATGGCTTCTGCAGGGTCTAATTTGAAAGCCCTGATAATTGGAAAGATGGATGAAAAAACCGCGGTGATGATAACCAGTATGGTAATGGTCAGATACATCTCACTGTTTATGGTAGGATAGACCTCTGCTGAAAGGCCAAATTTCTCAAATCCTTCGGCGAATTGCTCAAAATGAATGCCACGCTTTCCAAACCAACTGATGGCCAGATAACTTAACAAGTTGCCCATGAAAGCCCCCACCAGGCATAAAAATACCGTTTCCGCTATAATCATTTGGGCAATTCTTAAATTGGACATGCCCAGGGCGCTGAGCATACCGATTTCCTTGGTGCGTTCCAAAATGGCCATCAACATGGTATTGACTATGCCAAAGATCAGCGCCAACAGCACCACCCCAACCAGTATATAATTATAGAGGTCCATGGTTGAAGCGGTCACCCGGAGGGTAGGATTTAACTGCTTCCATGACTCCGTTTTAAGATTTTCTAATTGGGAATTAAGTGTACTGACCGTTTGATCGAGTAATTCAGGGTCGCCTATTCGTATAGCCACTTCATGGCTTTGACCGGGGGCCAACTTTAAAATTTTAGTAAGCTGGTCCTTCTCAAGAAACACCGTTGATTCATCGAAAAGAGTATTGTTGGTGGCAAAAATTCCCGCCACTTTAAAGTTTTCGTAGGCAATAGCTCCTTCTGAATCCGCCAGGGTAAGGATAATCTTCGATTTCAAACCGGCTTTCAGCTTATTGGCTAACTTCCGGGACACCACTATTGATTTGAATTTCGATCCGCTGTTAAAATATGAACCTTCTTTAATTAAACTGTGGATAGCGGTAACTTCTGATTCAGCATCAGGGTCTACCCCAATCCCGGTCACCTGTACACTATTATTGGCAGTAGCCGCCATACCATCAACTATAACCCGGAAGCTGTAACTGGTAATATTACTGTCGGCTTGAAGTTTCTTAGTGATCAGGTCCTCGTCAAGTGTCTTGGTTAATTCCTGGGTAATCAAATATTTCTTTTGGTGGATTTGAATGTCTGATATCTCATTGTCAATGGCTGTCTTGACCCATTTGTCCATCATGCCGTTGGCCATAGCGGCAATGAACAGCGCCCCTAACAACCCGGTGGCCAGAGCCAGAATAACCGCCATGCTTCTGGTACTGTTTCTCCAGACATTTCTCCATGCGTAGGAAATGATCATTGCCGGCCTCTGATTATGTCCACTATATTGAATTTCATGATGTTGTACATGGGAAAGATTGATGCCACCACGCTGATTGCCAACACAATTCCAAATTGTGCCAGCAAGTAGCCGGGCTTGGTTGAAATTGACAATACCGGTTCCATATTCAAATCCCGGTACATCTGGGCGCTTTCCCCGGTTATTTGTATGGGGTTAAGCGAATAAAAATATATTACCGGAAAACTAATGATCAGCCCCACAATGGCGCCAATGGCAGCTATATAGACCGACTCCGTGATAACCTGTAAAATCAATTTCCTTTGTGGCATACCAATGGCCATCATGATGGAGAATTCTCTTTTCCTTTCCATGGTCATCATCAAAATGGTGCCAAAGATTCCGAATCCAATGACCATATACAATACCCCGATCATGATCTTGCCAAAAAAATTGTCTGACTCGATGGCCGATAGTATATCTCTGTTCATGGAGCGCCATTCTCGCACTTCGATGGTAGTGGTGTCAATTTTAGACTGGTAATAATTGGTTTCAGCAGGAATTTCTGACTGGTCATTTAGTACCAGATTTACACTACTGACTCGTCCTTCCATAAAAAAAAGATATTGTGCAGCAGCCAATGGTAACAATACAAAGCGCCGATTGAAATCTGCCATTGGGTGATCGAAAACTCCCTTCACCGGGTACACACCAGCTGCGGTCATTCCCATATATCCCTGGCCAAGCAGCACCACCGAATCTCCTACTCCGACTTTCAGAAAAGAAGCCAGGTCCTTACCAATTAAAATAGACTGGTCCCCGAGATTGAGGTATTCTCCATCGATAAGTTTTTCCTTAAATTTAATTTGCGCGTCCTTTTTTTTAGGATCAACTCCCTGAACTACCACGCCCCTGGTGTTGTTCTCCACGGAGATCAGGCAGCCACCCAGCACTTCAGGTACCCAAAGCTCTATATGCTCATCATCATCAAGGGTCTGCTCAAGCTTGGATGTGAATTCCATACTGTTGTCCAGGGTTTTGTCGTCCCAGTACAACTTGTCCATTATGGCAATGTGACCGGTAGATGAGCGTATGACATCGTATAGCATCTTATCATAACTTCCCAGTTGAAGTCCCCGCATAAAGGCCGCTATCACCACCGCAAATATGATGGAGGCCAGTGTAATATAGGTCCTCTTTTTATTGCGCCAGATGTTTCGCCAGGCCAGGGTGAGTTTGGAAGTCATTTTATTCTTTTCATATTTTGTTGTGAAAAAAATGATTCGGGCAAGTCCACGCTAAAAGAAATGGATTTATAATTCATTATGGTCTGCTGGCCCTTTTTATTCAGCGGGGTCATCACCAGTTTGGAAGGTAACTTTCGATCGTCAAATTGCTTGACATCCGAAGCTTCCATTTTAGTGATCAGATCAAAATCCTCGTCATAATACTCGACTCTGAGTTGGTAATACTCGTCCTTGGCCACCCATACCATTATTTTTCCCCACACCACCGCAGAGTTGGGCTTGGGAATCAACTCAATTATGTGACAGACAAAGCCCTCGATGGTCTCTTCGCCGGTCAACTTGTGCTCATAGTCTTCAACCAGGCTGTTCATCTTAACCAGATCATCATTGGTGAAGTCAGAACCCATCCAGTTTTGGGCCATCATCGATGGTGGTATTTTGATCATACGGCTGATATTGGGCATCCAATTCCACATATCATTTGATCTTTTTAGAAAGACTTGTCCTTTGTCCCGTGCCGGTGCGTCTATATAAATCATAAAATAATCCATACCCAGGCTCCAGGATTTCATGGATATTGAACGGGTGTACTTTGGCCTGACCAGAGTCATCTCCACCTCAGCCTGATTACTCTTTCCGTTTTGTAAGTCGAGTACATATTGGATGATTTGTTTGGCATCCTGTGCAGCAGTTGGTAACTGCACAACTGTTAAGGTGAAAAAAAACAAAACAAAAATTTTCATAAAATTTTAAGGTCTTTATAGGTGTCTATCTGTTCCGAGGGTAAAAAGGCTGCTCCATATCCGATTCAGCTGCTCGAAACACCCATGGCGTAAATTTATCGAGTACTCCTTCCCACTCCTCCAGTGTCTTGGTGGGGTAATTAGCAGACCATCCTCCGTTTCTAAATTCCTCTGTCACGCCCTTATCCATGATAACATTTTTGCGCCAATTGTTGAGCTCTGTCAATAACTTGTCCCTAATTTCCTGGTAGTCAGGATCAGTGGCAAGATTATTCAATTCCCAGGGATCGTTTGCCAGATCAAACAGTTCAAACTCCGGTTTTTCCGATGCCATGAAAAGCGCCTGCTCCGGCGTTAGTTCTCCTTTCATATTCATGATGTTTAGTTGTGCCAGCACCGGATAACTCCGCTCCTTATAATTATTGTATTGGCAATAAGCACGTTCCGGCATAAGATTGTGAATAAGTTTGTAACTTCTCGACCTGACGGCCCTCATAGCATCATGGGTGCTGTCCATTTTGTCTCTAGCGGCAAAAATATACTCCCGGCCCCTGGTACTACCATCCAATAAATTGGCCCCATGAAGTTCATATTCAGGTGTTACACCGGCTATATCCAAAATTGTTTTTGAAATATCCAGGGTAGTCACCATGTCTTCATTCACCTGCGCCGGATTTATCTTACCCGGCCACCGGACGATGATCGGCACCTGTATTCCACCGTCATACAGAAACTGTTTTCCTCGGGGCATACAGCGCCCATTGTCACCGATGATAAAAACCACGGTATTATTTGCCAGCCCTTCATCTTCCAATCTTTGCAATACCTCCCCCACTTTTCTATCCACTATCTGCATGGCTTCCAAACCATTGGCCCAATCTCGTTTTGCCAAATCGGTCTGTGGATAATACGGAGGTAGTGACACTTGATCAATACTAATGGGGTTTTCAACATCTCTTTTCCACCTTCGATGGGTCCCCGGAAAAGTCAATTGGGCAAAAAATGGCTGTGCTTCAGCCCGTTCGCTCCAATCGGCTCCCTGGTACACCGGTCTATCCAGGGTGAAATTTAAATCCGTTTTTCTGGTGCCCATGAAACAAGTAAAGTATCCGGCTTCTTCCAGCAAATGGGTAATTGGCTTTATACCATATGGCAGGGGTATCCTCCCGGACCCGTCTGTCCGGTGCTGGTTGGCCCCGATATAATTTTGATGGAACCCGGTGATCATGGCCGACCTTGAAGGGGAACAAACCGGTGCGGTACAAAATGAATTTGTATACCTTAATCCATCCGAGGCCACCTTATCCACATTCGGTGTGCTCAGACTTTCATCACCATAACAGGACAATTGGTATCCCCAATCCTCCAGCATAATCCAGACTATGTTCGGCTTGGGTACAGGTTGCTGCTCAGAATTACAGCAGGTGAACCCTATAGAAAGGACCAATAAAATATACAGGTTTCTCATAGTCGCACCTCCTTATTATAAAATTTGTATTTTGGTCTATGGCAAATTACAAGATCAAATGAAATTTACCGGCCCTGACATGAAATATTTATTGTTCTTACTGTCTGTGGTGGTTTTTTTGGGGACCTGTCAGACACCAGATACCCAGCCGGATGACCGGAAAATAGTAGTGCTGACCTTCGATGATGCAGTAAAATCCCATAACACTTTTGTAGGCCCATTGCTTAAGGAACTAGGATTTGGGGCTACTTTCTTTATTTCTCACCGGTGGATGCAGGACACAGTTAATTTTATGAATTGGGAGCAGGTGGGTGAACTTCATAAAATGGGCTTTGAAATAGGTAATCATACCTGGTCGCATGTGGACTTTTCCCTTCCTGAAAATGTGGCCCGGTTGGAAGGGGACCTGGGTCTGGTAGACTTACCCATGAAATGGCAGGGCATTCCCAAACCGGTCAGTTTTGCTTATACTGGAAATTGGTTTGGGCCGGAGACCGTAGAAAAGCTGCAAAACTTGGGTTATAAATTCGCCCGCCGGGGCATGCAACCGGAGGTGCCGTATGGAGAAAACACCCCGGGCCCTCTTTATGACCCGCAGGTACATCACCCATTGCTGGTCCCTTCGGCGGGAGATGCTTACCCCGGCTGGAGCCTGGAACATTTTAAGAAAGTAGTTGACCGGGCCGGGCAGGGTAAAATTGCGGTATTGCAGTTCCACGGGGTGCCAGACACCGCCCATGAATGGGTCACTACCGATCCGAAGCTGCTCCGTCAGTTTATGCAATATTTGAAAGATGAAGACTTCAAAGTGATCGCCATGAGGGATTTGGAGGAGTTTCTTCCTGAAGACCTCCCCAGAGATCCCATGCTTACCTACACACATTCATCCGGAGAGGAAAAAGCCAATGTGCTGCCTCAGGAAGTCACGGCCACTCGAGAATCACTGGCAGCATGGTCAAAAAATATGTTCATTGACCATGGATATAGCCTTGATGAAGCCCGATTAGTCACCAGCTTGCCTCTGGAGCAGTTGGCAGGCATCCGGGACTCTTTGCTGGCGGTTAAAGTCCCTAAACCTAAGGCTCAAGACTTAATAAAAATATTGCCCTATCCGGGAGGCCGGCATCCCCGCATCGGCTTTCTAGACGGCGCTTTTGATCCCATGCGCGGCACCAAATTCAGTGTATTCCTGCCCCATGATCCCTCACAGTACGTGGTAGTGGACCTTCCGGAAGCTATTTTTTCAAACCTAGGGCTGACCTATCTGGCACACCGGCATTTTCCTACCATATGGGATTACCAATACACCTTTATAGATAATGTAGACTGGCAGGTCCATGAAGACGGATCGTTGGAGAATACCTGGGTGCTGCCCAACGGCATCGCATTTGGGGCCATTGCCAGGCCAGGCACCAATGAAGTAGCTATGGAGTTATGGTTGACCAATGGCACTGACCAGTTACTGGACAGCTTGAAAACCCAGGTCTGCGTAATGTTAAAAGGCGCCCACGACTTTGCGGAATTGACCAACGAGAACAAGGAATTCTCAGCCAATACCGCCTCTGTGAAATCAGCTACTTCAGATCAGCGGATCATTACCAGCTGGGAACATACATTCAATGCCTGGGGCAACGCCGATGTCCCCTGTCTGCACACCGATCCACAATTCCCTGATTGCGCCCCGGGTGATACCGTTAGGTTGAAAGGAAGATTGTGGTTTGGTAGGGAGTTATGAATTATAAGTGATAAGTGATGAATTGCTGGTTGCGGGTTTGCTAATCTGCATATTGATACGCTCTTGAAAGAATAAATGGCATTTCTGAGTTTATATCAACTGTTACCTTTAACGGTGCCGGCCCGTTTAACCAAAAATCAACCTGTACCCGGGTGATATTTTGAGCAACCCAGGGTTTGTCTTCGATCCACTGATGTCCATCTCCATGAAGGAAAAGTATTGGTTTTTCAAACTTTCGGGCAGATTCTATAAAGGTATCGGTAAACGGCCTGAATATATCACCCTTGCCCACCATATTGGCATGTCCGAAAATTACCGCGGCTGCTACATCATCAGCAGAGTCTTCCAGGAGTCCCCGGAGCCAGGCAGCATTTTGTGTCAACCGGTGGTGCCATTGAACAGAATCTACAATACGGCCGCCAACAAGGTTAAATCCGGCAAATAATACGCCGCTTTCAATCCAAGAGAAATTTTCAGTGCTGCCCGGTTGATGTGCTATCTTCCTTTGGAATGGCCAATTTTCATGAAGATTGTAAAGATATTTGGCCCAATGAGTCCAGGCCAGATCCACATCGGCGCAATCGTTCCACTCATTGTCACCTAGAACCATAAAAGTGGGAACCGTGAGCCTCTTCAGTATATCTGAAACTTCCTTATAGATCTCTTCATGGCATGGAATGCCACCTGATTTTATGTCCCCTAGGTGTATAACAAAAGCGGCATCATTTTCTGTATTATGACTTTCCACAAATTGCCGTAACCATTGATATTGTTCCTCGGTGTAAGGGACATCGCCTATAGCGGTAAAAGTGATTGACTGTTTAGAGTTACAAGAAATAAGTATCCAAATTAAGAAGTATAAATAGGCATGCTTCATTAGCTGCTACAATTAGATCGTGTAAACTTGAACTGTCTAATATAATTAGTGATGAGTTATTAGTGATGAGTTATTGTGAATTTTAGCCGTCTGCCGAAATTGGTGAATAGTTATCTGAGCAGGAAAATGCTAAATATGCCCCAAAATATTTTTACATTTCGGCTTTAAGCAAGAGCAATGAGCAAGAGCAACACCGTTCATTACCCTGACCATAATTTGAAACTCAAAGAATCATGAGCAGAGTATCGCAAGAAAACAAAATAAAGCTCCGGAATATATTAATTATGAT